>Ga0209380_10000976_pt1 | contig 19893 bp, 12 predicted proteins | sample HubBroMetageWFT6_FD_188347 | JGI IMG/M metagenome (GOLD analysis project Ga0209380, IMG submission 188347) | Warmed and freeze-thawed soil microbial communities from the Hubbard Brook experimental Forest, New Hampshire - Hubbard Brook CCASE Soil... | ecosystem: Environmental > Terrestrial >...
GCCGCCCGCAACCGGTGTCGATAGCGCATCGCTGATTCGGGCGAGGCCGGGGAAGTCGTCGGCGGTGGTCACGTCCTCGAGCCAGAAAAGCCCAACTCCGGCGTCCTCGACGCGTTTGCCGATATCGATCGCCTGTTCCGGCCGCCAGCGCTGGTTGATGTCGCACATCAGCTTGATGTCGGGGCCGATCGCCTCGCGAATGAGGCGCATGCGCTCGACCTCCTTGGCCGGGGTCGTCTCGCCGGGCAGGGCGAGCTGGGTCTTCATCTCTCGCCAACCCTTGTCCTTTAGCGTGGCAGCGGCCTTGACCACCTTGTCGAGCGGCAGCCCGCGCATCAATGCCCCCGAGGCATAGGTCGGCACCCGCTCGCGCGCGCCGCCGAGCAGCTTCCACAATGGCAGGTTCACCGATCTGGCGCGGATGTCCCACAGCGCGATGTCGAGCGCCGACAATGCCAGATGGTAGACGCCGCCTGGCCCGGCCGAGCCGCCTGCGGCATTCTTCAGCTTGGCGTGGACGGCCTCGACCCGCACCGGATCTTCGCCGAGGCAAAGGTCGCCCAATTCGTCGATCGCATGCGCGAGGGTCCGCGTCAGCGCGCCGCCGAAATAGGCAACCCCGATCCCCTCCAGCCCGGAATCGGTCTCGACCCGCAAGGTGACGATCGGCCGCTTACCGTTCGGGTTGTCGGGCGCGTTCGCCAGCGGCTCGTCGGCTGGCAATTCGACGATCTCAGTACGGGTACCGGTTATTTTCATGGAGTCCACCTCAGCGAATCCATCTGTGGGCCAGATGCGCTAGGCTCACCGAACTGCGGGGTTTGGGCAATAGAAGATAGCGTGCCTGGCAAGATTACGATGGCGAGGGTCCAAGCATGACAAACGCTCCCTTGCGTCCATCGCGGAAGCTTGCTCGCCGCTGCATTCAAGCGCTGTTGCTTGTGTTGCTGCTCGCACCGGGAAGCGCCAGCGCGCAGCAACCGGGTGGGGTTCTGCGGGTCGGCCATCGCGACAGCCCGGCAACGATGTCGCCGCTCGAAGAGGTAACGATCTCGGCTATCGCCCCGATGATGGCCGTCTTCAACAATCTGGTGCTCTTCGACCAGCAGGTGCCGCAGAACACGATGCGCTCGATCGTGCCCGACCTGGCCACCGCCTGGTCATGGAGCCCCGATGGGACGCAGCTGACGTTTCGGTTGCGCGAAGGCGTCCGCTGGCATGACGGCCAGCCGTTCACCGCGAAGGACGTCGAGTGCACCTGGAACATGCTGCTCGGCACGTCGGCGGCCAAGCTCCGCCTCAACCCGCGCCGATCCTGGTACTGGAATGTCGATCGGGTCACCGCCGACGGCGACTACGCGACGACGTTTCATCTGAAGCAGCCGCAGCCCGCCCTGCTGGCCTTGCTCGCATCCGGCTACTCGCCGGTCTATTCCTGCCATGTGCCGCCACAGGAGATGCGGCAGCATCCGATCGGCACCGGGCCGTTCCGGTTTGTCGCCTACAAGCCGAACGAATCGATCCGGCTCATCCGCAATCCCGATTACTGGAAGCCGGCGCGGCCCTATCTCGACGGCATCGAGTGGCGGATCATCCCGAACCGCTCGACGGCGCTGCTCACCTTTGTCGCGGGACAGCTCGACATGACCTTCCCCTACGAGGTCACGGTGCCGCTGCTGAAGGATATCGCGGCGCAGGCGCCGGAAGCCGTTTGCGAGCAGCGCCCGAGAGGGGTCAGCAGCACATTAATCGTCAACCGCGAGGCGCCTCCGTTCAACAATGCCGATCTGCGGCGGGCGATGGCGCTGACCCTGGATCGCAGGGCCTTTATCGACGTGCTGAGCGGCGGCGAGGGCGACATCGGGGCGGCGATGCTGCCGCCGCCCGAAGGGTTGTGGGGCATGCCGCCGGAGCGGCTGCGCCGCCTGCCCGGCTACGATCCCGATGTGGCGAAGAACCGTGCCGAAGCCCGCACCATCATGCGGCGGCTCGGCTATGAGCAGGACCGTCCGCTCGCGGTCAAGATCGCGACCCGCAACATCCCGTTCTATCGCGACCCGGCCGTCATGCTGATCGATCAGCTAAAGGAAATCGGCATCGCCGGGGAGCTCGATCTCGTCGAGACCGCCAACTGGAATCCGAAGATCACCCGCAAGGATTACGCGGCCGGGCTGGAAAACACCGGCAGCGCGGTTGTCGACGACCCGGACCAGCAATTCTACGAGAGCTTCGCCTGCGATTCGGACCGCAATTTCACGGGATACTGCAATCGCCAGCTGGAAGAGCTGTTCCATCGACAATCGCGCGAGCCAGACCAGGAAACCCGCAAGCAACTGGTCTGGGACATCGACAGCCAATTGCAGGAAGACGGCGCGCGGCCGGTGATTTTCCACACCCGCGGCGCGACTTGCTGGCAGCCGCGGGTCCAGGGACTGACCACAATGGTGAACAGCATGTACAACGGCTGGCGAATGGAGGATGTCTGGTTGAAAAAATGAGACAAAATCGAGCCGCGCCGAGCATTTGAGAAGCGGTCCCGGCAAGGATGCCGCTCTATGCTGACGTGCCGAGGCGCTCGGAAACGCGAGGAGGTATGAGCATGAAACTCGGGGTGCTGCAATTCTTCAGTTGGCCGGAGCGGCGGGTCGAGCTCGCCTCGGTTTATGCCCGCGCCTTGCAGCGGATCGAGATCATGGACCGCACCGGCTTTGACGCGGTGTGGCTCGCCGAGCATCATTTCAGCAGCTTCAGCGTGTGCCCGTCGGTGCACATGGTCGGCGTGCTCGCCGCGGCGCGGACCGAGCGTCTGCGCATCGGCACCGGCGTGTCGTTGGCGCCGTTCTATCATCCGCTGCGGCTCGCCGAGGAAGTGGCGCTGCTAGACCAGCTCTCGGGCGGCCGGGTCAATTGGGGCGCCGGGCGCGGCTTCGCCCGGGTCGAGTTCGAAAATTTCGGGGTACCGCCCGAGGAAAGCACCTCACGATTTCACGAGGCGGTCGAGATCGTGCTGCGGGCCTGGACCGAAGAGCGCCTCACATTCTCCGGCGCGCATTTCCGCTTCGACGGTGTCGAGGTGTTGCCGAAGCCGATGCAGCTTCCGCATCCGCCGGTGTGGATGGCGGCGACTTCGGAATCCGCGATCGAATGGGCCGCCGGTCGCGGTTTCTCGATCCTGATGGACCCGCACGCCGCGCATCGCGATATCGGTCGCAAGCGGCGGTTCTATGCCGAGCGGCTCGCCGCGTCGGGGCATTCGATCGAGGGCCGCGATCTGCCGGTCGCGCGGCTCCTGGCACTTGGCGACACCTCCGCGCAGGCGGCCGAGGTGGCGCGGCGCGGCGCGCAATGGATCGTCGATTCCTATTTCGGCGCCCAGCACAACCCGGTCGGCATCAAGGACCCGGCGGCGCCCGGAAGCGATCCGGTGCAGCGCTATCTCGACGAGGTGATCCTGCACGGCACGCCCGATGCGGTGCTCGACGAGATCCTGCGACTGCATGAGGAGATCGGGCTGGACTACCTCTTATGCGCTCCGCTCAGCCACGAGACCTTCATGATGCTGACCGAGAAAATCCTGCCGCGCCTGCCGTGATGCCGCTAATCTCGCCCCGAGACGGCGGCTCCGGGAGCGCATGGCATGCACTGCTTCAACCTGAAGAACGAAGAGAAATTCGATCCGAAGAAGCATGTCGAGCGGGTGCTCGGCCGGGTCGCCGAGGGCGATGTCACGGTTGCCTGCTGGGAGCCGGGGCAGACAAGTCCCTATCACTGTCATCCGCAGGCGACCGAGATCTATTTCTGTTTCGAGGGCGGCGGCACGATGAAGACGCCAAGCGAGACGGTCGCGGTAACACCGGGCTCCTTTGTCGTGCATCCGCCCGGCGAGCTGCACGAATGGATCACCGGGCCGCAGCGCACGCTCTTGTTCCGGGTGCGCTACGGCAACGACATGACCGGGCGCACCAAGGAGTGGCCAAGCAATCCCGAATGGCGCCCGCGCCTGGCGGATCTCGAGTATTTCAAGGCGGGCTGAAGGAGGCGTTGATGACCGAGCGCGAGGAGGATTTCGGATTCGCCCCGGAGCACGATGCGCCGATCCCCTACATGCAGCGCATCCGCGACTATTATCAGACGCTCGGCTACGGCGCGCCGTATCGCTGGGCGCATTACACCGAAGTACCGTTTGCGCCGCTGCAAAAGCTCCTGGCCGAGAGCCGGATCGGGCTGATCACGACGGCGGCTCCTTATGATCCGGGCAAGGGCAATCAAGGGCCGGGCGCTCCCTACAACGCCGCTGCCAAGTTCTACACGGTCTATTCCGGCGATACCGCGCGTCACCACGATCTGCGCATCTCGCATGTCGGCTACGACCGCACCCACACGACCGCGGATGACAGCAATAGCTGGTTTCCGCTGCCGGCATTGCGGCGCGCCGCGGCATCCGGACGGATCGGCGAGGTGGCGCCGCGCTTTCACGGCGCACCGACGAACCGCAGCCACCGGGTGACCTTGGAACAGGATTGCCCGGAGCTGCTGGCGCGCTGCCGCGAGGACAAGGTAGATGCTGTCGTTCTTGTCGCGGTTTGACCGGTGTGTCACCAGACCGTGAGTCTGGCTGCCCGTCACCTCGAAGCAAACGGCATCCCGACCGTGATCATGGGATGCGCCAAGGACATTATCGAATATGTCGGCGTGCCACGGTTTCTGTTCAGCGATTTCCCGCTCGGCAACCCCGCCGGGCGGCCGCACGATCCGGACTCGCGGGCATCCACGCTTGAACTCGCGTTGCGGGTGCTGGAAGCCGCCCCGGGGCCGCGCGCCACCGTGCAGTCGGCATTGCGCTGGAGCGACAATCCGGACTGGAAGCTGGATTTCTCCAACATCGCCCGGCTGTCGCCGGAGGAGATCGCCCGCCGCCGGGCCGAATTCGATCGCCAGAAGGAGATCGCCAAAACCATCCGCGACAGGCCAGCCGCCGCGGAGTAGCCCATCGTTGTCATTGCGAGCGTCGCGAAGCAATCTCGCGCCGGAGCTTCTCTGATCGACGAGGTTGCTTTGTCACCTTCGGTTCCTTGCAATGACGGGCGTGCAATGACCAAGCCCTTCGCCGGTATTCGCATTCTCGACTTCACCCGCTATCTGGCCGGGCCGTTCGGCACCTATCAGCTGGCGCTGCTCGGCGCCGAGGTGATCAAGATCGAGCCGAAAGCCGGCGACGACATGCGCCATTCGCAGCTGAGCCCGGAATGGGCGGCAAAAGGACTGGGACCGTCCTTTCTCGGCATCAACTCGAACAAGCGCAGCCTGACCCTCGATCTGTCGAAGCCGAAGGCGGTCGAGATCGTCAAACGCCTCGCCGGGCGCGCGGACATCGTCTGGGAGAACTTCCGCCCCGGCGTGATGGAGCGGTTCGGCCTCGGCTACGAGGCGTTGCGCGCGATCAACCCGCGCCTGATCTACTGCGCCGTGTCGGGCTTCGGCCAGAACGGGCCGGAGCGCGGCACCGCCGCCTTCGACGGCAAATTGCAGGCGATGTCCGGCATCATGTCGCTGACCGGGCACGAGGATAAGGGCCCGACCCGCGCCGGCTTCGCGCTCTGCGACACGATCGGCGGCATGACCGCCGCCTTCGCGGTGGCGAGCGCGCTGTACCAGCGCAGCGGCACCGGAGCGGGGCAGTTTGTCGATGTGGCGATGCTCGACGCGGCCTTGAGCTTCCTGTCGCCGCAAGTCGCCGAGTACACGGTTACCGGTCATCAGCACCGCCAGTTCGGCAACCTATCGACCACCGGCAAGGTCACCGGCAACCGCTTCAAAGCCGGCGATGGCGATCTGATGCTGGCGGTCATGACTGAAAAGCAGTTCGCCAACCTGATGCGGGGGCTCGGCCGCGCGGATACGCTCGACGATGCGCGTTTTGTCGATTGGCCGTCGCGCAGCAAGCACGAGCCGGCATTGCGCGCGATCATTGAAGAGGCGCTCGCAAGCGACAGCGCGAAAAACTGGGAGAAGCGGCTGACCGCGGCCGATGTGCCCTGCGCCGCGATCTGGTCGATCGCCGAGATTGTCCGCCATCCGCAACTCGAACACCGCGAGGTGTTGCAGCGGGTCGCATCGCCGGACGGCGAATTGACCCTGATCGGCTCGGGCTTTCGCTATGAGCATGGTGGCGGCGGCATCGACCGCCCGCCGCCGCGCCTCGGCGAGCACACACAGGAGATCCTCGCGGAAGCCGGCTACGCCGCCGACGAGATCGCCGCCTTCCGCGATGAAGGTGTGACCTAGCCAAGGCGGGCGGCGGCGGCTTCGACAGCGGCGCGGCGGCTCGGCGCCGCGGCGGCATTGCGCTCTCGCACCCGCGCCAGGATCGCCGGCGGCGCGCTCTCCGGAGTGCCGGCCTCGAAGGGCGGCGCCGGCGCGTATTCGATCTGTAATTGGATCGCCTGCGCGACCTCCGGCCCGGCCATCTCGGCGACCAGGGTCAGCGCGAAATCGATGCCGGCAGTGACGCCGCCGCCCGTGACAATGTTGCCGTCGCGCACGACCCGGCCGGGATCGGGAATGGCCCCGAACAGCTCGAGCATGTCGCGCCAGGCCCAGTGACAGGCCGCGCGCTTGCCGCGCAGCAGCCCCGCGGCGCCGAGCACCAGCGAGCCGGTGCATACCGAGGTGACGTAGCGCGCGCCGTCGGCGAGCCGGCGCAATTCGGCGAGAAACGCCTCGTCGGCGATCGCGTTGTCGGTCGTCCCATACCCGCCCGGGACGCAGATCACCTCGCATTGCGGAATGTCGGCAAGCCGGCGCAGGCCGGCAAAGACGATGCCGTGGCTGTCGATCGGCTCGCCGCTACGGCTGGCGAGCAGCACCTCGGCGCCGGGGAGGGACGAGAACACCTGGTGCGGCCCGGTGAAATCGAGCTGGGTGACTCCCGGAAACAGGGCGAAGACGATACGGATCGGCTGGTCGGGCATGCGGGCCTCCGTGCGATTGACGCGCCTAGTGTGCCCGCGCTAGGCTCTGGCAGAAATGACCTAGATCCCTCGTTTGATGCCATGACCAGAACAATCGGCCTCCTGATCTTCCCGGATTTTCAGCTGCTCGACGCCGCGGGGCCGATCGCGGCATTCGAGGCGGGCGGTCGCGACACCGTGCCGCCGGCCTATCGGCTGCGGATGATGGCGCGCGACGCCGGTCCGGTGACCAGCTCGTCCGGGGTGCAGCTGGTCGCCGAAGGTTTTAGCGACGAGCCGCTCGACACGCTGATCGTCTCCGGCGGCTGGGGCACGCGCGAGGGATCCTCCAGCGCCGAAACGCTGGCCTTTGTGCGCGCCGCCGCAGGCCGGGCCCGGCGGCTCGCCAGCGTTTGCTCGGGCGCCTTCATCCTCGCCGCGGCCGGTTTGCTCGATGGCCGCCGCGCCACGACGCACTGGGGGCGCGCCGCCGAATTCGCGCGCGCCTATCCGCAGATCCGGGTTGAGCCCGATCGCATCTTCGTGCGCGACGGCAACATCTGGACCTCGGCCGGGATCACCGCCGGCATCGATCTGGCGCTGGCGCTGGTCGCCGACGATCTCGGCGAGGCGGTGGCCAAGCGGGCCGCGCAGCAGCTGGTCGTGCACCATCGCCGGCCCGGCGGGCAGTCGCAATTCTCGGCCCTGCTCGATCTCGGCCGGCCCGATGGCCGCTTCGGCGGCCTGCTCGCCTGGGCGCGGGAACGGCTTGACGAGTCGCTGCCGGTCGAGCGTCTCGCCGATCGCGCAGCGATGAGCCCGCGCAATTTCGCCCGCGCGTTCACCGCCGAGACCGGTGCCACCCCGGCCAAGGCGATTGAGCGCCTGCGCCTCGAAGCGGCGCGCGTGCATGTCGAAAACGGCAGCGAACCGATCGACCGTGTCGCCTCCGCGAGCGGGTTCAGAGACCCGGAACGGATGCGCCGTGCCTTCATCCGCGCGTTCGGCCAACCGCCACAGGCACTGCGCCGCGCGGCCCGGATCTGAGCGGTTAGCCGGTCAGCGCCGTTGGGCGGCTCTAGCCGCCCGCAATGAAACGACGGTCGATGTCGGTTTCCGGTGTGAGGCTTCGCGCAAGGCGCGCTCAACGGTGGAGCCGAGCTCGGACATGCGGAACGGCTTGCAAAGCAGGATCGCGTTCTCGGCGCTCCCATCGAACCCGGTGACGTCGGCATACCCGGTTACGATGATGGCCGGCAGGTCCGGGCACTGGGTCCGAACTGCCTGTGTCAATTCGAGCCCGGACATCTCCGGCATCGCGTAATCCGCGATCAGCAGATCGACGGCGCTGCAATTGCCGCCCAGGATGGCGAGCGCGGTCCGTCCGCTTGAGGCCTGCACGCACTGGTAGCCGAGCGCATCCAGATGCGCGGCGATGACTTCGCGCACTTCCTCGTGATCGTCGACGACGAGCACGCGCGCTTGCGTCCGCGCGACCGCCCGACCGCCGGTTTCCGACAATTCGGCGGCCGGCGTTGCCGCTTCGAGGCTGCGCGGCAGATACAGCTCGACCGTCGTTCCCTGGCCGAGCGCGCTCTTGATCCGGAGGCTGCCGCCGGATTGCCGCGCCAGCCCGTAGACTTGGGCAAGTCCCAGCCCGCTGCCCTTGCCCGGTGCTTTCGTCGTGAAAAACGGCTCACAGGCCCGGGCGAGAACCTCCGGGCTCATTCCGGTGCCGGTATCGCTGACGCTGACCAGCACATAACCACCCGGCGCCAGGTCGATCGACTTGTCGCCCTTGCGGAGCTGCGTATTGCGGGCCGCGATCACCACCCTGCCGCCGAGCGGCATCGCATCGCGCGCATTGATCGCCAGGTTCAAAAGGACAAGCTCGAGCTGGTGCGGATCGACCAGCGCCGGCCACAGATCGGCCGCAAGATGGGTCCCGACCGCCACCGTGCCGCCGAGGGTGCGGCCGAGCAGCATTTCGACGCCGGTGACCAGTGAGTTCAGATCGACCGGCTGAGGCATGAGGTGCTGCTTGCGCGAGAAGGCCAGCATCTGCTCGTTGAGCTTGGCGCCCTGCCGGGCTGAGCGCGTCGCCGCCTGCACCAGCTTGAGCAGGCGCTGGTCGCCGATGCGCATTTCGAGCAGTTCGAGGTTGCCCAGGATCGCGGCCAGGAGATTGTTGAAGTCGTGCGCCACGCCGGAGGCGAGTTGGCCCACGACTTCCATTTTTTGCGCCTGTTGCAACACCGCTTCGGTGCGCTCGCGCTCGGCCACCTCGGTCATCAGCCGCTCGTTCGCCTGGGCCAGCTCGCTTGTCCGCTCGAGGACGCGGCGTTCGAGATTGTCGTTGAGATCGTGCAGCGCCGCTTCGGCGCGCTTTCGCTCCGTAATGTCGCGGGCGATCTTCGAAACGCCGATAATCCGGCCGCTCTCGTCGTGAACAGGAGAGATGGTTAAAGAGACCTCTATGTCGTGCCCATCCTTCCGGCGCCGCACCGTCTCGAAATGGTCGACCTTCTCGCCGCGACGAATTCGCGCCAGGATCAAATCCTCCTCGTCCAGCCTGTCCGGCGGAAACAGCATTGAGATGTGCCGGCCGACAATCTCGTCCGGCCGATAACCGAAAATGGCTTCGGCGCCGCGGTTCCAGCTGGTGACGACCCCGTTCAGATTCTTGCTGACGATCGCGTCATCCGACGTTTCGATGATGGCGGCAAGGTAGGCGCGCGCATTTTCGGCCGTCTTCCGGTCGCCGATATCCACTAGCATGTTGACGGCGCCTACCAGCGCGCCGCTGGCGTCGCGCAACGGGGTCGGATAGGGCAGGAACGGAACCCGCGTGCCGTCCGGCCGCTCCAGGATCGCCTCGACCCCCCGGACTGCCCGGTTCTCCTTCAATGCCACCGCCATCGGGCATCGGTCGTGAGGCAATGGCGTGCCGTCGGGAGTGTAGAGGCGCCATGTCACGCACCACTCGTCTTCCCCGAGCGTCGGCTCGCGCCCGGCCAGATTGGCGGCGGCCCGGTTGTAGTAGTTGATCCGCCCGGCAGCGTCGGTCGTGTAGATGGCCGCCGGAAGCGCGTCGAGCACCGAGCGAAAAAAGCTCTCCTCCTCCTTGTTGCCGAAGAGGATGGCGCCGGCATCGACAAGAGAAGCGGGCCTCGCCCCAACATCGGCGGCCGCAATTGCTTTGGCGAGCCCAGGATTGCCGTCTTCGGACATCAATTCGAACCCACAATGCAGTTTAGAGGAGACCAGCGATGTGATCGATATCAGACGCTCGGCCGTAACCTTGCAACAGCCCGATCACAGATTTGTTCCGTGATTTCACTGTGGCTCCGCCGCTGGAGCTTTCGAGCGGCAAGAGTTCAGCTGCGAGCAACAAGTCATTGTGCCTCTCAATGTTGAGGCGGGCACGAACGCACGAAGAAAGGTGCGGATGAAAATCTTCCGTCGCAGGCACCGTCGAGGATGGCAGGCGCACCGCCGCGCGCCAAGCTCGGACGCTCATCTCGACGCCTATTCAACTGCCCAAGGGGCAATTGTAAATAAAACCTAAGTTGGTGCCGCGATCTCCGCCGTGCTGCCGCCCGCTTGCTTCGACCGACCGCCGCCATTATGGTCCCGCGCTTCCCGATATCCCGGCCGGCGCGCTGGCGCTGCCGCATCCGAAGGCTTGCTGCAATGGCGAAAATCAAGGTGAAGAACCCGGTCGTCGAACTCGACGGCGACGAGATGACCCGCATCATCTGGAGCTTCATCAAGAACAAGCTGATCCTGCCCTATCTCGACATCGACCTGAAATATTACGATCTCGGCATCGAGAGCCGGGACGCGACCGACGACCAGATCACCGTTGACGCCGCCAACGCGATTAAAGAATACGGCGTCGGCGTCAAATGTGCTGGGATCACCCCCGACAAGGGCCGGATGGACGAGTTTCATCTGAAGCGGATGTACCGCTCGCCGAACGGTACGCTGCGCAACATCCTCGGCGGCACGATCTTCCGCGAGCCAATCATCTGCAGGAACGTGCCGCGGCTGGTGCCGAACTGGACACAGCCGATCGTGATTGGTCGCCACGCCTATGGCGACCAGTACGCGGCGACCGATTTCGTCGTCGAGGGGCCTGGCGAGCTGACGATGGTGTTCAAGCCGGCCGGCGGCGGCGAGCCGATCGTCCGCAAGGTGTTCGACTTCAAGGGCGGCGGGGTCGCCATGGGCATGCATAACCTCGACGATTCGATCAAGGGCTTCGCCCAGTCCTGCTTCAACTTCGCGCTGCAGCGCGGCTGGCCGCTCTATCTGTCGAGCAAGGACACGATCTTGAAGGCCTATGACGGCCGCTTCCGCGACATCTTCCAGGCCGTTTACGAGAGCGAGTTCCAGGGCAAGTTCAAGGAACAGAACCTGACCTACGAGCACCGTCTGATCGATGACATGGTCGCGCTGGCGCTGAAGTGGAACGGCGGTTTTGTCTGGGCCTGCAAGAACTACGATGGCGACGTGCAATCCGACACCTTGGCGCAGGGCTTCGGCTCGCTCGGCATGATGACCTCGGTGCTGCTAACGCCGGATGGCAAGACCGTCGAGGCCGAAGCGGCGCACGGCACCGTCACCCGCCACTATCGCCAGCATCAGCAGGGCAAGGAGACTTCGACCAACCCGATCGCCTCGATCTTCGCCTGGACCCGCGGCCTCAAGTACCGCGGCACCTTCGACAACACGCCCGCTGTGGTCAAATTCGGCGAGACGTTGGAAAAAGTCTGCGTCGAGACGGTTGAGAGCGGCGACATGACCCGCGACCTCGCGATTCTGATTCGCGCCGACCATCCCTGGCTGACCACCAACCAATTCCTTGACAAGCTCGACGCCAATCTGCAGCGCGCGATGGGTTGAGGGGGTCGACTCGCCCCCGCACGAACCGGCGATTGTCAATCGCGCCGGGTCGGGTATCGTGCGGTAATTCCTAGCTTTCAGGGAGCCGCCGCATGGATACGAACGCCGTCCCGCCGAACTGCCTCGCCGGCGTTCGCGTGCTCGACCTGTCGCAATTCGAGGCGGGGCCCAGCTGCACCGAGGTGCTGGCGCTGCTCGGCGCCGAGGTGGTCAAGGTCGAGAACCCGAAGGGCGGCGAGCCCGGCCGCTTTCTCGGCACCGGCCCCAAGCCCGGGGCCGACGCCTATTACTTCATGGTCTACAACGCCAACAAGAAATCGGCCACGGTCAATTTGAAGTCGCCGCGCGGTATCGCCATCGTCAAGGAGATGTCGAAAGCAGCCGACGTGTTCGTCGAAAACATGGCGCCCGGCACGATCGAGCGATTGGGGCTCGGCTGGGACGAGCTGCATGCGCTCAACCCGCGGCTGATCTATGCCCAGGTCAAGGGCTTCGGCGAGGGCAGCCCTTACGAGCAGAACCTTGCCTTCGACATGATCGCGCAGGCCTGCGGCGGCACCATGGCGATCACCGGGCAGCGCGACGGGCCGCCCACTAAGCCCGGCCCGACCATCGGCGACACCGGCACCGGCATGCTGATGGCGATCTCGATTGTCAGTGCCCTGTTTCAGCGGCACACGACCGGCATCGGCCGTCGGCTGCAGATCGCGATGCAGGACGCTCAGCTCAATTACATCCGCGGCTCGTTCATGATGCACGCCCGCACCGGCCAGCCACCGCTGCGCAACGGCGCCAAGAGCGCATTCGGCGGCCCGCCGCCGGCGGACATCTATCCGTGCAAGCCGGGCGGCCCGAACGACTGGGTCTATGTGTTCAACAGCCACAACAACCCGGAGCATTGGCGCCGGCTGTGCGGCATCATTGGCCGGCCGGAACTGGCCGACGATCCGGAATATGTCGATCGCGAGAAGCGAGCCGGCCACGCCACCGAGGTCGACGCGATGGTCGTCGCCTGGACCCGCCAACACACCAAGCATGAGGCGATGCAGATCCTGGGCGCGGCAGGCATTCCGGCGGGCGCGGTCATGGATACCGGTGACCTCCTCACCGAGCCTACCTTCGAGACGCGCGGCATAATGCAGACCATGCAACACCCGAACGGCACGATGCGGCGGCCGACCTTTCCGGTGCGGTTCGACGGCAAGCCGCCGAAGATCCAGCCCTCGCCGCTGCTCGGCCAGCACAACGCCGAGGTGTTCGGCAGTTGGCTCGGCATGAGCGCGGGCGACATCGAGGGGCTGAAAGCCGACGACGTGGTCTGACCGTCAACAATCGCGATCGAAGCCCAATTCCTTTGATGGAACCCCGGGCCGATTGCACCGTTCTCAGGCTGGCTGTCCGTGAGGGCACGGTTAACGCCGTGCCAGGAGGTGGGTTTTCGCCGACCCGCCTTCTGCTGCCGTCCCTAATTCCGCGCGGCGGAACGCGATGCCGCGGCCCCGATGCAACCCCGGGTAAAAGCATCGGTGGCGCAGACCGGGAAACATCGGACCACGGGCCGCCGGAGCGGTGTTGATATTGCCGCCGATCTAGGTACGGGTAATCGCGTTCCCGATGCCTCGATCGGCGGCATGTGTCTGTCCGGCGGTGTTGAGATCCGCCGCGAGCTTAACCAAATGGGGGGCGCAACACGCGACGGCGCGATGGGCGAAGGCGTCCGAATCTACAACCTGTTCCCGACCTCGGCGGGGCCGATATCCGGCTGGACCGCCGAGCTGCCGCGCATTGCCGGGATGGCGTTCAATACGGTCTACGTCAATCCGTTCCACTATCCCGGGTTCTCCGGCAGCCTGTACGCCGTCAAGGACTATTACCGGCTGAACCCGCGCTTCCGCGGGAAATCGCGGAAAAGCGACGACGAATTGCTGCGCGGCTTTACCGCGGCGGCGGCCAAACACGGCCTTCGGGTCGTCATGGACCTGGTTGTCAATCACACCGCCAAGGACAGCGAGCTGGTGGCGCGCCGGCCCGAATGGTTTGCGCGCGGCCACGACGGGGAGGTGCTGTCGCCCTTCGCGGTCGATCCCGCCGATCCCAGCCGCAAGACGGTATGGGGCGATCTCGCCGAGCTCGATTATCGACCGCCGCAGCGTGACGAGATCGTCGCCTATTTCGAGGAGCTGGTGCGCCACTACGTCGAGCTCGGCTTTGGCGGGTTTCGCTGCGATGCCGCCTACAAGGTTCCGGCCGGGGTTTGGCGCCGGCTGATCGCCGCCGCGAAAGCCGTAGCTCCCGACACGCTGTTCCTGGCCGAGACGCTGGGCGCTCAGCCAGAGGAAGTCCTGGCGCTTGCGGACGCCGGGTTCGACTACCTGTTCAACAGCGTCAAATGGTGGGATTTCGAGAGCCCGTGGCTGCTCGACCAGTACGAGCAGTTCCGCCACATCGCGCCGTCGATCGGCTTTCCCGAAAGCCACGACACCGAGCGCCTCGTCACCGAGCTGATGGCGGCCGGGTTCCCGGAGCACGAGATCGAGGCGTATTACCGCCAAGCCTATGCCTTCGCCGCGTCATTCTCGGCCGGGGTGATGATGCCGATCGGGTTCGAATACGGCTGGGCGCGTCGACTCTCGGTCATCGCCAATGGCGAGGAGCCGGTCGAGCCCAATCGCTTCGATCTCGGCCCGTTCATCGCCGGCATCAACTTGATGAAGGAAGCGACGCCGGCCCTCAACGAGGAGGGACCACAGCGCGTGTTGAGCCGGCCGGACGACCCGGTCGTCGTGCTGCTGCGACAGAGCGAGAGCGGCGCCGAGCGGGCGCTGACGCTTATCAACACGCAGGAGCGATCGGCGCGCGAGGTCGTCCTCGATGAGCTGCTCGCCGGCGCCGGCCTGATCGATCTCGCCAACCGGCTCGCGATCGGAGAGATGCTGCCGGGCGGAGGCGAGCGGCCGGTGCGCGGCCGGCTGACCGTTGCCCCGCTCGATGTGCGGGTGTTGCGCGTCTCACTGCGCCGGGCGCGGAGCGTGGACATCGGGGCGTGGAACCGGGCGCATCGCGATCCGGCGCACCATCCCGAATGGCGCGCGGATGCCCGCATCCTGATCGAGAATGTCTGGCCGGAGATCAATGGCGGCCGTTATCCGGCAAAGAGGGTGGCCGGCGATGATATCATGGTCTGGGCCGATCTGTTCCGCGACGGCCACGATGTCATCGCCGCGGTGCTCAAATACGCCTTCGAGGACGAGCCGTGGCGGGAAACCCCGTTCGCCTTTCACGATAACGACCGCTGGGTCGCCCGTTTCCGCCCCGACCGGGTCGGCCGCTGGCGTTACACGATCGAGGGCTGGACCGACCAATTCGCCAGCTGGTGCGTGGATGTCGTTAAGAAGCGCGACGCCGGCCAGGATATCGCACTGGAGCTGATCGAGGGTATCGAGCTCGTTGCGGCCGCGGCGGCGCACGCGTCCACGGAGGACGCCGTGCGGCTGCGGGCGCTGCTCGATAAAATCGAGGCGGTCGACGACGTGCCGCGCCGCAGCGGACTCCTGCTGTCGGCCGAGCTGCGCCAGCTAATGGCGCGCGCCGATCCGCGCGCCGATCCGGCGCGTTACGCCCGCGAGTTGGAGTTCGTTGTCGACCGGCCGGAGGCGCGCTTTGCCGCCTGGTACGAAATGTTCCCGCGCAGCCAGGGCAAGGCGCCAGGCAAAAGCGCCTCTTTCGACGATTGCATCGAGAGGTTGGGCGATGTCGCCGCGCTCGGCTTCGATGTCGTCTACCTCGTGCCGATCCATCCGATCGGTCGGGTCAACCGCAAAGGCCGCGACAACAACCCAGCTGCAAAACCGGGAGAGCCCGGCAGTCCCTATGCGATCGGCGCCGCCGAGGGCGGCCACCGCGCGGTCGATCCGGGTCTCGGCACGCTGGCGGAGTTTCGCCGCTTCGTCGCCGCCGCGGCCGAACTTGGCATCGAGGTGGCGCTCGATTTCGCGATCCAATGCGCCCCCGATCATCCGTGGGTGGCCGAGCACAAACAGTGGTTCCGCTTCCGGCCCGACGGCTCGATCAAATACGCCGAGAACCCGCCCAAGAAATACGAGGACATCGTCAACGTCGATTTCGACAACTTGGACCGCGAAGCGCTGTGGGCCGAATTGCGCGACACTGTCCTGTTCTGGATCGATCAGGGCGTGCGCACCTTCCGGGTCGACAACCCGCACACCAAGCCGGTGCCATTCTGGGAATGGCTGATCCGGCAGGTGAAGGCGCGTTGCCCCGAGGCGGTGTTCCTGTCAGAGGCGTTCACCCGACCCAAGATGATGCGGGCGCTGGCCAAGGCGGGCTTCAGCCAGTCCTATACCTATTTCACTTGGCGCAACACCAAGGCAGAACTGGTCGAGTACCTGACCGAGCTGACGCAGGGGCCTTCGAAGGAATATCTGCGCCCCAATTTCTTCACCAATACACCGGACATTCTACCGGTGTTCCTGCAGGAGGGCGGCCGCCCAGCGTTCCGCATTAGGCTGGTGCTGGCCGGCACCTTGTCACCGGCCTACGGCATCTATAACGGCTTCGAGCTGTGCGAAAACGCCGCGATCCCCGGGCGCGAGGAATATCTTCATTCGGAGAAGTACGAGTATAAGGTCTGGGACTGGGACCGCCCCGGCAACATCAAGCGCGACATCGCCATTCTCAACCGCTTCCGGCGGGAAAACCTGGCCTTGCAAGAGTTGACCAACCTGCGCTTCCTCGACTGTGCCGACCCGAACATCCTCGCCTTTGCGAAGGCGACGGCGGACCGCGGCAACATCGTCATCGTCGCGGTGAATCTCGATCCGCATGCCCGGCATGAGGCCGACCTCGACCTGCCGCTCGGCGAATTCGGTCTCGCGCCCGATCGGGAATTTTCGCTGGAGGAGGCGTTTACGGGGCGCGTCGTGTCATGGCGCGGTGTCCATCAGCATCTTGTTCTCGACCCCGAGCGCAATCCCGCATTGCTGTTTCGCCTGCTGTCCGCCAACGCCTCATGACGCTACCTGATAATGCTACGGCTGTGATGCCGGGCGCTGCAGTGTTGCCGCGCCCGGAAACCGCCGATCCGCTTTGGTACAAGGACGCGCTGATCTATCAACTGCACGTCAAGGCGTTCTTCGATGCGAACAATGACGGGGTCGGCGATTTCGAGGGGCTGTCGCGCAAGCTCGACTATCTCCAGGATCTCGGCATCACGGCGCTGTGGCTGCTGCCGTTCTACCCTTCGCCCTTGCGCGACGACGGCTATGACATCGCCGATTACAAGAACATCCACCCGGCCTACGGCCGGATGCAGGACTTCAAGACATTCATACGCGAGGCGCATCGCCGCAACCTGCGCGTCATCACCGAGCTGGTGATCAACCATACCTCAGATCAGCATCCCTGGTTCCAGCGCGCACGTCACGCCGCGCCCGGATCGCCGTGGCGGGACTTCTACGTCTGGAGCGACACCGACCAGAAATTCCTCGCAACCCGGGTCATCTTTCTCGATACCGAAAAGTCGAACTGGAGCTGGGACCCGGTGGCCCAAGCGTATTTCTGGCACCGCTTCTATTCCCACCAGCCCGATCTCAATTTCGACAACCCGCGGGTGTTCCGCGCGATTGCTCACGTCATGCAATTCTGGCTCGATCTTGGGGTCGACGGCATGCGGCTTGACGCCGTCCCGTATTTGATCGAGCGCGAAGGCACGATCAACGAAAACCTTCCAGAAACGCACGAGGTATTAAAGCGGCTGCGCCGGGAAATGGACGGGCATTACGGCGACCGCATGCTGCTCGCCGAGGCCAATCAGTGGCCTGAGGACGTGCTGGACTATTTCGGAGACGGCGACGAATGTCACATGGCGTTTCACTTTCCGCTGATGCCGCGCATCTACATGGCGGTGGCGACCGAGGACCGGCACCCGATCACCGACATCATGCGCCAGACGCCGGAGATCCCGGAGACGTGCCAGTGGGCGGTGTTTCTGCGCAACCATGACGAGCTGACGCTCGAAATGGTGACAGACCGCGAGCGCGACTACCTGTGGAACTACTACGCCGGCGATCGCCGTGCCCGTATAAACCTCGGCATCCGTCGCCGGCTCGCGCCGCTGATGGAGAACGACCGCCGCAAGATCGAGCTGCTGAAAGGGCTCCTCTTTTCCATGCCGGGTACGCCGGTGTTGTATTACGGCGACGAGATCGGCATGGGGGACAATGTCTACCTTGGCGACCGCGACGGTGTGCGAACGCCGATGCAGTGGTCGTTCGATCGCAATGGCGGGTTCTCCCGCGCTGATCCGGCAACGCTGTATCTGCCGCCGATCATGGACCCGGTCTATGGGTTCGAGGCGGTCAATGTCGAGGCGCAGAGCCGCTCGCCCTCGTCGCTCCTGAATTGGACGAAGCGCCTCATCGCCGCGCGGCGGGCGCACCGTGCGCTCGGACGCGGCAGATTGCGGTTCCTCTATCCCTCGAACCGCAAGGTGATCGCATATCTGCGCGAATGGGGGGAGGAGATCATCCTCTGCGTCGCCAATCTGTCGCGCTCGGCTCAGGCGGTAGAACTCGACCTTTCCGAATTGCGCGGCCGGCACGTGATCGAGGTACTGGGCCGCACCGTGTTTCCGACCATCGGCGAACAGCCCTATCTCTTGACCCTGCAGGGCCACAGCTTCTTCTGGTTCGAGCTGACCCCGCCGAGCGCGGCCGAGATCGGTGCTTGGCTGCAAGCGCAATCACCCGAATTCGTGACGCTGGTGATGCCGCAGGGCTGGGCCGATTTGTTCAACGGGCACAATCTGCCGCAGCTCGAGCGCGACGTCATTCCGGTCTTTCTGCCGCGCCAGCGCTGGTTCGGCGCGAAGGACCAGCGGGTGCAGGCGGGTTGGCTGCTGGCACATAGTGAGATCACCGCACCGCCGGAAAGCGCGGAATCGCGGCCGACCAGCTTTCTCGCGGGGATTGTCGAAGCGCAATTTGCCGGGGGCGACCGCAGCCGCTATTTCCTGCCCTTGGGCGCGCTGTGGTCGCCAGACGGCAGCGAGCCGCGACAAGGTCTAATCCCGGCAACGCTCGCCGAACTCCGCCAGTCCCGCCGCGAGGGCGCGCTGGTCGATGCGATCACGCAGGACGCCTTTGCCGTGGCGCTGGCGGACGCCATTCAGCGCGAGGCCAGCCTGCTGCTGAAGGACGCGGGGGGCGCGCCTCTCGGCGAAATGCGCTTTTGTCACACTCCGGTTTTCGATCGAGTCCCGGCTCCCGAGCGCCTCGTCGTGCGCCGGCTCGGCGCCGAGCAATCGAACAGCTCCGTGCTGCTCGAGGATTACGCGGTACTCAAGCTGTATCGGCGTCTGCAGCCGGGGCCGCATCCGGAAATCGAGATGGGCCGGTTTCTGGTGGAGCGCGCGGGCTTCGCCAATACGCCACCGCTTCTCGCCACGCTGGAGGTGAGCCTGCCGGGTGATGCCGGCACGGAAACGAGTGCGCTGGGCGTGCTGTTTGGCTTTGTCCGCAACCAGGGCGATGGCTGGACGTTGGCTCTTGATTACCTGCTGCGCTATCTTGACGACGCGCTCAATGAGGCGGCGCCTGGCGCGACACCGCCCGGGCGCCCCGCCGACCTGCCCGATCCCGATCACTTCTTCCTGGCGCTCGCCCGCCAGCTCGGTCTGCGCACCGCACAAATGCACCGCGCGCTTGCCGAGTGCGCGGGCGACGATCCCGCCTTCAAGCCTGAGCCGATCACTTCAGCGGATCTGACCCAATGGCGCGGGGAGTTGCAGGAATCGGCCGAGGCAATGCTGGCCCGGCTCGAGCGTGCCCACGCTACCACCATGCCCGAGGAGGCGCGCGGTCTCGCCGAGCGGATCCTTGCCCGAAGCGAGCATCTGTTCGACGGCATCCGACGGCTGGCACCGCGCGAGATCGACGGCGTCAAGACCCGCTTCCACGGCGATTTCCATCTGGGCCAGGTGATCGCCGTGCAAAATGATTTCTACATCATCGATTTC
>Ga0209380_10000977_pt1 | contig 19879 bp, 20 predicted proteins | sample HubBroMetageWFT6_FD_188347 | JGI IMG/M metagenome (GOLD analysis project Ga0209380, IMG submission 188347) | Warmed and freeze-thawed soil microbial communities from the Hubbard Brook experimental Forest, New Hampshire - Hubbard Brook CCASE Soil... | ecosystem: Environmental > Terrestrial >...
AACACGAAATGGAAATTCCGTTGGAGGACGAAGTGATTCGCTTTGCTCCGATCCCGTAACCAATTTCCTTCTGGCGCACGCTGCTTGCGAAAATGCCCGGGTCTAAATCGATGTGCTACGATGGTACCTAGCGTGTGAAATAACTAAATATGGCAAAACTGCGAATTTCGATTGTTGAGTTCCTGAATACGGCCCCACTAGTATGGGGTTTTACCGATGGGCCGCTCACTGGCAAGTACGATTTGTCGTTTACGCTGCCCTCCCAATGCGCCGACGCCCTGCGGCGCGGAGATGCTGACATCGCGATTATTCCCGCTATCGAATACCAGCGCATGGAAAATGCAGTGGTGTTGCCGGGCATGGGCGTGGCGGCAAAAGGCGAGGTCCGCAGCATTTTAGTCGTAGCCAAACGCCCGATCGAAAAGGTGAAGCGCATCGCGTTGGATACCAGTTCGCGAAGTTCGGCTGCGTTGGTGCGTTTGCTCGCCGCGGAACACTGGAAGATTCATCCGGAATTTGTGGACGCTACGCCTGACGCTTCCGAAATGCTGAAGGTCGCCGATGCAGCGCTGGTGATTGGCGACCCCGCGCTGCGCATCGCGCTCAAGATGGAAGCGTTGGCAGGAAAAGCTCCCAGCGGCGAAGAGTGTTGCAAGGGCGACCCCGAATCTATGCCGGTGCCGGGATTTGAAACTTTGTTCGTGTACGATGTAGCTTTCCAGTGGCAGGAACTGACCGGCAAGCCTTGCGTGTTGGCGATTTGGGCCGGCCGTCGAGAGGCGGTCACTCCGGAAGCTCTCGCCGATTTTGAAGCTTCGAAAGCGTACGGACTCGGGCGCATACGAGAAATTGCCGAAGGCGCTTCGTTGAAACTCGATTTACCAGTTCGCGCTCTGGAACGCTACTTGTCCGAAAATATTCATTTCGGATTGGAGGAAGAATATCTCGCGGGATTGCGGCTATATTACGAAAAAGCTGCTACTGCTGGACTGATTCCACACGCGCGCTCATTGGAATTTTTTCATTCGCCGGTGAAAACCACAGCAGGATTTGGGAAGTGACCTGTGGAGCGTATTGGCCAGTTGAGTATTCTGCGCCGCTATCCGGTGAAAAGTATGGCCGGCGAGGATCTGGAAGAAGCGCGCGTTAGTTTTGCCGGCCTGATCGGGGACCGCGTTTTTGCGTTCATCGACAACCGCAACCGTTCGAACTTCCCCTGGATGACCGCACGCCAGGGCCGCGAACTGATTCTTTTTCGGCCGCGTTTTCTGGAAGCGCCGAAGATAGAGGAAGAAAATCCGGACCCGGTGAGTTACGCGGTCGAGGTGAGCACCCCGGAGCGTGAAGTTTTTCGCATGGGTGATTCGCGTTTCACCAGATATTTGGAAGAGCGATTCGACAGGTCTTTACGGCTGAGGTTTTCAGAGCGTTGCCAGACCGATGCGCGTCCGGTCTCCGTCCTGGGTTTGAGTACGGCCAGCGCGCTCTCAAAAGAAGTAGGCTTGGACCTCGACACCCGGCGATTTCGTGCTAACTTTTATGTGCGCTGGGATAATGACCAGCCATATTACGAAGACGAATTGATTGGGAGTGAGCTGCAAATCGGCGACGACGTCACGCTGCAGGTAGTAAAGAAAAACGAGCGCTGCGTGATGATCAATCTGGATCCTGAAACCGCCACACCTGCGCCGGCGGTTTTGCAAAACGTGGCGCTCCGCCACCAAGGGTGCTTGGGTGTTTACGGAGCGGTTCTTCGCGAAGGTGTTGTACGCATTAATAATCCGGTTTATTTGGTCTGATGCCGGTAAGGACGAAGCAAATGGGTATCTCACAACAAGAAGCGCTGGATCTTTTTGACTCTGATGATCTGATCGGAATTGGTATGGCCGCGAACGAAGTCCGCCGCAAAAAGACGGACGCGCGCGTAGCCACCTATCAGATCGATCGCAACATTAACTACACGAACTTCTGCACGGAGTATTGTTCGTTCTGCGCCTTCTACCGTCCGCTCGGGGCCAAAGATGGCTACATCCTGCCGCTGGAAACGATTTACGAAAAAATTGAGGAGATGATCGAGTTAGGCGGAACGGGCGTGCTGATGCAGGGCGGCCTGCACCCGGACCTGCGCATTGAGTTTTACGAAAATATGCTGCGCTCGATCAAGGAACGGTTTCCGCAAGTTCACCTGCACTGTTTTTCAGCGCCAGAGATTACCTGCATTGCCGAAGTTTCCGGACTTTCACTTCGCGACACCATTGCACGATTGCGTGATGCCGGCCTGGATTCCATTCCCGGCGGCGGAGCGGAAATTCTCGACGATGAAATCCGCGCGCGCATATCGCGGTTGAAATGCCGCTCCGAAGAATGGGTGGAGGTGCACCGGGCGGCGCATTCGTTGGGCATGCGCACCACGGCCACGATGATGTTCGGTTGCGGCGAAGAAGCACGGCATCGCGTGAACCATCTGGAACTTTTGCGGCGCATTCAGGAAGATACTGGCGGGTTTACCGCGTTCATTCCCTGGATTTTTGCTCCTGAAAATACGCCGTTGGGCAAGAAGATCCCGGAAGCCACCGCCTTTGATTATCTGAAGACCCTGGCGATCAGCCGCCTGTACCTCGACAATATAGACCACATCCAATCGAGCTGGCTCACACCGGGAATTAAAATCTGCCAAGTAGGTTTGCAATTCGGCGCCGATGACGTGGGCAGCATCCTGATTGAGGAAAATGTGGTTTACGCGGCAGGCGTGCGCAATCGAACGAACGAAGCCGAGCTGCGCCGCATTATCTCCGACGCGGGATACATACCAGCTCAACGCGACACGTTGTACCGCTCCTACGTTTTGAAACAAGTCCCATAGCGAATTGAATTCGAGCGGATTTCTTATCGGCGGCTAAACGGAGAGTGCAGCAACGGGCTGCGCGGCTGCGAGAGAAACCGGGAGTTCGAGGACTACGCTCGCGCCATATGGGTGTTTGTTGGAAAGCACGATTTCCCCGCCGCATTCCTGCGCGATACCGTAACAAATACTGAGGCCGAGTCCGGTTCCTTTGCCCACCGGTTTGGTAGTAAAAAACGGATCGAATGCGCGATTAAGATCGGAAAAGCCCGGCCCTGAATCCTCGAACTGAATCACTACGGTGTTTTGTTGGCGAGTCGCACGAATCTGGATCGACCGTTGCGCGCTGTCTTCCACCGCGTCCATCGAATTGTTCAGAAGGTTCAATAGCACTTGTTTCAGTTCGTCCTCGCCGATAGCAATAGGCGGCAGTTTCGGATCCAGATGCGTTTCCACTGTGATGTTGAGTTTACGCAGATGGAATTCGCGAAGCTGGATGACGTCGCGCAATGCAGCATCAAGATCGGCCGCGCGCGTTGCGGGATTATTTTGACGCGCGAAACGCAACAAGCCGTCCACGATGCGCTTCATGCGATGAGCTTCATGTCCCAACTTTTGCAAGCGCTTGACTACCTTTTCGCCCTGCACTTCTTCCGCCAGCAATTCCGAATAGCCAATGATTCCGGTCAGAGGATTGTTCAACTCGTGCGCTACCCCGGCGACCAGTTGCCCCAGCGCAGCCAGTTTCTCGGCGCGCACAAGCTGATGATGCAACCGCGTGTTTTCGATTGTGACGGCAAGATCGGACGCCAAGACTTCCAGCTTCACCATCTCAGACACATCCGGAAACGTTGCGGAATTCTCGCAACTCAGAAAAAGACAGCCCACGTATGAGCCTCGCCATGAAATAAGCGGGATCAGGACTTCCTTCTGAGGGTCGGGCATGCGATAGGAATTGCTGCCCAACTTCGTGGCGCTATCGCAAAGCTTCTTCAATTGCTCAATGGTAAGAACTCTGGCGCGTTCTTCGAGCCCATCGGTTTCATTAATCGAAAACCCATTGGCGCCGGCCAGGTGGAACGAGCGTTCTTCCGTGGCCAGCAACAGAGCAGCTTTATTGAAACTGCTTGCGTCGGTAACCGCTACCGCGACTTCCTTGCAGAGCGCGGCAGGATCTTTGCCCGCCAGCAACCGTGAAGTGATGTGCGAAAGGCGCTGGAGCAGCAAATTTTCAGCGTGTTCGCGCGCGCTGGATTGTTCAATGATGCGCGATTTGTCTTCCAGAAGCGTCAGCACCATTCCAAACGCGACGAAATATTTCGGGACGTTCCACAGCTCCGGATTCATCTGCAGCTTCGGCCAGAAATGGCCGATTGCCGCTCCGAGCGGAAAAACCGCGCCCCACGCGAGAAATCCGCCTGACACGGCGATTACGCCGGCTGAACTTCTGGGATAGCGTTTCCAAAAAAGTAGTCCGCACAACCCGAAAGAGATGGTCAAGATGGCGTTGACGGCGAAATCGGGACTGCCGAGCAACTGATTGTGAAAGGCCCAAGCGCCCACGGCGGTAAGAACTAGAGCGACTCCAATGTTGAACCGCGGCAGCGGACGGACTCGAAGAGCGAGAATGGCGGACCCAAAGAAGATCATCGCGAGTGCTGCGCCCATGATCCAAGGGATTTGCCAATTGAAACTGGCCGCAAAGGCGTGAAATGCCACAGAAATTCCAAGAAGCGCCATCACGCCCAGGCGTTTCGGACGATCCTCGACCACACGAAGCATCGATATAACGAAAACAACGCCGGAAAGCTCAAGAGCGGCGAGATCAATCGATTCAATAATTGTTTCCAGCGTGCCGGTGTGCGTTTCGAATGCTTGAATGAAGAAGTGCAGGAAAATTAGCGCCCAGGCATAGGTCCAGAGCCGGATTCGCGCGGACGGAGCGTGTTTGCGCAGCGAAAGAAAAATGCCCACCAGAACGGCGAGCACAAGTATCGTCGGAAGTTTGTCGAGCAGTGGGGTCACAGGTTTAATCTTGCAGGGTTGAGGTTATAGGCCTAAGGAAGGTGGAACAATAGAGCGTTAGTACCAAACTCCGCGACAGGACGGCGCAGAACTCGACGTCTAAGCGTTTATTATTCAGCTACTTGAAGACATTCAAGGTCACTTCGCTGCCTTCGGGAAGATCGAGCGGCTCCGCCGGGATCAAAACTCCATTTTGAAAACGCGCGCGGATTTTGATAAACGAGCGAACGGGCTCGCGCGCGGACGGCACGCGAGATTCTGCCGCCAGAGATTCCTTAGCGGGCGAGGTTTGCAATTGTGACCCACGGCGCGCGCTCGCTTGGTCCAGCGCGATATTGGCGAGGGCGTCCGCGTCCGAATTTAGTTCCCGGCGAACGTGCTCGATAACGAAGTATTGAATTTGTCGGGCTAACTTAGCCGCACGCTCATGCAACGGTTTCAGGTCCGGGCTTTTCACTTTATAGCGGCCTTGCATTTGGCGTACCAGTAGTTCGGAATCGCTGCGAACTCGCAGAGCGTGGATGTCGTGGGACGTGGCGTAATCGAGGGCGGCGAGTAGCGCGTAGTATTCGGCTACGTTATTGGTTTCACGTCCGATATTCTTCGCCAGCTCAAGAACGATTTTGCCCGAAGGGTCGCGCAAAACTACCGCATACGACGCCGGACCGGGATTGCCGCGTGAGGCGCCGTCAATGTTAGCAATGTAGACGGCAGGCGGGGCCGACGAATGAGCGTCGGCGAATAACCGCGCGCTTCCGGGAACGTTGGACTTGGGCGACTTGAAGCCGGCTTTCATTCGCAGCGGTCCGGGCGAAGAAAACTGTCAACATTTTGAACCCTAAGTTTCATTGGAGAGAGAGCCGGCCGGAGCGGAAGGAGTGGCGGAAGAAGCGGTAGCCGCCGAAGACGCCGGTTCGTAGTAATAAAGAATGCGCGTGCAAGTCTCGCAATGAAACATTTCCTCACTGTTGGATCGGCGCATCTCTTGAAACACATGTGGCCGTACGCGCATTCCGCAGGCGGTGCACTTTTCGTCGCGAACTTCCGCGAGCGCAACGCCGTTATGTTTCTTCACGATGCGGTCGTAATGATCCATCAGTTTTTCAGGAATCCGGGGAACCACAGCAGCGCGTTTGATATTTAATTCCGCGAGAGCTTTTTCATCTTCGGCTTTTTCGGCTTCAATCTTGGAACGCTCGCCGCGCACGATTTCTTCCACTTCTTTCAGCTCTTTCTCCGAAATCTTGATGCGCCGGTCGTATTCCTCGCCGGAAACCATCTGCTCCAGCAAACGGTCCTCGGCTTTGGCGATCTGCTCTTCGGCCATTTGCACTTCATGCTGCAAGGCTTTGTACGCCTCGTTCGTCTTGATCTGGGAGGTTTGATCTTTGTACTTGCGGACCTTTTCTTTCCAACCCTCCACATCGAGCTCGTATTTTTTGCGGTCTTTTACGGTAGCGAGTTGAGCGGCCTTGCTGCGTTCGAGTTCAGCTTTTGCCGCAGCCGTGCGCGCTTCGGCATCCGCTATTTTCTTGGGAAAGGCTGCCAGCCGCGCGTGCACGTCTTGAAGGCGCATGTCCACGGCTTGTAATTCGAGCAGATCCTGAAGAATCTTCAGCATTATATGAACATTCTAACACACGCCGCTGTCCAGACCCGGTGATAGCAGGGCATTTGCAGGCTCCTTTCCAGGGCGCCTAGAGTGAGTCTTTTTTAAGGCCTCGTCCGTAGTATGGATATGATAGCCAGCGCAGCCATTGCGTGGGAGGGGCGTGTGGGGCTTGAAAGCGAAGTAGCCCAGCTTCAGCGCGGAGATCTGGACGCGCTTGCAGCGCTACTAGCGCGTTATCAAAATCGCCTTTACCGTTATTTGCTGCGACTCGTGCGCGAGCCGGCAGAGGCGGAAGATTTGTTTCAACAGACCTGGGTGCGCGTGGCGGAAAAAATCCGGCAATACGATTCGAAGCGTAATTTCGAAGCCTGGCTTTTCACCGTGGCGCGAAATATCGCTATCGATCATTTGCGTCGAATACGGCCGGAAAGTTTGGACGAGCCTATCCCGGGAATGCCGGGAGAATCGCCCGCTACGCGTTTGCCGTCAGGCGAGCGTCCCGTGCTCGATGGAATTATGGACCGCGAACGCTCTGGCCGTCTGGCCCAGGCGCTGGAACTTTTGCCAGTAAGCCAGCGCGAAGTTTTGACTCTCCGGTTCGAAGAGGAAATGAAGCTCGAAGAAATCGCCGACGTGATCGATGCTCCGCTTTCCACCGTGAAAACCAGGTTGCGCCGGGCGCTCGACCGTTTGCGGAACACGCTTGAAACGAATTATCCGGGAGAAGTATGGCAATGAGCGACCACGAGAAAATCCGCGAATTGTTGGCTCTGTCTGCAGCCGATGCGCTCACTCGCGCGGAGGAGGAGCAGGTGATGAACCACATACGAACCTGCGCGGACTGCTCGACTGAAGTGGACAGATGGCGTCTGCTTGCGGCCGGCATGCGCGGCCTGCCAACACCGCAACCGCGGCCCGTGATTGTGGAACGCGCCCGAGCGCAAGCAGCCATACGTCTTGCGGAAGAAGCCGAACATCGCTGGCAGCGCATTGTGATGATGGGCGTGATCTTGTTCGCTTGGGCCACGACGCTGATTAGCTGGCCGGTAGTGAAGCTGGTGAGCGGCGGAATACTTGGAATGTTGGATCCGGGCTTGAACCATGCATGGATAGCGTTCGCAATTTTTACGACGATTGTTTGGGCATCGGGTGGCGCAGCGGCTGTGTTTTTGTCACTTCAGCAGCGGCGCGAGAGGAGCTTGGCATGAGCCGATTTCAGAAAGAACTAAAGGTAATTCCACGGATTGCATGGATTATCGGTTTTCTCATTTACTTTGGAATGGGATTGCTGCTTTTTACCGTGGCACTGCCCAGCGATAACCACATGCGCATGTGGGACCCAAGCTTGCAGTTCCTGTTTTCTTTTGCTATCCCGCTCGTCGTGTTTGCCTATGTGCTGCTTGCGGGTTATGTGTATGGCGACGCAAAACGTCGCGGCATGCGTTACGTAATGTGGACGCTGCTAGCGATTTTTATCCCGGACGGCATCGGCATTATTTTGTATTTCATCTTGCGCAGTGCCATGCCGAAACCGTGTCCAGGCTGCGCTCAGGACGTTCCGGCCGGATTTGTTTTCTGCCCGCACTGCGGGACGCCGCTTCAAGCCACCTGCCCGAATTGCGGACGCGGCGTGGAGCGGGGCTGGTCGAACTGTCCGCACTGCGGAACAAAATTGCCCGCACAAACTGCTCGCATCGCGTAGCGCAGGTGGCGTGCGGATTGATACACTCGGCTAGAAGCTAGCGAAACACGAGGAGGTTTTGTGCCATACGTACAGGTAACCTGGGTGGCCGGGCGCACTCCAGAGCAAAAACGCAAACTGGCTGAGCGCATTACGCAAGTATTGATTGAAGACGGAAAGGCCAAGCGCGAAAATATTCAGGTGACGTTCGTCGATTTGCCGGCAACGGACTACGCCGAGGCGGGCGTAACCGTTGCCGATCAGAAGCGCACTCCCTGATTTCACGCCAGCCGCACGCAAGACGCGCTACGACAATCGGCAGAACAATCTTTCAGGCTGACGGCCCGAGTTCCCGGCGGACCAACGCCGCATCGACCAAATAACCGATCCCGATCGAGACCGGAATGATGCCGAAAACGGCCGCTTGCATTGCGTCCGCATCAAATTTTGCCAGCAGCGCGAACGTTACCGTATAACCAAGCCCCGCCGCGATCAGCAAAATTGCTGCATGCCGGGAACGTGCATGCGCAGGCAGCTCCTCCGCGATGGGCACCTGAACTCCTTTGGCGATAGCCGCGAGGCGTTCTTCCGTCCTGAGTTTCCGCACCCGATACCAGGCATAAATCGCAGCCAACGGCACTGAAAACGACAGCACAACTGCAACAAGTCCGATTGGTTCCATAGCAAGCCTCCTCCGTTGTCCACCTTCTTAACTTCACGCAAAGATACGCAGGCGGCCTTTTGGATGTTCCGTTGATCCTGGGAAGCGGACGCGATTGTTGCGGGGTGTGGGTGGCGGCAAGTGCAGAAGTGGGCGAAAGCGCGAAAGTGTTTACTGCCCGGTTTGAACTTCCATGCTCTGGTCTATGAAATAATCGTTGCAGCCCGGATTGGTAGCCGCGGGGCAGTGCGCAACTACGCGAAATCCTCCGGCGGGGTTTTGAATTTCGTAGGTGTAACCCTGGCGTCCTCGCTTCTCGAATGTCACCGCGCCGTTAGATGTTAGGTCGTCCAAAGAAGCGTAGGTGCCGTGTTCAGCCTGGTAAGCGCGTTCTGCTTGCGCGATGGAGATGAGATCATTTTTCACGCCCACAATATTGATGGTTTGCGCGGGCGTTCCGGCTCCGTCGGACTCAGCCTTCCCGAAATAATATTTGTAAACTAAGAGCGAAATTACCAAAACCACCAGAATTCCAGCCAGGCTTTTCATGGGTCCCTCGTACTTCAATTTTACGGCATGTGCCCATCCCGCAATGTTTTGCGACGAAACGAGTTCCATGCGAGCAACGAAACCCTCCGGCAGCGCGCGAAAAAGGTCAAAAGGTGCGCGCAATCCTTTTTTGTGTGGAACACGTCTAAGTATCAATAAACAGGAGTAATCCCCATATGACGAAGTGGTCTCGACTCGGTGGAATTATTTGTCTCGCCGCAATTCCTGCAGCGCTGGTGGCAAGCACGCGACCAGCCCAACCTGCCGCGAATGCCGGCGACGAAACGAAACGAGGTAACGAAGTATTGCTGGAAGCGGCAAACGCCGCTGGTGGTGAAAAACTCAGTTCCGTAGCGACACTTGCGATCGATGAAAGCGGAAAAATCATGACTCCCCAAGGTGACACAACTCTCGCTGTGAGGTGGATGGTTGCATACCCTGACCGTTCGCATGGCGAAGTAGATTTCGGCGGGCAAAAAGTAGTCCAAGTTTGCGACGGAACTTCGGCGTGGCTACAACTTCCACAGGGTACACGCGATACCACGCCTGTAATTTCAGAATTCAAGCGCGGCATCTCGCTTTTCGGAGGCGGATGGGGGGTTTACGAGCAAGTGCTCGCCGGAAAGATGAATGGGCAATTCATCGGAGAAGCCAACATCGACGGAAAGAAAACGTTGGGCGTGTCCATCGACGGAGCGTTCGGCCCGGTGAAACTTTATTTCGATCCTACAACGCACCTGCTTTCCGCCGCGCGATTCCAATCCATGGGAGCACAAGGGATTTCCGACAACGAACAGCGCTGGAGCGATTACCGCACGGTGGGCGGCCGGGTATTTGCGTTTTCAACCGTGACCTATCGCGACGGAACAAAATTTTTCGAATCAACCATCCAAAACGTAGAGTTGAATCCTAAATTGGACGAATCGCTATTCGCCAAGCCGGGCCCCGCTGTTAACAATTGATGTACGCATCACTTCACGGTCAAGATGACCTTGCCAATATTTTTCCGTTCCTGAATGTAGTTGTGCGCCGCGGCGGCTTCCGCCAGCGGAAAAGATTTGCCAATCACCGGCTTGATCTTCCCCGCAGTGTACATCCGAAAAATCTCGTCAAGCTCAGCCCGCAGCAGAGGTCCACGCAACTGCATTCGGCCGAGATTTACGCCGATCACCGCGATGTTTGCGCTCATCAATTTCAGTGGATGAAATCGCGGAGTCTGGGCCAGCGCGCTGATCCCACGGGTCAAACTTCTTTTTCCGCCAGATCCTGCGGCGGCGGAAAGGCCGTAGATCACTAACCGGCCGGTGGGACCCAAGCACCTATAACTCCGCGAAAAGGATTTCCCGCCAATCGGGTCCATCACCATTTCGATTCCGTCCGGCGCGAATTTGCGCACCACCTCGACGAAATCGCTTTTCTGATAGTCGATAGCGTGGTCCACACCGATTTTGCGAAGGTATTCCTGCTTGGCCGGTCCCGCCGTGCCGAAAATTACCAAACCGCGAGCTCGCGCAAGCTGCACTGCGGCGATACCCACGCCGCCAGCCGCTCCATGAACCAGAATTCTGTCTGCGGGCTGCAAGTTGCCCATCGCGAACATGGAATGGTAGGCAGTCAAGTAGTTCACGGGAATGGCAGCAGCGTCATCAAACGGCATGCCTGCTGGCAGGCGATAGACTTGCCGCACTGGAACAGCAACCCAGCTCGCGTAAGCGTGGAAGTGCGTAAGAGCAGCAACTGCTTCGCCGGGTCGAAGCGGCTCACCTTCCACCGATTTACCGCCGCCCTCCGCAACTTTCTCAACTACACCGGCAACTTCCAGGCCCGGAATGAAAGGCGGTTTGGGCGTTCCAGGATAAATTCCCATGCGCTGCAGAAGATCGGCAAAATTTACGCCGATCGCTTTCACGCGAATGAGCGCTTCCCCTGCTTTGGGCTGAGGATCGGGAACCTCCCGGGCCTCAAAAACTTCCGGTGCTCCATACTTCCTAACGACCATGGCGCGCATCTAAGTCTCCTTGTGCCGTTATTGTCGTTTCCGCGCCGGGTTCTCTATCTCGCCGGTTTTCATTTTGGATTCAAGGCATCCTATCTTAAACTGTAAGGCTTTGTGCAACGATGAAAACTAAACTGAAGACTGCAACTATATTTATGGCCGTGGCCGTACTTGTCAGCGCCTGGGTTTCTGCCGCTGGCGACGCGAAACCCGCGTCAACGTCGACCCCTCCTGTTCTCACCGCCATGCAGGAAGAACTCAACCGCTCGATGACGGGTATCTCAAAGTCCGAGCCGCCCGATTATTTCATCAGCTATACGGTGGCGGACCGCCAGTACGCCGAAGTTTCCGGCTCGAATGGCGCTCTGCTCTCCAGCTCGGAAAATCGCGCGCGCTGGCTTGAAGTACAAACCAGAGTGGGAACCTATCAGCTCGACGACACGCACAAGCTGGGCGATCGCCAGCCTAGTTGGACCAGCCCGGGCACGACCATGGCGCTCGACAATGATACCGACGTGCTGCGCCGGGAAATCTGGCGTGAAACTGATCGGCAATACCGCGCCGCCACCGAAGCGCTTATCAAGGTAGAGACCAGCCAGCAAGTTCAGGTTCAAACAGCGGAAGGGAACGCGCCGGATTTTTCGCGTGAGAAGCCGCACGTCTCCATCGAGTCGCGCGTTGAAATCAAAGTCGACCGCACGCCTTGGGAAGAGCGCGTCCGTAAATATACCGCTGCCTTCAGCAAATCACCTGCGGTGTTGAACTCCATCGCTACATTCACAGCCCTGGGCATGAATCAGTACCAGGTCAACACCGAAGGAACCAAACTCGCGTTCGGGCAGGTGCATTACCGGCTCGAGCTTTACGTTCAAAGCAAAGCGCCCGACGGCATGGACATCAATCGCTACGCGAATTTCGATTGGCTGGATACTAAAGACGCTCCGACAGACAAAATTGTTTTCGACCGCATCAAGACGATGATTGCCGAAACCGAAGCCTTGGACCAGGCCCCGCTCGTTGAGCCCTACGCAGGTCCGGCTCTTTTGACCGGCCGCGCAGCCGCCGTTTTCTTCCACGAAGTATTCGGTCACCGCGCTGAAGGATTCCGCCAGAAGGACATAAACGAGGGCCAGACCTTTACCAGCAAAGTAGGCGAGCAGATTTTGCCAGACTTTATTTCCATCAAGGACGATCCCACCGAGACTTCTTTCCACGGCCAAATGTTGCTTGGCAATTACGCCTTTGACGACGAAGGCGTACCCGGCGAAAACGTTTCGCTGGTGGATCACGGCGTATTGAAGACTTTTCTGATGTCGCGCTCGCCGCTGGTGACCATCCCGGCGTCGAACGGTCACGGTCGCCGGCAGCTCGGTTTCGTTCCGGTCGCGCGCCAGGGAAACTTGATCGTTTCCAGTTCCAAGACCATGACGGACGCGCAACTGCGAAGCAAGCTGATCGAACTTGTAAAAGCGCAAGGAAAACCGTTCGGCCTGCTGATTGACGATATCGCCGGCGGCTTCACCTTCACTGGCCGCTCTCAGCCGCAAGCATTTCAAGTGCTACCGTTGGTTGTTTACAAAGTTTTCCCAGACGGCCGACCCGACCAATTGGTTCGTGGCGTCGATATCGTTGGAACGCCACTCGTCTCGTTGACGAAAATCGTTGCCACCGGCGACACGCCCGATATTTTCAACGGCTATTGTGGCGCCGAATCCGGTTCCGTTCCGGTTTCCGCGGTAGCGCCGGCAATTTTGATTTCCGAAATGGAAGTGCAGAAGAAAGAAACGTCCACGGACAAGCCGCCCATTCTTCCGCCTCCGGCTCATGACCCGCAAGAACATTACCCGGGCTCCGTTAAGACCACGGAAAACAATTCGCAGTCAAAGGGACAATAGCCTTGAAGAACTTTTCAGTGTTGGCTTGGATTGCGGCGTTTGCGTTTCCTCTATTTGCAGGCACTCCCGCGCACAACCTGCCGAAGGCCTCTCCACTGCCCGTTCCAGCCCCGGCGCAGGCGGCCGTGCCGTCCAGCGAAACTGACCAAACCCTCCACGCCATGCACGACGAAATGGAGCGCGCTCGAACGCGGTTGCAGATTCCGGGTGTCAGCAAGCCTTTCTACATCGAATACCGCCTGATGGATTTGGACGTTCGCACAGTGACCGCATCTTTCGGTTCGCTGGTGAACACTTCCACCACGCGCGACCGCATCATGAGCGTGGATGTGCGCGTGGGCGACTATCACCTGGATAGCTCGAATTTCATCAGTGAAGACGGATTTCAGGGCTTTCTCGGTTCCACCGGCCAAGTCGGAATCGATCGCGACTACAATTCGCTTCGGCAGGATTTGTGGCTCGCCACCGATCAAGCTTACAAACAGGCCGCCACGCAAATGTCGTTGAAGCAAGCGTTTCTGCGCAGTTTGACCAAGCCGCCGGAGATTGACGATTTCGCTCAAGAGCCGCCCGCCCAGCAGATTGATCCGCGCATCGATCCTGATTGGACCTCGCGCAATTGGGAAGAGGAAGCGCGCAAAGCTTCGGAAGTTTTGAAGGATTTCCCGCAGCTGAACGGTTCGCGCGTGAACTATTACATGGTGTACGTCACCTACTATTTGATGAACAGTGAAGGCACCACCCTGCGCACGTCGCGAAGCCTGGCCGCTGTGGAAGCAGCTCTTGATACGCAGGCCGATGACGGCATGCTGCTGCACAATTATTATTCGCTGTATGTCGCGCGGCCCACGAACCTTCCGGATTCGGCGGGGCTGCGCAAATCGTTGACACAAACTGGAACTGAGCTGATGCAATTGCGCGCGAGCCCGCTGGTCCCGGATTACACGGGTCCGGTGCTTTTTGACGCGCCCGCGGCTGGCTCCGTCCTTGCTCAGGTTCTTGCGCCGTCACTGTCAGGAGCGCGTCCGCCGCTATCCATGGGCTCTTCTTTCGATGCAATCATGGAGCGTTTCGGCGGCCGCAGCGAATGGACCGGGCGAGTGGGCACGCGAGTGCTCCCGAGTAACGTCACCCTCGTAGACGATCCCACGCTCAAAGAATTTCAAGGAAATGTGTTGCTCGGGAATTATGCGGTGGACGATGAAGGCGTGAAAGCTGAACGCGTCACACTCGTGGACAATGGGATTCTGCGAAACTTGCTGATGTCGCGCCGTCCGGGCCCTGACCTGCAGAAATCAAATGGCCACGCGCGCTCGGCAATGCTTTCTGACACGATTCCGCTCGCCAGCAATCTTTCTTTTCAATCCAGCGACTCGCTGGATGCCGCAGCTTTGAAAAAGAAATTCCTCGATGCCTGCCACAGCGACGGCCACGAATGGTGCTTGGAAGTAAAACGCATGGACAATCCGGCGCTCTCTTCCATCCGTCAGGAAGATTTCAACGAGTTCATCGGCTCCATTGCCGGCGGACTTTCCAGCGGCGAGCGCATGCCTCTGACCGTTTATCGCGTATACGTTGCGGATGGTCGCGAGGAAATGGTTCGCGGCGGTCACATCGAAGGGCTCACTCTTCGTTCCATGCGCAATATACTTGGCGTCGGCGGCGATAGCGCCGTGGGCACCTACATGCAAAATCCTGCTGGCGGTTTTGCCGGCACAGCGCTGGGAGCTTTTGGCTCGGCGCAGGGCGGCATTCCCAGCACAGTCACCGCGCCATCGCTTCTGCTCGACGAAATCGAAGTCCGCGGCTTCCACGGCGAACCGCGACGTCTGCCCATCGTCCCTGCTCCGCCTCTAAAATAGGCTACGTCTCTTACCGCGACGAAATAAACCAATCACTCGATCTCACTAAAGTGGCGCGTCAAGCCATCGCGAAGTAGACTGTCCACATCCAGCATGTTGCGACTCAATCGACTCAGTACCAACCTTTCTACAGCCAACGCGATCGGGTCGCTTTTTCTTCAAATTATTTTATGAAGGCGCCATGTGACGAGGCCGCAATCCAGTCCGCAAGCGCGGCCGCTCCGTGTGCAAAAAGTGCCGAACCGTGGATCCTCGCAGTAACCATCCTGGGCTCCAGCATGGCCTTCATCGATAGCACGATCGTAAATGTGGCTCTGCCTGCCCTTCAGAAAAATCTCGGCGGTACGGTCGTTGACATGCAATGGGTCGTCGAAGGCTACGCTCTTTTCCTAAGCGCGCTGATTCTAGTGGGCGGCTCAATGGGCGACTTGCTTGGACGCAGGCGGATGTTTCTGGCCGGCGTCGCGCTTTTCGCGATTGCATCCGCGCGATGCGGCCTTGCTCCCAATATCCACCAACTCGTAATTGCGCGAGCCATCCAGGGAGTGGGCGCAGCGTTCCTCGTGCCTGGCAGTTTGTCTATTATCAGCGCCTCTTTCAGCGAGAAAGAACGTGGCCGAGCAATCGGCACTTGGTCTGGCTTCACCGCCATAACCATCGCCATAGGGCCTGTGCTGGGCGGCTGGCTGATCGAACATGCTTCGTGGCGTTGGGCGTTTTTCATCAACGTGCCCATCGCCGCTGCTGTGATTGTGCTCGCGCTGTGGCGCGTGCCGGAAAGCAAGAACGCGAAACCTACAACTGTGGATTGGACTGGAGCTTTGCTCGCAACCGTGGGTTTGGCGGGCGTAACATATGGATTCATCGAATCCTCCAGTCTCGGCTGGAGTCAACCGCTGGTCTGGGGCAGCCTGGCAATCGGGTGCGCGTCTCTGGTTGCTTTTCTCTACGTTGAATCTCGTGTCAAATCGCCTATTGTTCCGTTGAATTTATTTCGTTCGCGTGATTTCAGCGGCGCCAATCTGCTGACGCTTTTTCTCTATGCCGCTCTCGGAATTTTTTTCTTTCTGTATCCTCTGAATCTAATTCAGGTTCAGCATTATTCGGCCACAGCCGCGGGTGCTGCGACGCTCCCGTTGATCCTGCTGATATTCTTGCTTTCGCGCTGGTCCGGAGGCCTGGTCGCCCGCTATGGGCCTAAACTTCCCCTGATCGTTGGCCCCATCATCGCTGCTGTTGGATTCCTTCTATGCGCCGTTCCATCCACAGGCGCCACCTACTGGCGAACGTTTTTCCCAGCGTTTCTGGTGCTAGGTCTGGGAATGGCGGTGAGCGTCGCCCCGTTGACCACCATTGTGATGAGCGCGGTAGACCAAAATCGCGCCGGAACGGCCTCGGGCATCAATAACGCTGTCGCGCGTGTGGCAGGATTACTCTCGATTGCAACGCTCGGAATCGCAATGGTCAGCACGTTCAGCTCTCAGCTGGACAAGAGCCTTAGCAGTCTTGGCCTGTCGGCGGGGGTAATGCACGAGCTGCGATCGAGTGAGATTAAGCTTGCGGCAGTTACCGTTCCCGCTGGGGTTGATTCCGCTACGGCGGCTAAAATCACAACCGCGATCGACCACTCTTTCGTGTACGGATTTCGCGTGGTAATGCTTATCTGCGTAGCGCTGTCTATTGTCAGCGCTCTATGCGCATGGTGGCTGATAGCACGCGATGTGAACTCACCATAGAGGGGCAGGAGGCTGGCCGCTGAGTTGGGCACTCAGGCTGGCGGTGTCCCAATTTTGCCAAGCTTCGGCGAACACGCCATTTTCCACGCGCACAATCGTCGTCCCCGTCACGTTCAGCGCCTTACCGCTGGCTGTGTGGTGGAACGCAATGGTCCAGTGCATGCAGGCAAGATCGCCTTCAGCCAAGGAAACCACCGGGCTGAAACGAAAGTCCGAAAATTGAGCGTGCAGTGCATCGTAAAAACTGCAAAATTCTTCCGGCGCGGTCAATCGTGCAGAGCCGTCGTGAATAATTCCGTCCGGGAAAAGTTCGAAGATAGTTTCCCGCCGGCCCTGATTCCACACCTCTTCAAACCAGCGAATGAGGAGTTGTTTGTTTTTTTCGAGAGTTGAAACGGGTTGCGCCGCGGAAGACATGGCGTTGCCTCCTAGGCCAATAGGTTGACGCAGTATATATAAATCAAAGCTGGCAGGTTCAAATCAATTTTTAATCAAGCAAAATTACCGATGTCCGGGGGCGTCTCGACTAGAATCATTTGCCGCATCGATACCGCGCAACATGCCCAGAACCTCATCAGACTCTGCAGACTTCTTCGGCCCAAAAATCGAACCGTCGGCAAAGGCGACGAGGTCCACAGAGATTTTGTAACTGGCCAGAGTGCCGTCTGGCAAATAGGAAAACTTTCGCGGGTCGGCAACCCAGGTCGCACCAGGCGCGAGATAATCCGCAGGATTCCCGTGCGTCTCAAGCTCTTTGGTTGAGAATCGGCGAATGCGCGTACCGGTCGCGGGATCAAAAAAAGACGTAGTTAGCAGATACGCCCGGATGGGAAAAGAGCTTTCATTCGTTACGTCCACGGCCAGCACGTCCTGCCCGTGCTCATCGCGCCAGACACCTGATTCGATTTTCAGTGGACCAATCGTTTGCGTCTGCACGTCCGTGACGGGCAAGGGACCTCGCTGCGTCGAAATCGGAGATACATACCTTTCCAATTGTGTTGTCGTATGGCCCTGAAAATCGATACCGTTGAGAGTGCCGATAAGTTCATGAGATTTCGCGAGCGACGCCGGCCCCCAAATTGAACCGTCCGCAAAATCCAGCACGTCAATGCGTGCGGTGACGGTCATGTTATCTCCGGTAAACTTTTCTGGTCCGCAAACGGTTTCAGTCCACTCAGCGCCAATATCAATCATCGGGTGTTTCAAACTAGGGGTATTTCGAATCCATGGTTCCTTAAGCACCTTGCCGGTTGTCGAGTCGGCAAAACTAAATATGACCAGATATCCGCGAAGCGGTTGCGTACCCCTGTAGCGAAACTGTGCGACCAGACCCTTACCTGCATGGCATTCCGCGCCGAGATCGCTGGAAACCTGTGTCGTGATGCTCAGTGGTGGAGAGTCTTGAGTTTCGTCCTGCGCCGACGCAATCTGCGAGCACGCTAGTGCGCCTGCAATCACGGCCGCGAAAAAGAACACGCGTTTCAGAAACATGTCTTACTCCTTCTGCGCAACATAGTGGACCGCAGGATGCGAAGCAGCAAGACGCTCGGAAACATGCAGAGACCCCGGAAGGAACCTGAGAAGATCAGGGCCATGACCTCTCACTCCAGCCAGTTGGTTGGATTACTAAGTCAGCATTCCACTTTAGGCTTGAATTATCAAGAAAAGAATCCAGAGGAAAGGCGGAGCAGCGCCACTAGCATCTTTTTTTATTCTTGCGAATTTGTTAGCGCCGATCACGCATGACTCATCAGCCACAATTTCAAACGCCGAAAAACTTTCGTGGCTTTATTTCTTTTCCACCGTTGCGAGATAGGCCTTGGATTCCTGGCGCACGATGTCAATCAGGTTACCCATCGCTAAGTTCACGTCAATCAGGTGCAATCCCCAATCCTGCAGCACCATCCCGTTGAACACCAAGTCTCCAGCGATGTCGCGTGCGCGCGCGCCTGTTGGATCGGAATGAACTGTGATGGCAAGATAAGATCCGTGCTCGTTCGAAACGCACTCGGCGCTAAGCATGCCCGGAATACTCACAAAGAGCGTATCAATCGGCTGCGACGGCGTGACCCACGAAGGTGGGTCCGGCGATACTCCGCTTACGATATTGCCGCCCATTCCGGCAGGCAAATATGCGTGTAACTCGCCGCTGCCTCCGCTGAGTGCCGCAGGATTTGTGCAGCCGGCGATCATGCCCTCCCCTTTCATGCGGCCAAACCGGCTGTTCGCCGGCGGCGGCGCGTTTGCTCGGAAAGAGACGTACGTGATGACGCATCCTGTCTGCGTATTGGACTGGCACAACGGAATGTGCTGGAATGCGCCGCCCACCTCCTTTCCCTTTGGCACCGGAAAATTTGTTCCCAGTAGCATCGCGGAAATCAAACGCGACTGCACCGGCTCGCCGTCAATTTCGTCGCGGATCAGTCGCATCAATATGCTGGCGCCCTGCGAGTGCCCGATGAGGACCACGCCCCTACCGTGGTTGTCATGCTCCATGTAGTAACGCCACGCGTCGACGACATCGTTGTAAGCCACCGCTCGTTCCCGGTCGATCGCTTCTGGCGTGGGCGGTACGCCGATCAATGCCGTGCGCAAGGCCGTTAGCGTCACTTGCCGGTAAAGCGGTGCGTACAGGCGGCACTGCGAGCCGAACCGCGCAAACTGGCTTCGAACCACGCCTTTTTCCGCTAGCCCAAGCGTCATGTCACTGTTGGGCGTGGGCTGCGCAGAAATCGTGGGATAAACGTAAAAACAATCTATTGGAGCTTTTGGACGATGGACGTACCTCTCGAGCGACAACCTACCGTTCGCTTCGACGATCGTCGTTGTCAGATCGACCGTGCAAGAATCTTGCCGGCCAGGACGGCATATCCACGCATCTGGGTTGCTGTAATCAATCTTGGCCGGGATGGAAGCTGGCGCAGATGTCGGCGATTTCGCCATCGGTGAAAAGGGGTCCTCCCGACTGCTTTTTGCGGACATGGCGCAGAACCGCCGTCTTCAGACCGCTGAAGCTGAAG
>Ga0209380_10000978_pt1 | contig 19870 bp, 23 predicted proteins | sample HubBroMetageWFT6_FD_188347 | JGI IMG/M metagenome (GOLD analysis project Ga0209380, IMG submission 188347) | Warmed and freeze-thawed soil microbial communities from the Hubbard Brook experimental Forest, New Hampshire - Hubbard Brook CCASE Soil... | ecosystem: Environmental > Terrestrial >...
CGGAGCCTCACCACCTCCTTCGAAACGGCTGGCGAAACGGCTGGATCGGAGCTCGGCGAGGGCTTCTGCTCTTGGTCGTATTCAGCCCGCGCCTCCGCCATCAGGTCGCTCGCATGCTCGGCGAATTCAGCGACGGCGACGCGGCCGTGCTCGACCGCCGCGATCCCGGCCTTCAGCGCCTTGCGGGCGGCCGGGCGGGCATTCCGCGCCACCGCCGGGTAAATCAGCGGCGCGATCAGGCCGCCGGCGACCCCGGCGAGAAGGGCAGTCACAAGACGGCCGAAACGGCCCGATGAGGTCCGTCGCTCGGGCGCCTGTTCCCCTTGCATCGGTCAATGACCCTCGGTCTTGCCGTGACGGCCGCCGCCGGTCGGCAGCGCGTGCCTTGCGCCTGCCTCTTGTTCCAGCTCCGACCGGGCTTCGGCGAAGAGATCGCTCGCCATTTCGCCGACTTCCGCGACCGTCTCGCGATAGAGGACCATGCCGCCCTTGATCGCCGCCTTGACCGCCGGGCGCACGACCCGCCCGACCGCGGGCAGCACGGTTGGCGCGAGGAGGAGCGCGCCGACGCCGACGGCGAGGCCGGTGACGGTGCTGCCCCTGAATACGTCTTCCAAAATCGCCATCTGGGTCCCTCTTCAATGGGTCGCGGGCGCGGACTCGAATAATGCTTCCGCAGTCGATAAACGCTGGGTGGAATGGACGATCCGGCGCGACGGTAATTTTTCTGTAATAGGCGGCCGCTGCGCGCCGCGAGGACGCGCAACCGGACCGTTCATCGGGTAGGGAATTGGCCCCGGCAATGAGATCGGACGAATTGGAGCAACGACAGCTGAACCGACTGCGCCGTTCGCGCGCGCTGGCGACCGGTATGCTGGCGGCCGCCGCCGCGGTGTTTGCGGCCAGCCTGTCGGTCCCGGATCCGGGTACCGGGATCTTGCTGCTGCGCGCCGTTGCCGAAGCGGCCCTGGTCGGCGGCCTTGCCGATTGGTTCGCGGTGACTGCGTTATTTCGCCACCCCCTCGGGCTGCCGATCCCGCATACCGCAATCGTGCCGGCGAACAAGGACAGGATCGGCGAGGGGCTGGCCCGGTTTCTCGACCGCAATTTTCTGACGCGCGACCTGTTGATCCCGGAATTGCGCTCGCTGCAGATCGCTGAACGCCTCGCCGCCTGGTTGTCGCAGCGGGAGAACGCTTCGCGGCTCGCCGCCGAGATCGTCAAGGCGCTGCCCTATTTGCTGCGCGCCGCCGAGGACAGCGAGCTGAAGGCGTTTCTCGGCCGCGCGCTCGGCGTTCAGCTGCGCGGCGTCGCGCTGGCGCCAGTGCTCGGCCAACTGATGCGTGCGGTCACCGCGGCTGGCTATCACGAAGCGGTGCTCGACCGGGCGCTCGATTACGCGCGCGACTTTCTTGCGCGTAACGAGGAGCGGCTGCTCGATGCGGTTACCGAGCAAAGGCGGCGCTGGATACCGCGGGCGATCAATCGCGAGATAGCCAGGGCGATGCTGAAGGGAGCGGCCGAGCTGATCGACGATCTGCGCAATCCGGACGGCGCGGCGCGAAAGAGTCTGCTTGAGCAGCTTGGCGAAGCCGCCGCTGAGATGTCGTCCTCGCCGGAGCAGGCGCTGACGCTCGGGCGGTCCGGCGCGGCCATTCTCCGGCAGCCGGATTTTCTGGCTTGGGTCGCCGCTTCCTGGCAAAGGGTTCGCGACGCGCTGCTGCTCGACCTGCACGCGCCATCCTCGCGTCTGCGCCGGGGCATCGCGATCGCGATCGCCTCGGTCGGCGAAGCCCTGCGGGCCGACCCGGAGATGCGCGAGCGGTTCGATGCGATGATCGAGGCAGTCGTCGCGGAAGCGCTGCCCTGGCGCGGCGAGATCAGCCGCTTTGTCGCCGAGGTGGTGCGCCGCTGGGAGCCGCGCACCTTTTCCGACCGCATCGAGGCCGCGGTCGGCGCCGATCTTCAGTATATCCGCATGAACGGCACGATCGTCGGCGGCCTCGTCGGCGGCGCGCTTTATCTGGTGTCATTGTTAGCGCGGTAAGCGTGTAGGGCGGGTGAGCGAAGCGTAACCCGCCATCGGGTCGGCTCGTGTCTGAAGCGGCGGGTTGCAGTACGTTCCACCCGCCCTACGACGTTCGTTTAAACTACGACCGCGCGGCGGAGGGGGCGGATATAGAGCGGGTGGCCGGGGCGGACGCCGACAACGCCCTGCCCGACGGCATCGAGCGCCATGGTCCCGGATGCGACGGCCGGGTCGATGACCGCCCAGGCGCGCAGCGCCGGGCCGGTCTGGCCGACCAACTGGACGATGTCGCGATCCACGACCCCGAGCACCGCCGCGTCGTCAGGGTGCAGCGGGCAGACGCGATAGCGGCTGTAATGACCGGCCGCATAGAGTGGCTCGGCATGCTCCGCGACCGTGAGATAGGTCCGCGCTGCCGCGATCTGCCGCCGGGTTAGTTCGGTTGCCGCGATATCGACATTACCATCGGGATCGAGCACGACGCCGTATGTCTCGCGGGCATGCTTGGCGGTGATGTATCCCTCGCTCGCGTCGGCGCCGACCTCCTCGGCCGGGCGGTCGAGCGGGTCGCCATAGCCGCCACCGCCGGGCGATTGCAGCACCACCACATCGCCGGCCCTGAGAGCAAAGCCGCCGACCTTGCCGGGTTGCGGAAAGCGGATCTCGTGCCCGTCGCGCAGCACGAACGAATCGACCGGCGCTGCCGAGTCGCCGCCCAGCACGCCGAATGGCGGCACGATCGCGCCGTCCGACAACAGCGAGTAGGCGGCCTCACCCGCCGCCAGCCGCAAGGCGCGGCGCATGCCGAGCCCGCCGCGATGCCGGCCGTCGCCGCCCGAGCCAATACCGAGCCTGGACCATTCGATGACCAGCGGAAACCGGGTTTCCAGCATCTCGGTCGGCTGCACCGTGGTCAGGTCGCCCCAATCGATCGTCGCCATCGCGCTGGTGCCGTCCGCCTCGGCGAAGGCGCCATTGCCGCCCGCCGCCCATTCGTAATGCACGTATTCCTTGCCGGTGCGCGGGTGGATGCCGCCGATCAAATTGTGGAACGAAGTCCGGTGGATGTCGCCGGAGACCAGCTCCGGCACGACCTGACTCAAGGCGCCCAGCATGGCCGCGACGACGCGCTTCCGGATCTCGCCGTGCGAGCCGGCCGGGGCCGGGTGTTTGACGTTGACGATTGTCTTCTCGGGGGCGATTACCTCGACCGGCCGGAACGAGCCGTGGTTGAGTGGCGCCGTCGGGTCGAGCGCCGATTTGAGGGTGATGAACACCGAGGCCGACGTGACCGCCAGAGTCGAGTTGACCGGCACCGGCACCTGCGGCGAGGCGCCTGTGAAATCGGCGGTGAGCCGGTCGCCGCTCACGGTCAGCTTCAGCGGCAGCAGCAGCGGATCGAGGCGGCCCCCGTCGAAGGTTTCGAGATAGTCCTCGTAATAGTATTCGCCGTCGGGCAGGCGCGCGATTTGCGCCCGCATCCGCGCTTCCGAGCGGTCGAGATTGATGCGCACCGCGTCGAGCAGCGTGCCGATGCCATAGCGCTGGACCAGCTCGTGGATGCGCTTCTCGGCCGTGTGGCAAGCGGCCATGCCGGCGTGGAAATCGCCGAGCCGCTCGTCCGGGACACGCATGTTGCTGAGCAGGAGGTCCATCGCCGCCCTGTTGATGCGGCCGCGCTCGACCAGCTTGATCGGCGGGATGCGCACGCCCTCTTGGTAGATCTCCGTCGCGGTGCCGGAGAGGCTCCCCGGCACCGCGCCGCCGACATCGGCCTAATGCTCGCGCACCGCCGGGAAGAAGATCAGGCGATCGCCCATGAACACCGGGTAGATCAGCGTCACGTCGTTGAGATGGGTGCCGCCGCGATAGGGATCGTTCAGCACGATGACGTCGCCGGGCGCGAGGTCGCCGGCGAAATCCTCAAGCGCGTATTTGACCGACCACGGCAACGGCACGACATGCGCACCGATGTCCTCCGACTGCGCGACAACCTGCGTGTCGGGATCGAACAGGCCGCAGGAGAAATCCTTGGCCTCGTAGATCGCGACCGAGCGGGCGGTGCGGAACACCGTCGCCCGCATCTCGCGCACCACCGAAATGAGGCCTTCGGTCAGAACCTCCAGGGTAATCGGGTTCATGTCGCTCACCGGCGCTCCAGCACCAAGGTGCCGTGCGGATCGACGGCAGCCTGGAAGCCGGGCGGCACCAATGTCGTCGAGCCGGTCTCCTCGATGATTGCCGGGCCGGCGACCTCGGCCCCGACCGGCAGCAGGGAGCGCTCGTAGATTGAGGTTGGGCGGAAATGTCCGTCGAAGGCGACCGGCCGTTCGCCGATTTTCGCCGCTTCTATCGTGCCCTCTTCCCCTGCCCGCGGCAGCTCCGGCTTGTCGACGATGCCGTAGGCCGACAGGCGGAAGGTGACGATCTCGGCCGGCCCCGCCGTGGCATAGGAATAGCGCCGCTCGTAGGCAGCGAGGAAAGCCCGATCGATGTCGGCCATCGAGTGCGCGTCTTCAGGCAACGGCACCGACAGCTCGAAGGCTTGCCCGACAAAGCGCATATCGAGCCGCGTCTCGAAGCGCGTATTGGCCGGAGCAAATCCCTCCTCGGCGAGTTGCCGCCGGCCCTGCTCGCGTATCTCGTCGAGGATCGCGTTCAGTTCGGCGAAGGACAGCTCGGCGGTCGGGGTCACCCGGGTGCGCGCGTAATCGTGGCGGACATCGGCGACGAGCAGCCCAAAGGCTGAGAAATTCCCCGGCAGTGGCGGCACCAGCACCCGGGCGCAGCCGAGCTCGTCGGCGACCAGCGCGGCATGCAATGGCCCGGCGCCGCCATAGGCAAAGAGCGCGAAATCGCGCGGGTCGTGGCCGCGCATGATCGAGATTTCCTTGATGCTGGCGGTCATCTTGGCCACGACGATCGCGATGATGCCCTCGGCCATGCGCTGCTGGTCGAGGCCGACCGCCGCGGCGAGCCGCTCGATTGCCGCCGCGGCTGGCGTCGGGTCGAGGCGGATCTCACCGCCGAGCGCACGGTCCGAGCCGAGCCGGCCCAATACGAGATTGGCGTCGGTGACGGTCGGCTCCGATCCGCCGCGGCCATAGCAGGCTGGGCCCGGAACCGCACCGGCGGAGCGAGGGCCCACCGTGATCGCCCGGCCGGCATCGAGCGCGGCGATCGAGCCGGCGCCGGCGCCGATGCTGTTGATCTCGATCTGCTGCAATTTCAGCGGGTAGGCGCCGATCCGCCCCTCGCCGGAGATCGCGAAGCCACCCTCCTTGATCAGGCAGGTGTCGGTCGAGGTGCCGCCCATGTCGTAGGCGATCAAATTGTCGTAGCCGGCGGCCTGCCCGACCCGCACCGCACCGATGACCCCGGCGGCCGGGCCCGACAGCACCGAATTGACCGGCGAGTCCGCGATCCGCGGGATCGGCCAGGTCCCACCGTTCGAAATCATTATGCCGATGTCATGGCGATAGCCGCGCTCGGCCAGCCCCGCTTGCAGTGCGCCGAGATAGGCGCGCATGCGCGGCGCGACATAGGCGTTCAGCATCGTTGCCGCGAAGCGCTCGTATTCGCGGTATTCCGGCAAGACATCGGAGGAAACCGACACCGCCGCGTTTGGCAACGCCGAGACGATCAGGTCGCGCGTCGCGCGTTCGTTGGCGTCATTGGCGTAAGAATGCAGAAAGCAGATCGCCACTGCCTCGATGCCCAGTGCGGCGAGTTGCTCGGCGATGCGCGCGACCTCGTCCGGCTCGACCACTCTTGCGACCGTGCCGTCGTAGAAGGTGCGCTCGGCGACCTCGAACACCAGCGAGCGCGGCACCAGCGGCGGCGGCCGTGTCGCCTTGATGTTGTAGAGCACGGTGCGGTTGCCGCGGCCGACTTCGAGCACGTCGCGAAACCCGGCCGTAGTCAGCACCGCGGTGCGTGCGCCCTTCCGTTCGAGGATCGTGTTGGTCGCGACCGTGGTGCCATGCACGAATTTGGCGAGGTTCGTGAAGTCGAGGCCGAGCCGTGCGATCCCAGCCAGGATGCCGACTGACGGATCTGCTGGCGTGCTCGGCACCTTCTCGGTCCGCAGCGCCCCGGTCGTCTGGTCATAGAGTACGAGGTCGGTAAATGTCCCGCCGACGTCGACGCCGAGCCACTGCATACGTCAGCGGCCGGTGAAGTTGGCTTTGCGCTTTTCGAGAAAGGCGGCGGCGCCCTCGCGGTAATCCTCACTGTCGAGCGCCTCGCGGATCAGCGCCGCGATCTGCGATTTTCGCGCTTTGACATCGCCATAGGCCAGCTCCTGCAAGATGCGCTTGATGCCGGCGACGGCGAGCGGTGCGTTCGCCCCCATCGCCTCGCCAAAACCGATCGCCGCCGCGACCGGGTCGCCCTCGACCACCGTGTCGGCAAAGCCCATCTCCGCCGCGGCCACCGCATCGAACAGCTCGCCACCGAACAGGATGCGTTTGGCGTTGGCGATGCCGACGATCGACAACAGCAATCGGCATTCCTCGGTCGTGTAAACGGTGCCGAGCTTGGCGGCCGGGATGCCGAACCGCGCATTCCGTCGCAGCACGCGAAAATCGCAGCACAGCGCCAACGCGCAGCCGCCGCCGACGCAGGAGCCCTCAATCGCGGCGATGCTCGGCTGCGGCAATTCCTGGATCGCCCGGTAGCATGCCTCGACCTCGCGCTCGTAGAGGGCGCCGCCGGCGCTGTCGGCGCGCTGCGTGGCGAATTCGCTGATATCGGCGCCGGCGCAGAAATGCCCGGCCGCGCCGGTCAGAATCACCAGCCGTACCGCGCGCTCGCCGGCCAGCTCGCGAAAGTTGCGGGCGAGGCCCTGCCAGGCCGCGAGGTTGCAGGCGTTGCGCCGCGCCGGCCGGTCGATCGTGACGATGGCGACGGCGGGTGTCGGCCGGGTGACGCGGATCTCCGACACGGTCACGACCCGATCTGCGAGCGCAATTTGCCGACGATTTCGAGGTGCCGCTCCGGGTCGCCGGCAAAGCGCAACACCAGATGCTGCACCCCGGCCTCGACCCATTTCGACAGCCATTCCGCCGCACCCGATGACGGCCCGGCATAGCTGGCCTGCCGCGCGCGCATCTCGGCTGCCGGGCGGCCGTAATAATTCTCGAAGAAGGCGTTGATGCGCTGTTCGGCGCGCGCCTTGTCCTCGTCGACGGTCAGGGTCAGGTAGACCGCGCCGGTCAGCTGCGCGGGGTCGCGCCCAGCCATCCGTGCGATCTCCCGGATCTCGCCCCATTGCCGCCGCCAGCCTTCCGGGTCGGGCGAATTCGGGAACCAGCCGTCATAGAGCCGCCCGACCCGTTCGAGGCTGGCGCGCACCATGCCGCCGATCCAGATCGGCGGCCCGCCGGGGCGGTGCGGCACCGGGCCGAGGGTCGCATTCTCGATGACCCAGCGGCCATTCCAGGTGACCGGCTTGCCGCTCCACAATTCGCGGCAGAGACGCAGCCCTTCGAGCATGCGGCCGACCCGCTTCTCGAACGGCACGCCGCAGGCGACGAATTCCGCGCGGATGTTCGGCACGTCGCTGGCGATGCCGACGCCGAGGATGAAGCGGCCCTCGCTGATCTGGTCCAAGGTGGCGATGCCGTGCGCCAGCACCACCGGGCTGCGCAGTGCCGGCAGCAGCACCGCGGTGCCGAGCTCGACCCGGCGGGTGCGCGCGGCGACCGCCGACAGCAAGGTCAAGGGCTCATGTCGCGGCCGCGCTGTTATCGAATCGCCGACCCACACCGAATCGTAACCGAGCGCTTCGGCGCGTTCGGCCAAGGCCAGCAGCGGGGCCGCCTCGGGACGGCCTTCCATGACCCGCTCTCGGGTCGGCAACAGATATCCGATACGCGGCGGCACGGCGGCTCCTCATTGTGACGGCCGCACAATAGCTGCCCGCCGCCAACGCCGCAAAACCCCGCTGGCGCTACTCAGGCGACGAACTTTTCAAAACGGGCAAACGGGCTAAGGCCGAGCCACGAACTCATATCGGCCTCAAGCTGCCGATCGCCCGTGTTGACGAGCCTGTTCTCCGCCTTGGCACGGGCGATTGTAGTGTAACCCATCCAGATTTCGGTCATCGTCCGCAGATCGGTAACGAGATAAAGATCGACATCGAAACCCGGATCGACCGAGCAAAGATCGACCTCCTCGCCGGGCTCGACGATCAGCCACCAATTCCGTCTCGCTTCCGGAAGATCGGAAAAGATGACTTGGATCGTGCTGCGGCGTTGCGGCATCGGGGTGGTGTTGATGTTGCGCCGCATGTCCCACATCAACAGGCTGGGATCCAGATTCCCGAGCGATGATTCGGTGGTGACCCATCGCTGTCCCCACTCGCCGATCGCTCCGACGACGCTCTCCAAATCCTTCCCGGCGGTGGTGAGCCCGTATTCGTACACATCCCGCTCGCCGACCACCCGAGAGCGCGCGACGATACCCACCGTCTCCAGCTCTTTCAGGCGCTTGGACAGTAAGGCGGGCGACATCCTCGGCACGCCGCGACGAAGCTCGTTGAACCGCGTCGATCCGGCGACGAGCTCGCGCAACAACACAATGGTCCATCGCGTACAGAGGATCTCGGCTGCCATCGCAACCGGGCAAAATTGGTTGTAGCTGCCCTCGGCCATGTCTCGCTTCCCCGACAGGAGTTCGCGGCCAACCCGCAGCGGCATTTTATGCCGCCGGTCGGACGGCTCCAGTTCAGTTTCTGTACCGCTGAGATTCAGTTCGTGAACTGGTCATGAACCGATCGGATGTGAGAAATGCCGTTCCCGCGGCGGGATGATCCCGAAGCGGCAGATAAAAGGACGAAAGGAACAGTCATGCCATTGGTCGATATTGAACTGATCGAAGGCGTTTTCGACAAAGGCCAGAAGCAGGAGATGATCCGCAGGGTCACCGACGTGATGGTCGAGATCGAAGGCGAAGCGATGCGCGGTGTTACCTGGGTCCGGGTTCACGAAGTCGCGAGCGGCGAATGGGCCATCGGTGGCAAGGCCTTGACGACCGCCGATGTCAAGGCGATCCAAAGGCAAGGCTAAAGCGATCGCCAGGGGATGGGCCGGCCGTTATCGACAACGGCCGGCCCGAGCCTTTGCTGTGCCACCTACGGGCCGGCGCCTCTTTGACCGGGTTCAGGGCTCAACAGCGAGACCGCCTTCCATAACGGGTTCCCGCGTCGGCAACAGATATCCGATGCGCGCCGGCGCAAATTCAGGCGCAAAATTGATCTTGGTTGGCCACAGCGCGCAAGCCGTTTTCCGCGCGCTGGTCGAACCGTTGTCTGGCCAGATCGATTTCCGACAGATGCGCCCGGATCCATTCCCCGAACGTCAACACAGGTTCCGACATCGAACGGCCGAGGTCGGTCAGCCTGTATTCGACTTGCGGCGGGCTGGTCGGGAAGATTGTCCGGGTCACGATGCCGTCGCGTTCGAGACCGCGCAATGTGCGGGTCAACATCTGCTGCGAGATGCCGCCGGTATTCCGCTTGATGTCGTTGAAACGTCGCGGGCCGTCCCGCAACAGCATGACCACCAGCATGCTCCATTTCTCGCCGATCCGGGCGAGGATCTGGCTCACTTTGCTGCAGTCCTCGTGCAGAGGATGGTGTATCGGCGCGGTCATCTCGATATGCCCTGGTCTGACGGCTATGCGTTCTTGAGACATGGGGACGGTCACATATCTCGTCCAGGTCACAAACTTAGACCAGGGACGAACTCCAATGAAACTCCTCCACATCGATTCCAGCATTTTGGGCCAGGCTTCGGCCTCCCGCCAGCTCTCCGCCGCGATCGTGCGGGCACTGACCGGCGCGATGCCGGGCCTCGCAATCGTGCGGCGCGACCTCGACGCCGATCCGATCCCGCATCTCGACAGCAGGTCGCTGGCCACCGTCCGGCCGGACATCGCGGCCGGCGCGACAAGCCACGCCGCGGACGACAAGGGTGCCGCCGCCCTCGAGGAGTTCATGGGCGCGGATATCGTCGTCATCGGCGCGCCGATGTACAATTTCGCGATCCCGAGCCAGCTCAAGGCGTGGTTCGACCGCATCGTCATCGCCGGCAAGACCTTCCGCTATACGGAAGCCGGCGCTGTCGGACTCGCGGGCGGCAAGAGGGTGATTATCGCCTCGTCGCGCGGCGGCCTGTACGCGCCGGGAACGCCTTACACGGCCAACGATTTCCAGGAGGCGTATCTCCGCGCGATCCTCGGCTTTATCGGGATCGAGGACATAAACTTCGTTCGCGCCGAGGGTCTCGCCTTTGGGCCCGAGCAGCGCGAAACGGCAATACGCACAGCGCTGGCGTCGATCGCCTCGGCGACTTTTGCCGCCGCGATGGCGGCCTAAGGCACGGGTTGCGCTATTCGCGTCGATACCCCCGGAGCCGGTTCAGGCGCCTCCCGGCTTGAAGGTCAGCGCCACGCCGTTGATGCAATAGCGCAAGCCGGTCGGTTGCGGACCGTCATTGAAGACGTGCCCGAGATGGCCGCCGCATCGGCTGCAATAAACCGCGGTCCGCGTCATGCCATACGAAGCGTCGCTGGTCGTGCCGACCGCGTTCGGCAACGGCTCCCAGAAGCTCGGCCAGCCGGTATGGCTGTCGTATTTGGCGGTGGAGGAGAACAACTCGCGGGCGCACCCGGCGCAGGCGAACGCGCCGGCACGGTCTTCGTGCAGTAAGGGGCTCGTGAACGCCGGCTCGGTGCCCTCCCGGCGCAACACCGCATATTGCGCCGGGGTCAGCAATCGGCGCCACTCCGCGTCGCTGCGAGTGACCTCGAACGTTGCGGCAGCCGCTGCGGAACTCCACCCGCCCCGCGCGAACGGTCTGAACAGACCGATCGCAGTGCTGGTCAACAGAAGGCGCCGTGTCATCATGGCTCTCGTGCTCCCGTTCCTTGGGGCCGATTGTTAGATCTAAACCATGCGGCGGGACATCAAGGTCGCGCGCCAGTATAGCAATGGCGTTGCCGCATTTGTCGGGATGAAACCGGCAGCGGGAAGGCGTACATCTTTGATCATTGGATCCCACGCACCAGCATGGGAAAAGGCGGGAGGCATCGATGTCGGGACAGTGGAACCGCGCGATTTTACGCCGCGCAGCGATGATCCTCGTGGCTTTTCTGCTCGCCGGCGGCAGCGCCTACCTGGCCTCGCCTTCGGCAGCCGAAACCGTGCGGATGGTACCGCCTCCGGCCGTCGACGAGACCAGGCCGGCGAATTCGGCCGAGGTGGCGGTGCTGGCAGGCGGCTGCTTCTGGGGCGTTCAGGGGGTGTTCCAGCATGTCGACGGGGTGGCGAGCGCGGTCTCCGGCTATGATGGCGGCGCCCAGGATACGGCGCAATACGAGACCGTCAGCACCGGGCGGACCGGACACGCCGAGTCGGTGCGCATCACCTTCGACCCGCGGCGGATCAGCTATGGCCGTCTGCTGCAGATTTATTTCTCGGTCGCGCACGATCCGACCGAACTCAATCGTCAGGGGCCGGACGTCGGCACCCAATATCGCTCGGCGATCTTCCCGCAGAATGCGGAGCAGGCCCGCATCGGCGAGGCCTATATCGCCCAGCTCGATCAGGCGAAGGTGTTCCCGGCGACGATAGTTACAAAGATCGAGCCCGGCCGCGAATTCTATCCGGCCGAAGCCTATCACCAGGACTACCTGACCCTGCATCCGAGCCAGCCGTATATCGCAATGAACGATCTGCCGAAGATCGAGGCCCTGAAGCGGCTGTTTCCCGACCGGTACCGGGCGACTCCGGTGCTTGTCGCATCGGCGCAGCCGACGCGGTGACGATGCGGCGGGTTGTCGATTGACAGAGCTGGTCCGTCTCGCCGCAATGGCAACTTGAAGACGACGTGCAGGATCGGCGATGAACGATGTGACCCCGCTCGGCCCGCCAGGGGATCTATCGAAAGGTCATCCATTGGCACGTGCCCGCGCGATCGCCCCGGCGATCGCCGCGGCGGCCGATGCGATCGAGCGCACCCAGCGGCTGCCGCCACACATTCTCGACGCGCTGCACGAGGCGGGGCTCTTTCGCATGCTCTACCCGCGTTCGGTCGGCGGCGACGAGGTCGAGCCGGGCGCCTATGTGCTGGCATTGGAGGAATTGGCGCGCGCCGACGGCTCGGTCGGCTGGTGCGTGTCGATCGCCAACTCGACCGGGCTGATCGCGGCCTATATGGACCGCGAGGTAGCGCGGACGATCTGGGGCGATCCGCGGGCGACCGTCGCTTGGGGCCCGCCCAACGAGTCGCGCGCGGTCGCGGTGCCGGGCGGCTACCGGGTTACCGGCCGCTGGGATTTCGCCAGCGGCTGCCGGCATTCGAGCTGGATGGGCGCGCATGGCTGCGTCGTCGAGCCTGATGGCTCGCTGCGGCTCAACCGCTTCGGGCGGCCGGCGGTCGTCAGCTGGTTATTTCCGGCAAGCTCCGTGACGCTGCTCGACAATTGGAACCCGATCGGGTTGCGCGGCACCGCCTCGGAATCTTACGAGGTCGCGGATTTGTTCGTGCCGGAGGAATACAGCTCGACCCGCGAGGACCCGGACGCTCGGCGCGAGCGCGGCCAGCTCTACGCCTTTCCGCAGCAGACGCTCTATTCCGTCGGCATCGCCACCGTCGCGCTCGGCATCGCCCGCGGCATGCTCGACGCGTTCATGGAGCTGGTCTGCAACAAGACGCCGCGCGGCATGGTGCGGCTGACCGACAGCGCGGTGGTCCAGGCCGAGGTGGCGCGAGCCGAGGCGCGGCTCGGCGCCGCACGTGCCTATCTGCTCGACACCTTGGCGATGATCTACGCCGGCGCCGACGACATCGCGCCGATCGACATTCCCGAGCGGGCGCGGGTGCGGCTCGCTGCGGCGCACGCGATCTCGAATGCCGTCGCCGTAGCCGATTACACCTACAAGGCGGCTGGAGTGGACGCGATCTTCCCGGGCAGTCCGTTCGAGCGCCGCTTCCGCGACATCCACACCGTGTCGCAGCAGATCCAGGCGCGCGACGTGCACTATGAGACCTGCGGCCAGGTATTGCTCGGCAATCCGCCCGCGGTGTTTCTCTAATTGCGGCGCGGCGCCCCGGCCTTCTCGACCAGCTGCTCCAGAACCTCATAGGGCTGGGCGCCGACCACGCCATGCCGGGCGGCGACAAAGGTCGGGACGCCGGTCACGCCGTATTGGTGCGATTTCGCCCAGTCGGCGTCGACTGCGTCCTTGAAGCGGCGCTCGTCCAAGACCGCCCGGGCCTCCTCGGCCGGGAGGCCAACCGATTGCGCGATCTCGACCAGCACATCGGGATCGCCGATGTTGCGGCTGTCGACGAAATAGGCCCGGTACAGCTTGTCGTGGATCGCCTCCCCGCCCGGCTGGGTATCGGCCCATTTGCCGAGCTCCTGGGCGAGCCGGCTGTTGTAAGTATGAGTGCGCCGTCCGTAGGGCAGCCCTTCGGCGTCCATCAGCCCTTTCATGCGGGCGTACATCGCCTCCGGGTCGAGCCCGCGCTTGGCGTACATCTCGGCCAACGAACTGCCCTCGGCGGGCGTTTCCGGGTGCAGCGGGAAATGCACCAACACCGTCTCGACGTCGAACACCTCTTTCAGTTTTTCAACACGCACGGTGCTGAGATAACACCAGGGTCAAACGTAGTCGGTGAAGATTTCCAGGGTGACCGGCATGGCTGCGCTCCTGCGGCTGCGAGACGTAAGGCGTACTTAGGCCCGACCGGACAGGCGCGCAATGGCCGACCGGGAGACTAGGCAAGCTCGGCTGCCGGGCCTTACACTGATTGCCTGCTCGGAATGAGGCGCGAAGCCGCGCTTATCGCAAACGAGAGAGGACGCGATGCAGACGCAAAGGATGGGATCTCCGGCGCAAGTCGGGGTGCAAGCCGCGTCCCGCTTGGAAACCCTGATCGCCGCGGCGATGGCGGCGCTGCTCGGCGCGTTTCTCCTCTGGGGCGTCGGCTTCTCCCACGGCGAGGTACTGCATAACGCCGCGCACGACGTCCGGCACTCGCTTGCCTTCCCCTGCCATTAGGCTGGCATGGCCATCTTCCGCCGGCTGTTCTATGCCGCGCTGTGCGCGGGCGCCCTCGCCGGCATCTTCGCCGCAGTCGCGCATCAGCTCGGCACGGTACCAATCATCCTGAAGGCGGAGGTTTACGAAGCGGCGCAGCACAAGGCCGTGCCGGCGCATTCACACCCGGACACTGTGGCGCCGGCGCCTGCCGCTGCCGCCTGGGAGCCGGAGAATGGAGCCGAGCGCGCCGCCTATACCCTGTTGGCGGATCTTCTGGCGGGGATCGGCTTCGCGTTGCTGCTTGCGGCCGGTCTCGCCTTGCGCGGTGGCGAGGTCACCTGGCGCGACGGGGTTTTCTGGGGCCTGGCCGGGTTTGCCGCCTTTACCCTTGCGCCTGGATTGGGCCTGCCGCCCGAAATTCCTGGTACCGAGGCGGCGCCGCTCATCGCCCGTCAGGCCTGGTGGATAGCGACTGTGGCGTCGACCGGAGGCGCGCTCGCGCTGTTCGCCTTTGCACGACGCGCCGTCTGGTCCGGCCTCGCCGCGCTCCTGATCGTGGCGCCGCATCTTTACGGCGCGCCGCAGCCGGCCGAACACCTGAGCGCGCCGCCGGAAGCGCTCGCCCGCCAGTTCGTCGTCGCCGTGACAATAGCGAGCTTCCTATTCTGGCTCGCGCTCGGAGCTGCGAGCGGGTATTTCTATCGCCGCTTCATGCCGCGGGCGAGCTCCTGAGGCCTCGGCGCCGCTAACAAAAAAAGCCCCGCCGAAGCGGAGCTTTCTATTCCGCGGGGCTGATCAGCGCCGGTTTGCTTTGGTCAGGTTCTGGGCGACGAAATCCCAGTTGATCAGATGATCGAGGAACGCCTGCGCGAAATCGGGCCGCCGGTTCTGGTAATCGAGATAGTAGGCGTGTTCCCAGACGTCGCAAGTCAGGAGCGCGGTCTGACCGAGGGCGAGCGGGTCGACGCCGTTCGGGGTGTGGGTGATCTTGAGCTTGCCCTTGTCCACAACGAGCCAGGCCCAGCCGCTGCCGAATTGACCGACCGCCGCCTTCTTGAAGTCCTCCTCGAATTTTGCGAAGCCGCCGAGGTCGCGCTCGATCGCCCGGGCAATGTCGCCGCTCGGACTGCCGCCGCCCTTTGGCTTCATGCAGTTCCAGAAAAACGTATGGTTCCACGCCTGGGCAGCATTGTTGAACACGGCGGTCTTCGACTCGTCCTTGTAGGCCGATTTAATCAGCTCTTCGAGCGATTGCCGCTCCATCGGCGAGCCTTCGATCAGCCCGTTGAGCGTGGTGACGTAGGCCTGGTGGTGCTTGCCGTGATGAAACTCGAGTGTTCGCGCCGAGGTGTAGGGTTCGAGCGCGTTTTTTGGATACGGCAGGGGCGGTAATTCAAAAGCCATGACTGTCCTTTCACATCGCTGAGTGATGGATGATGGGCGAGGGGTTTGCGCCGAGGCCTTTGACCCGAGAAACGCGCCGTTCGGACCCTCGTTCCGATATAGCCGGGGACGTTTCGTCGCTGGTTGTGCTGCTGCGCCAGCATGATCGCGACCGGTTCCAAACCGCACTGTTTGCGCCGGCACGACAGCGGCGAGCCCTGTTTGCGCTGTACGCGTTCAATTACGAGATCGCACGGGTGCGCGAGATTGTCAGAGAGCCGATGCTCGGCCAAATCCGCCTGCAATGGTGGCGCGAGGCCATCGCCGCCGCCTTTGCCGGTGAGGCGCCGCGGCAGCACGAGGTCACAGTTCCGCTGACCGCCGCGATCCGCGAGCTCAGCTTGTCGCGCGAACATTTTGATCGGCTGATCGACACCCGTGAGCGCGATCTGGATCCCGAGCCGCCCGCGAATATGGCCGCACTCGAAAGCTACGCCGAGGGTAGCTCTGCGGCGCTTGTGCTGCTTGCGCTCGAAATTCTCGGCGCGCGGCACGCCGCGGCGCGAGAAGCCGGGCGCACGGTCGGGATCGGCTATGCGCTGGCAGGGCTGCTGCGGGCAATGCCTTTTCACGCAGCGGCGGGGCGTTGCTATATCCCGGCCGATCTCGCCGCAAGCACCGGCCTCGATCTCAGGGATTATGCAGCGCGCAAATCAGGTCCCGCATTGCGCGCCGCCGCCGCCGAGATCGCCGCCTCGGCCAACCGGCAACTGAAGGCGGCACACGCGCATCGCCGAGCGATCCCTCGCACGGCGACGCCGGCAATGCTGCCGGCGGTGATTGCCGACCGGTTTCTCACCCAGCTCGAACGGGCCGATTACGACCCGTTCGACCGCAAGCTGGCCTTGCCTGATGCGCTGCAGAGCTGGCGGCTGGCGGCGGCCGCGCTGTTGCACAGATACTGACGACCGGTGTCACTCACCCGAAGTAGTGCATCGAGGCCATGCAATACAGCATCGGGATCGACAGCATCGTGTTTACCCGCGAGGTAAGCCCAGCGGTGCGGCGCGCGGCGTTGACCTCATCCGGCGTGGCGGTGACCACGCCCATCACCTTCTTCTGATTGGGCCAGATGATGAACCAGACGTTGAACCACATGATGGCGCCCAGCCACATGCCGAACCCGATCAGGGTGAAGTGCAGGTCGTGCTGGCCGATGCCAAGGCTTAGCGCCTGACCGATAAAGCCAAGCAGCCAGGCGAGGATCAGCCCGGTGACGATCGTCGCCATTGCGCCCCAGCGAAACCAGAACAGCGCCTCGGGCAGGATATAGCGGACGACAGCTGGCCGCAGTTCCTGCGGGATCTTGGGCATCGTTGGCGTTTGGGTGAAATTGAAGTACCAGAGGTGGCCGATCCACATGACGCCGCTGATGATATGCAACCAGCGGAAGAAGAAAGCCCACCAGCCTATGCTGACGAATTCAACCATGTTCCGTCCCCCCGCTGGCTAGACGCCAGCAATAGCGTGAGCGACAAGCGCCACGATGACGGTGAGGACGACGCCGGCAGCGATCGTCGCCCACAGATTGTTCAATAGAGCTTCCATCCCGCTTCCTCCCCCTTCGTGATCGCGGGCCAAATCCCCGGTTGAGAGCATAGCAAGTTAATGCGCGCTATGAAATGCGCGTATCTGACAATGCAGGCTTTCCTCGGGGCGCCATCGACCGGCTTGGCTTTGTCAGGAACGCGCCTTGAGCAAATCGCGAATCTCTTCCAGGAGCACCTCGGATCGACTCGGCGCCGGCGGCACAGTTGGCGCGGTCGCCTCGCGGCGGATCAACCGCGCGGCGGCCTTGCCAACCCAGAAGACGACGAACGCGATGATCACGAAATTGATCAGCGCGTTGATGAACAGCCCGATATTGACGGTCGGCGCGCCGGCTTTCTGCGCAACGTCCAAGGTCGGATAGTGCTCGCCGTTGAGCGCGACGAAAACGTTGCTGAAATCGACGCCGCCGACGGCAAGTCCGATGATCGGGTTGACCACATCCTTGACCAGGCTGCTGACGACCCCGGTGAAGGCCGCGCCGATGATTATGCCGATCGCCAGATCGACGACATTGCCGCGGGCGATAAAGGCGCGAAACTCGGCGATCCAGCCGGGTTGTTTTGGCAGGCCGAAACTGGTTTGCATCCGCTTCCCCCCATGACTTGCCGCGAGCGCTTACCGCGCATGGGAGGAGCGTATCACCGCCCCTTGAAATCGGGCAGGCGGCGATCCGCGTATGCCTTGATGCCCTCCTGAAAATCCTCGGTGCGACGCAGCCAATCCTGTTCGACCAGTTCGCGCTCGGTCGCCGCCTCTATCGCGTCGACAAGGCCGCGACGCATTGTTTCGCGGGTTGCCAATACGGCGAGCGGCGATGACTGCGCGATTTCGAGCGCGAGCGCCTGTGCGGCGCTACGCACCTCGTCTTGTGGCACCAGCAGATCGGCGAGGCCGATGCGCACGGCTTCGTCGCCCGGAATGCGCCGGCCGGTATAGAAGAGGAGCGCCGCCTGCTGCGCGCCGACAAGGCGGGGCAAAGTCGCGGTCAGCCCGAAACCGGGATGAAAGCCGAGCCGGTTGAAATTGGCGCTGAACCGCGCCTCCTGACAGGTCACCCGGAAATCGGGGACGAGAGCCAAGCCGAGCCCGCCGCCGACGGCGGCGCCATGGACGGCGCCGATGACCGGCTTGCGGACCCGGAACAGGCGAATCGCTTCCTTATAGAGGTGCCGCCCGCCGCCACTGCGCGCCGATTCCTGCACCGTGCCGGTATCCATCCGCTTCGAGAAATCGGCGCCGGCACAGAACGAGCGCCCTTCAGCCGCGAGCACGATGGCGCGGCAAACCGAATCGGCATCGAGCCGCTCGAAAGCCACGCCGATCTCCGCGATCAGCGCGGCGTCGAAGAAATTGTGCGGCGGCCGGCGCATTTCGACCGTCGCGACCATGCCGTCGAGGGCGACCCCGATCTCCTTGAACCCGGTGTAGTCGGTCATGAGTTGCTCCTCTTCACGATCAGCGCATCGACGACGGTAAGGCCCTCGCGAGCCGGGTGGACGATAACCGGGTTGAGGTCGATCTCCTGAATAATGTCCGCGTGATCGGCGGCGAAGCGGGACAGCGCCGCCATCAGTTCGGCGAGCGCGGCGCGGTCGGCCGGCGGCTCGCCGCGCGCGCCGTCGAGCAGCGCCGCGCCCTTCAATTGGCCAACCAGCTCCAGCGCCTCATCGAGTCCAAGCGGCACCGGCGCGAAGGCGACATCCTTCAGCACCTCGACGTGGATGCCGCCAAGCCCGACCATCAGCATCGGTCCAAAATCGGGGTCGCGGGAGATGCCGAGGATCATCTCTACGCCACGCCGAGCCATCGCCTGAACCAGCACGCCGTCGATCCGCGCATCCGGGTGGGCCGCTTTGGCGCGCGCCAGGACGACGCGGTAACTCTCGCGCACCGCCGCCTCGCCGGTGAGCCCGAGCATGACGGCGCCGGCCTCTGTCTTGTGCAGGATATCCGACGACTGCACCTTCAACGCCACCGCGCCGCCGATTTTCGTCGCCGCTGCGACCGCCTCGTCCTCGCTGCGCGCCAGCGCCTCCGGCGGACGCGCCACGCCGTAGCGCGCCAATAATTCCTTTGACGCGATCTCGGTCAGGTTCGGGCCGGCGGCCGCCAGAGCGCGCTCGATCTCGCCGCGCAATCCGGCCGGCGTCGGCGTCGGCATTGTGCGGTGGCTCAGCCGCTCGCGGAACGCAGAGTAATCGACCAGCGCGCGGATCGAGCGGGCGCAGCTCGGCATCGAGGTGTAGCAAGGAATGCCGGCCCCAGCGATAGCGGCGATCGATGCCGGGGTCGCGGTCGTATAGGTCGATAAGAGGATCGGCTTGTCGAGCGTCGCGGTCAGGGGCGCCATCTCTTCCGCGAGCTTCTTCGCCCGTTCCGGATTGGCGAGCGAGCTGATCAACAGGATCGCGTCGATGCGCTCGGATTGGGCGACAAGCTCGACGAGCGGTGCGTAACCGAGTTCGCCGATCGCCTGCGCCGTCGCGTCAATCGGGTTCTGCGCCGAACCGTAGGGCGGCAGCAGCGCCATGATCCGCTGCTGGATGTCCTCTTCGAGGACCGGCAATTCCAGCCCATGCTCGGACAGGATGTCGGACATCCATACCGCGCTGCCGCCCGAGCCGGTGATGATCGCCACCCGGTTGCCGCGCGGCAGTCGGCAATAGGCGAAGGCGGTGGCGATATCGACCATGTGGTCGATATCCTCGCCGCGGATGATGCCGTGATGCCGAAAGATCGCGTCGTCGGCCATACCGGCGCGGGCGAGGGCTCCGGTGTGCGAGGCGGCGGCG
>Ga0209380_10000979_pt1 | contig 19861 bp, 15 predicted proteins | sample HubBroMetageWFT6_FD_188347 | JGI IMG/M metagenome (GOLD analysis project Ga0209380, IMG submission 188347) | Warmed and freeze-thawed soil microbial communities from the Hubbard Brook experimental Forest, New Hampshire - Hubbard Brook CCASE Soil... | ecosystem: Environmental > Terrestrial >...
GGAATATCGAGGCCGAGTTGATCTGCACGGCCGATGGCCGCAAGGCGAACCTGTTCGCCACGGTGGGCCCGAAGGATGTTCCCGGCGTGATGCTGTCCGGCCATACCGATGTCGTCCCCGTCGACGGCCAGAGCTGGTCCGCCGATCCGTTTCGCCTGAAGCTGTCGAACGGGCGCGCCTATGGCCGTGGAACGACCGACATGAAGGGCTTTCTCGCGCAATGCGCCGACGCTGCACGGCTCCTCGATCGAGGTCGGCTGCGGCGTCCCGTGGTTTTCATCTTTACCGCGAGCGAGGAGATCGAGTGTCAAATCTACCGGGCGGAACGCGGCCTGTCATCCCTTGCCACAGCATCCTAGACCTGCGCCGGGCGCCGCAATCATGCGGAAACGGCTACACAATTCCAGAGTGGCGCGATATAAGGCATTCGTCTGAAATCGGCGCAAAGCCGGGCAGAAATCGCGATTGCCGCGCGAGCGCGAAGCACCGGGAGGAACCTTGCCGTGTCCTTTTTGAGCCGCGAGCGCACGATCGCCGCACCGGGGTACAGCCGCTGGCTGATCCCGCCGGCGGCCCTGTGCGTACATCTCTGTATCGGCCAGGCCTACGCGTTCAGCGTCTTCAACTTGCCGATGAGCAAACTGTTGGGCATCAGCCAATCGACGCCCGATGATTGGAAGCTTACCGAGCTCGGCTGGATTTTCAGCATCGCGATCTTCTGCCTCGGTGCTTCCGCCGCTGTGCTCGGACGCTGGGTCGAGGAAGGCGGCCCGCGCCGGGCCATGTTCACCTCGGCCCTGTGCTGGGCCGGCGGCTTTTTCGTATCGGCGATCGGCGTCTATCTGCACAATTTGTGGATCGTCTATCTCGGATATGGCGTCATCGGCGGGATCGGTCTCGGGCTGGGATACATCTCGCCGGTGTCGACCTTGATACGCTGGTTCCCGGACCGGCCGGGGATGGCGACCGGAATGGCGATCATGGGGTTTGGCGGCGGCGCCTTTATCGCATCGCCGTTGTCGGTGTGGCTGATGAGCCAGTTCTCGACCCCGACCCATATCGGCGTCGCCGAGACCTTCATCGTCATGGGCATCGTCTATCTGTGCTTCATGATGGTCGGCGCCGCGATCGTGCGTCTGCCGCCGCCCGACTGGGCGCCGGAAGGCTATGTTCGGCCGGCGCAGTCTACGCGGCTGGTGACGACGGAAAACGTGTTCGTCTACGAAGCGCTGAGGACCCCGCAATTTTGGCTGATCTGGTGGATTCTCTGCCTTAACGTGACCGCCGGGATCGGCGTCCTGGGGCAGGCCTCGGCGATGAGCCAGGAGATGTTCAAGGGACAAATCACCGCCGTTGCCGCGTCGGGCCTCGTCGGCCTGTTCAGCCTGTTCAATATGGGCGGCCGCTTTTTCTGGTCGTCGACCTCCGACTATATCGGCCGAAAGAACACGTATTTCATATTCTTCGCGCTCGGGGCCGTGCTGTACGCGATCGTGCCATATACCGGCTCGATCCACAGCGTCGCGCTCTTTGTGGTGTGCTATGCCGTGATCTTCAGCATGTATGGCGGCGGCTTCGCGACCGTTCCGGCCTATCTGCGCGACATGTTCGGCACCCGCTACGTCGGCGCCATCCATGGCATGCTGCTGACCGCCTGGTCGATGGCCGGCATCTTCGGCCCGGTTCTGGTCAACTACATTCGCGAATACAACATCACCCACGGCGTCGCGGCGGCGCAAGCGTACAACATCACGATGTATGTAATGGCGGGGCTGCTGGTGATCGGGTTCATCTGCAACGCCCTGATCAAGGCGGTCGACGCCAGGCACTACATCAAGACGCCGGAGAGGGATACCGCATCCCAGGCAGCGGTTGCGGGAGAGTGAGGATGGCGAGCGATCGGGAGCGGATGGCCACCAGTAACGGGCTCAAATTGATCCTTGCCTGGGGTTTTGTCGGGATTCCGCTGGTCTGGGGCGTGGCCCAGACCCTGGTGAACGCGATCAAGGCATTCCACTAGCACTTTTTAGGTTAAGCGGACGGCGCAGGCGGCAAACACTGCGACGGCCATCAGCTACCAGCGTGCGTCTTCCGCTAGAAGCGCGCGGATGCGGTTCGCGATCTCCTCGCCGCGATACGGTTTGGGGACAAGCGTGGCATGCCCCGCATACTCCGCGGCGGCAGCGATCGCGTTTTCGTCACCGGATGTCAGAATTATAGAAATTCCCGGATCGTGCTCGATGATCCAGCGCACGATCCCGACCCCATCGATCGGGCCGGGCATCTGAAGATCGGTAAAGACGACATCAACAGGGTCATCCGACGATCGTAACAGGTCGATTGCCTCGGCACCGCTTCCGGCCTCGATTACGGTAAAGCGCAGCCCGCGCAGATGCTCCGCGATCGGGAAGCGTATCAGTATGTCGTCCTCGACAACCATGACCACTGGCTGCCGCGCGAAACGGATTTGGCGTGTTTGTGCGTATTGCGACATAGGGGCATCCTACCGAACGGTGAACCCCTGCGCGCACGGCGCCAGTTCCCTAAACTACCCGCTGGTTGCGCTGATAGCTGAAGCAATCCGTTAAGGTTTAGAATTCGCCTGCCAGCGACGTTCCAAAAGCAGGTTGATGCGCCTGACAATCTCTTGTGGCTCGTACGGCTTCTTTTAGTGGTCCGTCGTCGCAGAGATCGCTGGCTTTCTCGGCAGATCTTTGTACGCCGGAGGTTAGAGTCACATTTACATTCTCGTGCGTTTGACGAAAGGGCTTCTCATCGCCGATCTGAGCGATGCCGAACCCCTTATCCGCGATTGACAGTCGCTCTATTCGGGTGGTTGGCGCGCCTGTATCATGCGCCGGAAATCCTGCCTGTTAGCTCGATCCGTCAACAGCGATGAGCGCACCGGTCTTCCTCAGCTTCGCCAGCAACGATCGAAAGCCGGCGGAAACAATCTGCAAGGCGGTGGAGCAACGCGGTCTCAAATGTTGGATCGCGACTCGGGATATCGGTCCGGGCGATAATTTCCAGGAGGCAATTACCCGCGCGATCCGCACCGCCAAGGTTATGATCCTGGTGTTCTCTGCCCACGCCAATAATTCGCTGGAGGTCAAGAAAGAGATCGCGCTGGCCGGGCGTTACAACGTCATCGTCGTGCCGGTGCGGGTCGAGGACGTGGTACCGAACGATGCGATGTCTTACGAGCTGGCGGTGCGGCAATGGATCGATCTGTTCGACGATTGGGAAACCGCGATCGAACGGCTGGTGTCGCAACTGAGCGCGGCCGTATCGGCGGAAGCTGCCGAAGCGACACCGGGAGCATCCAAGCCGGCTCTTCCGAAGCCGGAGCCGCTATCGGACGCGAAGCGGGTGAGGCGGCGGCCTCTCGTTCCGGTTCTCGCCGGCGTCGTCGCGGTGCTGGTGATCATCGCGGGCGGGCTTGCCTGGTATTTTTGGCCATCTGCAAGGCCGATTGCATCGCCCGCTGGCCAACCGGCTCGCAGTCCGGCGAGCGCGGATCGGCGGCCGGAGCCGCCCGCCGCCTCAGCAGCTCCGCCGCTGCAGGAAGCCCTCGCCGCGCGCCTTCAGACCGCCGCACCCAAGCTGGACGAAAAGGCCCGCGACGAGGCGGCGCGCGCCTACGCAGCGGCGCCGGTGCACAAGGCGCTGGCAATTCCGCCGGAGGCCGGTGGTGATTGGCGGGTGTGGGACAGGCCAACTCGGGAAACCGCCGTGGAGTCGGCGCTCGAAGGCTGCCAGGTCCAGTTTGGTCACCCTTGCCTGTTGGTCGCGGCGGATGACGCAATGGAGCCGATCCCGGCCGACGGAAAATTGCCGCCTCATGACATGCCGCGAGCGCGGTATTCTGGCGAGTTCAGCCCCGCGCAAATACCGGGAGTAGGACCGCTGGTGCGCGAGCGCAGCGACATCGTCAACTACAGCTCTGCAGTGGCTCCCAAGGCGGTCGCCTTCCATCCCATACGCAATCGCATTTTCATCGTAACCCAGGCGCAAAATCAGCACGCGGCAGAACAGGAAGCGCTCAAGGCCTGCAATGACGATCCGGTGCGCAACGGCGCGGGCGGTCCGTGCTTCCTCTATGCCGTCGACAATCGCGTGGTGCTGCCGCTGCGGCTCAAGGAGCCGCTGACTCCGCCGGAAACAATGGCGGCTGCCTCTCCGCCCGCCGTTGCACCCGCAAAGCCGCCACCCGCCGCGCAAGCGGCGGCGAACCGCCCGCCCCGGCCGAGCACAATGGCCGAGCGTTGCGCCACACCCGACGGAATGCCGGTCATTCGACAATATTGCGCCAGCTCGGTGTTGCCGCCGCTTGTCGGCGACCGTACCGGCCGCAGCACCTATGAGGTCGCCAACCTGTTTGACAACAACCCGGCGACCGCCTGGATCAAGGCGCGGCGAGAGCCCGGTGATGGCTGGATTCTCATTGATTTCAATGGCGAACGGCTGGTGAGCGCGATCGCTATTGCCAACGGTTATCAGAAGAACGGCACCGTGTTCCGCGAGAATTATCGGGTGCGCCACCTCCGACTGCTTTCCTCGAACGGCGAAACCGCCAGCCTGAATGTTGCCGACCAGAATGGCACGCAACGGATCGTCCTCGACCGCCCGCTGCGCGCGGAGTGGTTGCAAATCATCGTCGACGATCTTTTCCCCGGCGACCGCGAGCCGGATGTGGCGATCTCGGAACTGCACGTGATCTCCGAACCCACGCCGTGACGGATGCGGTCGCGGGCAGGCGCGATTGTTCTCCTCGTCGTGCTGAGCCGAGTGCTGGTGCCCTCGGCCATCGCGCATAGTTTGCCGCTGGGCTTCATCTATCTTCGCGATATCGACCCGACGATCGAGCAGGATATTCGCTATGCCGGGCCGGACAATTTCGTCGGTCATGCCCTTCCCGGCTACGAGGCAGCCGTATGCGTGTTGCGCGAGCCCGCCGCCCACGCGCTAGCTAAGGTGCAGGCAGATTTGAAAGCGCAAGGACTTGGGCTCAAGGTCTACGACTGCTATCGGCCGATTCGGGCGGTGCGGGCGATGGTGAGCTGGGCCGCCGAGGGCAGCTCCGACCGCAGCGACGAGCGCTTCTTCCCGCGCATCGCAAAAAACGCATTGCTGGCGCGGGGCTTTATCGCCGCGCGCTCGGCCCATTCGACCGGGCTGGCGGTGGATCTGACACTTGTCGCGCGCGGCACTTCGCCGGAAACCGGCATCCCCGCCGGCGCATGCCATGGGCCGGCCGACGACAGCCTCGACATGGGCACCACCTTCGACTGCTTTGATCCGATGGCATGGACAGCCGATCCCACGATTGGGACTCCGGCACAGCAGTATCGCACCCTTCTCCTTGCGGCGATGCAGCGACACGGTTTCACCAACTATCGCCGCGAGTGGTGGCATTTCAGCTTTCCCGGTGGCGGCGCGGCAAGTAAGCCGCTCGATTTCCCGATCGTCGCGCGTCCGGGTCAGTAGGATTTGCGCCGGATGGACGACCTCACTCTCGGACCTGTGGCAGCATCGGCAATCCGCACGGTAACGATGCTGGTTGCAGCAGCGCCTCGGTATGCCGATTTGCCGGAGCAAGATCATGATCGATGACGCCCCACCGGCACCGTTGCAAAAAAGAACCGCGGCCGAATGGCTCGCTGAAGTGCGGCGTTGCGAACACGAGGCCGAGCTTTTTCTGGCGTACGACCTGGCGCGAAAAGGCCTGGAAGAGTTTCCCGGCGACCTAGCGTTGAAACACCGCGCCGTGCTGTGCCTTGCCTCCACGGGTGCGAGCGAGCGCGCTGCCGAGGAATTCCGCCGGCTTGGTCTCGACCGGCTTGCACAGAATGCACCGCCGGACATCCCGGCGCCGCTCGCCTTCGAAATTGCCTCGCTCGCTGCGCGGTTGCTGAAGGACGAAGCGATCGCAACGACCGGCCCTGAGCGGGCGAGAAAGCTGATCGAGGCCGGCGCCGCATATGAGGCGGTCTATCGCAGCATGCAGGCCGCTGAGAGCCGCGAATCCTACTATCCCGGCATCAATTGCGCGACCCTGCACTTGCTCGCCGGCGACGATGCTGTGGCGGAGGCGCTCGCCCGGGAGCTGCTTGATCGCCTGGCTGCCTGGCCGGCGGAGGACAAAACCTATTACGAGATAGCGACCGAACTCGAAGCGCGACTGATAATTGGCGATTTCGCTGGAGCCGGTTCGGCAGCACGCATTATCGCGGCGCAGGCCAGAGAGAACTCGCAGCACGACTTTCGCGCCCTCGCGTCAACCATCCGGCAGCTCCGCCTCGTAGCGGCGGCGAAGCAGATCGACATCGAAACACTGGCCGCGCTCGCGCCGCCGCGCGTCATCCATTATCTCGGTCACATCATCTCCGCACCGGGCGGGCGCGGGCGCTTTCCGGCGAGCGAGGAAGAAGCGGCACGACGGCAGATCGTGCATCGAATTGCAGCAGCCGACATCAGCTTTGCGTACGGCTCGCTGGCTGCCGGCGCCGACATACTGTTTGCCGAGGCGGTGCTTGAACGCGGCGCGAGCCTGCACGTCGTTCTGCCCTTCGCGGTCGAAGAGTTTATCGAGGTGTCGGTACGCCCGGCTGGACCGGGCTGGGTCGAGCGGTTTCGCCGATGCTTCGACGCCGCGGCTACAAGGCACTTCGCCACGACGGAGCGGTATCTAGGCGACGATAGCCTGTTCGGCTATTGCAGCCAGCTGGCGATGGGGCTCGCGCTGCTTCGGGCCGGGCATATTTGCGCACCAGCCGAGCAGATCGCGTTATGGGACGGGAACCCGGCCGCCGGGCCGGTCGGCACGGCGGTCGATGTCGCCGTTTGGAAAAGCGCCGGGATGCCGCAGACGATCATTCCGGTCGCGGGCGGCGCCCGGCCCGTACCAGCGGCGCCGAGCGCGGCTCTTGCTTCCGGTCGTACCGAGCGTCGAACACGGGCGATGCTGTTCGGTGACGTAAAGGGGTTCAGCAAGCTGACCGATGAGGAGTTGCCGCGCTTCGTCGAAACGGTGCTCGGCGCTTTCGGGCGGGTCATCGACGAATTTGCCGCTGACACGCTGCTCGTGAATACCTGGGGCGACGGCCTATTCCTTGTTTTCGACGATGCCGGCAAAGCCGCCGCTTGCGCGCTCGCTTTGCAGGAGGCGATGGACGGAATTGATCTCGTCGCCGCGGGGCTCCCGGATACGATGGCGCTCCGTCTTGGCGGCCATCTTGGGCCGGTATACGCTGCCGATGACCCGATCCTGCACAGCCCCAACTTCTTCGGCGCCCATGTCAGCCGCGCCGCGCGCATCGAGCCGGTGACCCCCGAGAAGCTCGTCTACGTCACCGAGACCCTCGCCGCCGTCCTCGCTCTCCACAACGCCGATGCCTTCGACTGCTCGTACGTCGGCATGACCAAGGCAGCTAAGGATTATGGCGAGATGCGCATGTTCCTGCTGTCACGAAGACCAAGCTGAGGAACACGAGCAGGTTCCTGGACTCTCGCCGCGGCTAGGGCGGCAACTCTTTACTCTCACCGACCGGGGCTCCGTCTGCGCCGGGATTGGTATCCGTCGCCGCCGTTTGTGGGCTGTAGCCCCTCTGCAGCATACACTCGCCGAAATACCGCTCCTGCCTTAGGTTGACGACCTCGCCCCCAAGGGCGGACGGACCGAGGGAGCCCAGATATGGCGCCACGCTTTCGGGGGAAAACGCTCGGGCGACCAGGCGGCATCGGGCGCTGTCCTGGGCAACGTCCTCCTCGGTTGCGTCCGGCTTCGACCAGACTGTCGGCGTCTGAGGAGAGGTGCAACCGCCCAGCACCACAAGTGCGACAGCGGTGCAAAGCCGCTTCATCGAAGCGCCGCCTATGAAAGGAAAAGAGCGCGAGTAATTACGGTACCGCTCGCGCCTAGGCAAGAGTGCGAGCGTGATGCCGTAACGCAGCTTACGGTTGCCTGGCCTGCGTGAACCCGTCCGTCAGCGTCTGCATAAAGCTGACGATCGCGTCCTCCTCGGCATCAGTCAGGCCGAGATGTCCCATCTTGCTCGTGTTCATGTTGTCGGTCGTTTCCGGCGCCGGCCAGCATGTCGTCCCTTCACCGGAATCGTGCGGCTGGCAGCGCGGCAGGGCGTCGCGCGTGTTGTAGAAATGCACGATCGTCTTCAGGCTGGTGAAATATCCGTTGTGACCGTAGGCCTTCACGAAGTCGGGATCCGGCCGCTTGTCCACATTGCGCAGGGTCGGCGCCTGCATGCGAGCTTGGTTGGCTGGCGCCAGCGGAGCCCATCGCGCATCCACCGAGGAAGGTTGACTGAGCATGTGGCCATTGGTGAGGAAAGTGCCGACGCCGCCATCGACGAATGACGATCCGGCCGGGTTGGCGACATAGCCGAACGCATCGGGCTGGCCTTCCGCGTAATAGGGAAGCCGCGGATTGGCCGGGGTTCCGATGTTGCTGGCGGTGAAGTCGGTGAACAGCGGGTCCTCGCCCGGGCCGCCGTCGCGGTGACAGGAATTGCATTGCGCCTTGCCGCGAAACAGATCGTAGCCCATCTGCTCCTGTGGCGTGAACTTCGCCTTGCCGGTAATCACCGCGTCGTACTTCGAGCTGAACGGCGTCACCTCGGCAGAGGCCTCGTAGCCGGCGATGGATTGCGCTATCTGATCGAAGGTCGTGCCGGCGCGGCCGCGATCGACCGGACTGAGATGGACCGGCAGCGGGTCGCCGGCTGGTGGCGGTCCGGGCCGGTCGCAGACCTGCCCCACATCGCTCGGCCACGCGATCGCGAAGGCCTGCTGTCCCCATACACTCTCAAACAGGGCGCGATAGGGTCGCTGCGACGCGCGATAGACAACGCAAGCGATATCCGGGAGGCCCATCTCGACCGGGTTGATCGGCGGTCCCTCCGCCTGCTCGGCGGCCGGATTGCCCAGCCGGCGGCCGGTCGCGCGCATGTCCCAGAAATTGCCGCCGACCAGGTCGCCTTGATCGCTATTATAGTGGAGCACCGGCGAGAGCGGCGCGTAGGCGTGCGTTTGCGGCTTGCGATCGCTGAACCGCGTCCGCAGGGACCCGGGATAGGCGGCGGTAGTCCGGTTAAGCTCGGATACCGGACCGGTAAAACCCGTCTCCGGCATGTGGCAGAACGTGCAAGCCTCGTTGCGGTACACCGAGAGCTGCTTGTCGTACAGGATCAGCTTGCCGAGCAGCTCGACTTGCTGGACCTCATTGTCCGGCGGCTTGGCCAGCCGCTCGGCTGTCTCTGCCTCGATCCGGTCGATCTCGGCTTCGACCTTCGCAATTTCCTGGAGCGCCTTGGGCGAGAGCGTCGTGCTGGCTTCTTGCGCACTCGCTGCATCCGCGACGAGCGTTGCGGCGATCGTGGCTGCCGCGATCGAGGGCAACAGCTGTCGTGTCGTCACTTTTCCCCTCCGGAAACCGACGCTGAGCGGTTCGCCGATGCACGGAAACGACTGGAGTCGAGAATTTATCCGTTCGGCATCTCGCGTACCCTGCGTCGGGCAACCTTCAATTACCGGTATCGAGCGGCAGGCTCCGCATCCGCTTCTCGTTAGCGGCGTGGATTTGCATTGCAAATCAGCTTGCCGCCGCGCCGGCGTCTTTGGCTGCGAGCGCACCGATCGCCGACCAGTCGAGGCTCTCGCCTCCATTGGCGAGGAGTGTGAGGAAGCGGTCGCGCAAGAGGCTGGCAATCGGCAGCGGCACGCGCAAATCCTCGGCGGCAGCGAGCGCAAGCCGAATGTCCTTGTACCCGAGCGGCGTCGCAAACCCGGCTGGCTCGAACGATCTGTCGGCGAGGAGCGTGCCGTAGGTCTTGTAGATAGGCGCGCCGAACAGCGTGGATGTCAGGATCTCGACATACTGGTGCGCGTCGATGCCGCCCTTGCCGACGAACGCCATGGCCTCCCCGAGCGCCTCGATAACGGAGCCGATCAGAAAATTGCCGCTGAGCTTGACGAGATAGGCGGCCTTCGGCGTCTCGGAAACGACGAACGTCTTTTGGCCGATTGCATCGAAGAGAGGGGCCGTGGTTTGGATCGCGGCGTGCTCTCCTGCGGCCAGCACATAGAGGTTCCCGGCCACGGCGAGTTCGGGGCGGCCAAACACAGGAGCCGCCACGAAGCCCTGGCCGACACCGGCGTGAGCGGCTGCGAGCCGCTCGGCCAAGTCAACGCTTATCGTGCTTGAGGAAATATGGATCGCGGCGGCGGGGAGGCGCTCAAGGACACCGTCCTCGCCGAACACCGCGGCCTCGACGACATCGTCGTTTGCCAGCATCGTGAAGACCGCATCGCCCCGACAGGCCTCCGCGATCGTGGCGGCCTCCTTGGCCCCTCCCTTCACCAGGGTTTCCGCTTTCCCTCGCGTGCGATTGTAGACGGTGACCTCGTGGCCGGCCTTCAGCAGATTCGCCGCCATGCCCGCGCCCATATGGCCAAGCCCGATGAAACCGACCTTCATCATCCCGCTCCTTTTAGGTATTGCACGTAACGTATGGGTCGGGGCGTGGCGCTGGCTTTGCCATGCCATCAAATCTGATTTAATCGGGCCTGAACTTCACTCAGGTGACGACAGATCGTGGCACGCTGCCGTGCGGATCGATGACGAACTTGTTCGCGATCCCCGAGTCGAAAGCTGCATAGCCCTCGGGTGCGGCTTCAAGTGGTATAACTTTCGCATTTACGATTTTGCCAATCGGCAAACGGCCCCACAGGATCGCCTGCAACAGCTGGCGATTGTACCGGAGCACCGGCGTCTGGCCGGTGTGAAAGCTGTGCGACCTGGACCAGCCCTTGCCCAGCCGCAGGCTTAGCGAACCGTGTTTCGCATGCTCGTCCCTGGCTCCGGGATCTTCGGTTACGTAGAGGCCCGGGATGCCAATCGACCCGGCCGGTCGGGTGACGTCCATCGCCTGATTCAGCACAGCGGCCGGCTGATCCGTTCCGGCGCTGCCCTTGGCCTCGAAGCCGACGCAATCGATGAACGCATCTACCTCGGGCACCTTGAGAATCTGCGCGATCCGCTCGCCGAGCGGTGTATCGCCGGACAAATCCACGGGCTCGAAGCCGACCGTCTTCGCATGCTCAAGTCGCGCCGCGTTGAAGTCGCCGATCATTACGACCGCAGCCCCGAGGAGGCGGGAAGCGGCGGCCGCGGCAAGGCCCACCGGCCCGGCCCCGGCGATATAGACCGTCGATCCGGGCTGAACGCCGGCATTCACCGCTCCGTGGAAACCGGTCGGTAGGATGTCGGTCAGCATCGTCAGGTCGAGGATCTTGGCCTTGGCCTGCCCCTTGTCGGGGAAGCGAAGCAGGTTGAAGTCGGCATAGGGGACCATGACATATTCCGCCTGGCCGCCAACCCAACCGCCAAGATCGACGTAGCCGTAGGCGCCGCCGGCCTGCTTTTCATTGACATGGAGACAGACATCCGTGCGGCCCTCCCGACACGTCCGACACCGTCCGCACGCGACGTTGAACGGCACGGAAACAAGATCTCCGACATTCAGGTACTCGACGTCCGATCCGCGCTCGATGATTTCGCCTGTAATCTCGTGTCCCAGCACCATACCGGCCGGCGCGCTGGTCCGGCCGCGTACCATGTGCTGATCGGACCCGCAGATGTTGGTGACGAATACCTTAAGGATCACGCCATGCGTTATCCTACGGCCTGCCGGCGTTTCGAATTTGGGGTCAGGGATGGTTTCGACAGCGACCTTACCAGCACCTTTGTAAACGACACCTCGGTTGGCCATCGAGAACCCTCCAGTCGTGACGGCGTGTGGCAGCGGCTTCTGCCGTCGCCTGTCAGGCAGCCTTTAATTGCTGGGTATCGATCGGCAGGCTGCGGATCCGCTTGCCGGTAGCGGCATAGATTGCGTTGCAGATCGCCGGCGCGGTGGGCGGCACGCCCGGTTCGCCGACACCCGACGGCGGCGCGCTGCTGTCGACGAGGTACACGTGGGTATCGGGAGTGATGTCGGTCCGCGCCACCGAATAGTCGTCGAAATTACCTTGCTCGATCCGGCCCTGCTTTGCGCTGATGTTGCTGTAGAGCGCGTTGCCGATGGCCATGATCGCGGCGCCTTCCAACTGCGCCCGCACCCGGTCCGGATTGACCACCAAGCCGCAATCGATCGCCATGTCGATGCGGGGGATCGTCACCTGGCCGTCATTGCCGACCGCAACCTGTGCCACCACCGCTACATAGCTCAGGAAGCTGCGGTGCACCGCGATGCCGCGGCCCTGCCTCGCCGGCAGTTTCTGACCCCAACCGCTCTTGGCCGCGACCAGATCGAGGACGCCGCGCAGCCGTCCCGTGTCGATCGGGTAGACATCGAGCGGGGCGCCGTAGTTCGGGTAATCGACGCCCATCGCCCGCAAATCGATATGACGCGGCGCACCGATCAGCTGCCGCAAATACTCGAGCGGATCTTGGCCGGCCGCCGCGGCAAGTTCGTCGGCGAAGGAGCAGACGGCGAAGGCGTGCGGGATGTTGAACACCGAGCGGTACCAGCCGATGCGGACATGGTTTACCGCCGCGCCGTTCTCGCAGCGAACATTCGCAATGTCATAGGGCATGTCGGTCACGCCCTGCTGCAATTCGCCGGCGCCGCCATAGGTAACGTCGGGCTGAAACGTCGCCTCGATCGGCGGGAACACGGTCCGATGCAGCCACGCCGTGGTGCGGCCTTTGGCGTCCAGCGCAGCTTCGAGGTGCTGGGCGCAGATCGAGTGATAATAGTCGTGCTGGATGTCATCGGGCCGGGTCCAGGTCACCTTGACCGGCGCGCCGAGCTTTTGCGAGAGCACTGCCGCCTCGGCGACGTAATCGGGTTTCGACTTGCGGCCGAAACCACCACCCAGCAAGGTGACATGCAGGGTCACCTTGCTCTCGTCGAAGCCGAGCGCCTGGGCGACGACCGTCTTGGCGCCTTGCGGGTTCTGGGTCGGCGCCCAGACCTCGCAATGGCCATCGGTCACATGCGCGACCGCGGTCGGCACTTCCATCGAGGCGTGCGCGTAATGCGGCACGAAATAGTCGGCCGAGACGCGGTGCGCCGCCGAATGCAGCGCGTCGGCGACATCGCCCTGGCCGCGCACCAGACGGCCGGGCCGCTTCGCCGTCGCTTCCAGCTCGGCGCGATAGGCCGTCGTGTCGTAGCCGGCATTGGGCCCGAAGTCCCAATCGATCTTGAGCTTTTCTCGCCCCTGCTGCGCCGCCCAGGTGTTGCTCGCGATGACCGCGATACCGCCGAGCGGGTCGAAGCCCGACGGTATCGGGGTGGCTTCCATCTCGATAATTTTTTCCACGCCAGGCACGGCGAGTGCGTCCTTCGCATCGAAGGACTTCACCCGACCGCCATAGACCGGGCAGCGCTCGATCGAGACATACTTCATCCCGGGGACGACCACGTCGATGCCATAAGTCGCCCGCCCGCGCACGATGTCGGCGAGATCGACGATCGGGACGGGCGTGCCGACATAGCGCCGCGTGCTCGCCGGCTTGAAGCGAAGCTGCATGTGGTCGGCCGATGGTATCGGCAAGTCGGCGGCCACCTTGACCAGTTCGCCGAAGCCAAGCCGGCGCCCGGTGGGCTGGTGCACGACGGCATGGTTCTGCGCGTGGCAGCTCGCCGGATCGACGTTCCAAATGTGCGCTGCCGCCTCTTCGAGCAGCTGTCGCGCTACGGCGCCGGCCTCGCGCAACGGCTGGTAGAATTGCCGCATGCTGCGCGACCCGTCGGTGTTCTGGTCGCCGTATTTTACGTCGGCGTCGGCCTGAACGACGTTGACACGGTTCCAGTCGGCGTCCAGCTCGTCGGCCAGTACCATCGGCAGGCCGGTCTTGATGCCTGTGCCCATCTCGGAGCGATGGGCGACGATTGTCACCGTCCCCGATTCATCGATGCTGACGTAGACGTTCGGTGCGAACTGGGTCTCCGGGGCGGCCCAGGCGGGAAGGCTGCGGAAGCCGACGTGGAAGCCGAGCACCAGCCCGGAACCAAGGCCCATGCCGCGGAGGATGTCGCGCCGGCTGAGATTCTCGATCGTCATGCGCCTAACTCCGCTGCCGCTTTGATCGCCGCGCGGATGCGTTGGTATGTGCCGCAGCGGCAGATGTTTCCGGACATCGCATCGGTGATCTGCTGGTCGGTCGGCTTTGGCGTGTCTTTTAGAAGCGCCGCCGCCTGCATGATCTGACCGGCCTGGCAGTAGCCGCATTGCGGCACGTTATTGGCGACCCAGGCGCGCTGCACCGGATGCGTACCGTCCTGGCTAAGCCCTTCGATCGTGGTGATTTCCTGGTCGCCGACATCGCTTATGGAGGTGATGCAGGATCGCACGGCCTGGCCGTTCAGGAGTACCGTACAGGCGCCGCAGGCGCCGATGCCGCAGCCGAATTTCGTGCCGGTAAGACCGAGCAGGTCGCGCAGTGCCCACAACAGCGGTGTGGCGGGATCGGCGTCGACGGCGCGGGTGCCGCCATTCACGCGTAGGGTTGTCATCGGTTTTCCTTGTATTTTCGTGGTGGGGTCACTTGCTCGCAGCCGACTGGGGCGACAGTGATTTGAGGTAGGCGATTACGCGCTGCCGCGTGGCGGCATCGGGCACGGTGGCGAACATTTTCGTGCCGTGGACGAGCCCGCTGGGGCTCTGCAGGAACTTGTCGAGCGTCTGCTGGTCCCAAGTGAGGTGCGCGTTTTTCAGCGCGGCGGAATAGTTGTACCCGGGGACGGAGCCGCTGGTTCGGCCGAATACGCCGGCCAGCGACGGGCCGATCTTGTTCTGACCCGCCTGTGTCGAGTGACAACCAGCGCACCGCGAGAAATCCGCCGGAGCGCCGGCCGGTGCCGCCGCCGAGGCAAACCATGCCAGCGAGACGCCGGCGACGCAGACGGTGGCACCAAGCGCTACCCGGCCGATCTTTGTCGCTCTCATTGAGACATCCTCCTCGAATGCGGCGAAGCCCTGCGGCGATCAGGCGACTGGTGCGTTCATTTCATGGCGACCGCAGCGGGCGCGTGCCCGGCACAGATCGCAGAAGGCGGCCAGCTGATGGCTTGGTCGCTCGACGAGGCGGCAATACGGTGCAGGGCGCCCGCAGGGTGGAAGATGGCGGTCGGCGGATGGCGTGAGCTTCGCCGCGACATGAAATCGGGTTTAATCAGGCCCTACCTTCAGCCCAGCCCGAAAGAGGGGATCGTGTATCTCTAGCGTTCCTCCGCTAGTGTTTCCCTCTCAGTCTTGACGTCATCCGCCGAGACCGCAGCGGCCGCGTTGCCCCAGCTGTTGCGGACGTACGTGACGACCTCGGCAATTTGGTCATCAGATAATTTCCAATCGAAGGCCGGCATTGCCGGCGCGGTGGGGGCAGCGTCCGTAGCAACGCTGCGCGCGCCTTGCAGGATAATCCGGATCAGGTTTACGGCACTCGCCGACTGCCTTCACCCAGCGGCCGATCGCCGCGAGGGAATAAATGGTTTTTAGCGACCCAAAAGCCTAGGATGATCTCTCGACCGCCGCGCCCTAAACCTGAACTGAGTATGAAAGTCGATTTTAACACTCGGTCGGGCGGGCAGCAGGGGCTGAAGCGTCCGCCTGCAGACTGGTCTGAGCGTCATGCGAAAACTGGGCCTTTCACAGATCCACCAGCACCGCCACAATCACTTGGCCTAATTTACGGAGCCCTATCATGGCGGTCTTCGAGCGCGCCAGCGTTTGCACCCTTGACTGTCCCGACACCTGCAGCCTCACCGTAACGGTGAACGAAGGCCGCATCATTAAGGTACGCGGCTCGGACGCTCTGCCCTACACGGATGACGTCATCTGCAACAAGGTGGCGCGGCACAGCGCCGAGTTCGTGCACGGTAAGGGTCGGCTGCTATGGCCTTTACGGCGCCTCGGATCGCGTGGCTCAGGGCAGTTCGCGCGGATCGGCTGGGACGAGGCGCTCGACGAGATCCATGAGCGTGTGATCGCGGTCATTGAGCGCTTCGGACCGCAGGCGGTGATGCCGCTCAACTACGCTGGCCCGCACGGCATGTTGTCGACGGACAGCATGTCTTTGCGTTTCTTTCATCGCCTCGGCGCCAGCCAGCTCTATCGCCGGGCCTTGTGCGGCGGGGTGCGCAGCGAGGCCTGGGCGGGCACCTATGGCGCGGTTCCCGGGATTAGTCCCGAAGCGGCCGCGGACGCCGCCCTGAACATCGTCTGGGGCAACAACGCAACCGTCGCTAACTTGCACTTGGTGCGCCAGACCCGGACGGCGCAGCGAAAAGGGGGACGGCTGACCGTGATCGACCCGCTGCGCACCAAGATTGCCGAGCAGGCGGATCTGCATCTGGCGTTGCGGCCCGGCACCGACGTGCTGCTTGCGTTCGCCCTCGCCGTCGAACTCGAACGGCTCGGCGCGCACGATCGCGCTTTCATCGCCGAGCACGTCGCCGGCTACGACGAGTTCATGGCATTGGCGCAGGCATGGCCTGCGGAGATGGCCGCCGGGGAATGCGGCGTGGCGCTCGGCGATATCCGCCGGCTCGCCATGTGGATGGCAGAGGCCGATCCGCTGGTACTGGCCCCTGGGAACGGACTCGAGCGCGGCCGCAATGGCGGCAGCGGGATTCGCGCGGCGATCGCCCTGCCAGCGTTGCTGGGCAAGCTCGGGCCGCGAAGTGGCATTGTCCTAGGCGCCGGTAACGCTTTTCCAAAGGCGCCTGCGAAGTTGCAACGACCGGATCTGGTCCCGCCGGGAACGCGCACGATCAACATCCTCGATGTCGGCCGCCACCTAGAACGCGACGATCTCGACCCGCCGCTGCGCGCGGTGTTCATCTACAACCACAACCCGATTGTCGTGCATCCCGACCAGAACCGATTGAGGACGGGGCTGTCCCGGGAGGAGGTCTTCTTGGTCGGCATTGAGATCGCGATGACCGAGAGTATGCAGTATTGCGATATCGTGCTGCCGGCAGCGTCCCATTTCGAGTGCGACGATCTTTACCCATCCTACGGCCACCATTGGCTGCAACGAGCCGAGGCAGTCATTCCCCCGGTCGGAGAGGCGCTGCCCAATACCGAGATCTTTCGCCGACTGGCGGCACGTTTCGCGTTCTCGGATGATTGCTTCCGGGCCAGCGACCACGAGCTGATGGATGACGCGGTCGATCCAGGTGACCCGCGGCTGCATGGGTTGCGGGGAAGCCAGCTTCCGACTGGTGAGGCCATGCGCATGAGCGGGCCGGATGGGCGGCCGCTCGCCTTATTCGACAACGTTATGCCGGATACGCCATCGGGTCGCATAGAGCTAGCCTCGGAGGTGCTGAAGCAGCGTTGGGGTGAGGCTGCGCGTCTGCCGGGATTCAGGCCGCGCACCGCAAAATTTCCTCTGGCGTTGATCTCACCGTCATCCGCCAGCCGCATCTCGTCGACGCTGCTTGGTCGCGGTGGCAAACCCGATGAAGCCCCGCCATTGCAGATGCACCCGGAGGACGCTCGTCCTCGCGGGTTGACCGATAAGAGACCTGTTCGGGTTTGGAACGACCGCGGCAGCGTGATCCTGAAGCTGCAGCTCACCGATGCGGTGCCGCCCGGCGTTGTCGCATCCGAAAAGGGCGCGTGGCTGGCGACAAGCCCTACCGGCCAAACGATCAGCGCATTGGTGTCGGCCGATGATCGGGCCGATCTTGCGCAAGGGGCTTGTTTTAACGACACCCGGGTCGAGGTTGTACAGGCCTGAGTCTCAGCGCACGCTCGGCGCTACCGGTCAATGTGCCAACATCGGCACCAGGTTCGTGTCCAGGCCGAGCCTTCGTGCGTTGCTGACTCCGCAGGCACTAGCAGCAGCGATGGCAAACTCGGCGCGAGGAGCGCCTTGGAGCCAAGGCCTTCCGCTTACCATCGGCGCTATGCAGGGGCCGATAAAAAGCCGGGGTTCTTCCCCGACGGCGAGCCGCGCATCTCGCATGTGACCAGGTCCCGTAAACTGCCCTGCCGAGAAAAATTCAAACCGGCGAGGTCGCCACGAACTGCGGCTGCCGAGAGCCGCGGCCTACTCCAACAAAGAGGACCATCAAGGCCGCCCCTATCAGCAAGATCCCCGAGATGATGAAGGCTTCGAGATATGTGCCGAACGTGATCCGCAGCACGCCGCCCGCGTAAGCTGCGGAGGCGCTACCGAGCTGGTGAATGACCATAATCCAAGCGACCATGATCCCGATTCGCTCGGCACCGACAGCGGCGGTAAGCAAGCGCAAACCGTCGGAGCTGCGCTGGCGAGCCAGTCAAGGCCGTACACGATGCTGAACAACGGCAGGCCATAGACCGACATGTCGAAAGCGAACGGCAGATAGAGCAGCGAAAGGCCGCGCAGTCCATAGTAGCCGCACAGAAGCAGTCGGTTGTCCCAGCGGTCGCTGAGCCAACCGGAAAGCATTCCTCCAAGGAGCGCAAAAACGCCGGTCGAGGCCAACAGGTCGGCTCCGGCCACCGCGCTCAATCCGTGATCGACGCAGGCCGGAATGAGATGCGTGCCGATGAGACCATTGGTCGTGGCTCCGCACACGAAATAACCGCCAGCTATTAGCCAGAAGTCGCGTGACCGAGCGCCGATCGCGAGCGCGCGAAACGCGAGGGCGACCGGGTTACCCTCAGGTGGGGCCGCGGGTGTCGAAGACCCGCGATCTCCATAGGGACGCAAGCCCACATCTTCCGGTCGATTCCGCATGAAGAGAGCTGGCAACGGCAAAAACACGATGACGCTGCCCGCCAAGATTAGCGACATCGCGCGCCAGCCGACCTGGGTAACGAGGGACGCCATCGTCGGCAGGAAGACGAGCTGGCCGGCCGCATTCGCCGCGGTCAGAAGACCAACAACAAATCCCTCACGCTCGCGGAACCAGCGCCCGGCGATATAGGCGGCCATATATGCGCCGACGAAGCCAGTGGACAGACCGACAAGGACCCCCCACAACAGGATGAGTTGCCACGCTTCGGTCATCGCCGGAGTCAGCACGACGGCTCCGCAGGTGGTGCCGAGCGCAAATATCATGACGCGCCGCGCGCCGAAACGGTCTGTCACCGCCGCGGCGAAGGGGCCAATTGCCCCGAACAGCAGGAGATTGATGCCGAGCGCGAAGGAAATCGTCGCCCGCGACCAGTGAAATTCTTCCTCGAACGGCACAATCAGCACGCCGGGTGTGGAACGCACCCCAGCCGTTAAGAGCGCGACGAGAAAGGTGATCGCGACGACAACCCAAGCGTAGTGCAGCCGGCGTAGTCTTGCGCCCGCGCCCGTCGTAGCCGAGGTCGAATCCAGGCTCATCCTGCCTCAGGCTAAACCGACCGGCTGCCGAGCATGCTTTATGCGGGGTGGCGTAGCACAGGCGGGGGTTCGAAGAAAGAACCTACACAGGCCAGCATCGGTGGGAACCAGTCTCGAGCTCGTCACGCAACTCAGCCAACGGGCGCTCCAAGCCACCTCTGATTTACCTCACGCCCCTTGGCACCTGGAACGCAAACACCCGCGAATTGTCGCAGCAATGTCCCAGTGCGGGGCCATCAACCTGCAAGGCGGCAGCCCGCACGGATGTAGGAGCGAAAACTGCGGTTTCGATGAAGCCGGGCGTCTGCGGCCGGGTTGCATGTCCCGGCTCGCACAGAGCCCCACTGGCGCCGCCGGTCACAAGCGCGATCTGGCCGGTCAGGTCAAGAGCCGTGCTGCTGCTCCACAGCCGGGGCGTTGAGGTTCTCGATCAGACGAAACAGACGGTCCGGTGTCATTGGCAGCTCGAAGATCTCGCCGCCGAGCGGCGCCAGTGCGTCGGCGAGC
>Ga0209380_10000980_pt1 | contig 19853 bp, 21 predicted proteins | sample HubBroMetageWFT6_FD_188347 | JGI IMG/M metagenome (GOLD analysis project Ga0209380, IMG submission 188347) | Warmed and freeze-thawed soil microbial communities from the Hubbard Brook experimental Forest, New Hampshire - Hubbard Brook CCASE Soil... | ecosystem: Environmental > Terrestrial >...
GCAACCGCCTAATCGATCTCATCCCATCGCAAGAACTCACAGCCTCCACTTCCTCCACCCGGATATGATTCTCCCCATCGAGACTTTTTCAACACCCACGCCTGTTATCGAACATCACGGCTGAGGGATCTGCACGCCGGAAGGCATCGCTGTCCGCGCCAGCGCCGGCTGATTGTCTCCGGATAGGCGCTCAAATTCGTGCTGGACGCGAGCTTTCTGCTGGTGTTGAGGAGCTCTCCTCTGTATAGACCACGACAATGGCGAAATCACGTTTCGAATCGGGATCGTGGAAGACTCTTTCTCTCCACTTTACGGAGTCGCCTTTCAGGCCATCAAGGATTTTTGCACGTGAGATTTCGTCGTCGAGGGCGAGTTCGGCAGCGGCTACGATACCCATCTTCTTGCCCGCCCTCGCCTCTTTGACCGTTTTCGGGTCGCGAACGCCTTTAATGCGGGGAAGATCGTCCGGGTTTCTGCAGTGATCGGCCCGTCATCTCCTCCAGCACTTGCAACATATCGTCTGATACAGCAAGCGACTTCTGGTCATCACAAAATATAACGATCCCCAAAGTGTTTATCGCTGGGTGTTTGGGTATGCAGCCGCCAGTTCGAGGGAAAATATTGCGGGGGTTGTCGTCCCGGAAGGCGAAGCCCACGAGGGCATTCATTTCCGACTTGCTCTGGTCAAGCGAAACAACCACAGGGTGGATGACGACGGAATATGAATATTCGAGCCCGCCGCCAAACCCCTTCTTCCCAATGTGTTCCAAGATACCTGGGATCGCAGTCACATCCGGCCATCCGTCAACTGTCGGAGCGACAAACGATCCCGCATCGAGAGTTACACTCTGTCCCGGGGGGAACAACTTCGGCTCATACCGGCAGTTGAGGTGGAGGACCTGCGTTGCGTCCATGTTTGACAATTTTGAGCTGTGCTCACTGCCGAGAACACCGAATCCAAAGGTTATGCTCCGAGGATCAATTTCAATCGGAGGGTCTTCGGGTTGCTGGACCACCTTCGTAGACGCAGACAAACGTCGGCGGAAAGCATCTGCCTCAATCTGAACTGATTGTTGCGTTATGGCCCGACTCGCAGGTTGTCCGTACGATGAGCGAACGGATGAGGTCTTGCCCGTTGGCGAGGCATCTGATTTTGCCCTACGACCGAATAACCTCTCCCACAATTTAGGGCGCTCCTTCTCGATCATAACTGGGTTTGCCGCCGTAGGCATTGATTATGAGCGAAGCGCCGATGCTACTGCAATGGGATAAACGAGCCGAGCGCCGGGTACGCCAACAACAGCATGCATGGCTGTTGCGAAATCCCCATCCCGGACGTAAACCCGACTACCGATGGGGCACTTCTCTGCCGGTTCTTTCCGCATTATTTTCCCGTTTCGGGAAAATTTTGGTTACCTTCGTTCTATCTCCCCTCTCTTTTTTCTCGAAGTCCCTTCACCTCCGGCCCTACCCTGAACGATTGACCCTGCGGAGGGCATTATGAATTCGCGCCTCATCATTCGTATTTGCCGCCACATCCTCCCCAGCGGACGCCGCTGTCAGCAGCCCGCCGTCGGCCGCCGCGCCTGCTGTCGCCATCACCTCGACGCCCAGGCGCGCCTCCATAACATGGCCCGCGCCCGTCGCCGCACCCTCATCCTCCGTTTCCGCGTCCCCGAGACCTCTCGCGACCTTCGCTGGAACAAGTCCGAGATCCAACGCGTTCTCGCCACTGAGCGCATCGACCCTGACGCCGCCCTGCTGATGCTCTGGGCCATGGATCTGACCACCGCTGCCCTCCGCGCCGAGTCCGCTTGCCGCTCTCGCCGTGCCCAAAACCGCACTTCTAACCCCAATGAAATCTATGACATGGCACTAAATCCTTTGTTTCCTGAAAGCTTAAGCGAAACTCTCCCACATGTGATTGAAAACACAAAGAGGCAGGGGGGTACACCAATCCGACGAACTCGCACACCCGGGTAGTGCGGCGCTTCAGCGCCGCGTCGAGCATGGCTTTTGAAGGAGCCGGGTTTTAACCCGGCGGCACTCTGGCTCGGCTACGAATTACACAGAGCTTGGAAAGCTCTGGCGAAGAGCAACAAGCGAAAGGCGAAGAGCGAACAGTGCAAGGTGTCACATCCCACGTGCTAATTACTAATTACCAATTACTAATTACTCGTCGCTAACCGCTGACAGCGCGCCTCTTTCGCCATCTATAATTAAAGATTCACTCATTACCTCAGGACTTCATCTTGGCCCTTGACCAGAAAATCTACGAACTCCGTAAAGAAAAGCTGAAGCAGATCGAAGCGTTGGGGCAGCTCGCTTACCCCTATCGCTACGAATCCACCCACACCATCCCGCAGATTCTCGACGAATACCTGCCCAAGACCGCCGAAGAACTGGCCGAACCGCGCATCAACATCAGCGTCGCTGGGCGCATCATGTCGATCCGCCTTATGGGCAAAGCCGGATTCGCCCATCTCCAGCAGGGCGGCAAGCGATTGCAGATTTACGTCAAGCTAGACAACGTCGGCGAAAAAGGATTCCAGCTCTACAAGTTGCTTGACCTCGGCGACTACATTGGCGTCAAGGGCTACCTCTTCCGCACCCGCGCCGGCGAACTGAGTGTGCATGTCGAGGAAATCACATTTCTGGTAAAAGACCTGCTCCCGCTGCCCGAAAAATGGCACGGCCTGCAGGATGTCGAGACCCGCTATCGCCGCCGTTACGTTGACCTCACCATGAATCCCGAAGTGCGCGAAGTCTTCATCAAGCGCGCGAAAGTCGTGCAGTCGATGCGCCGCTTCCTCGACGCCAACGGATTCGTGGAAGTCGAAACTCCAATGATGCACTCCATCGCTGGCGGAGCAGTGGCCAAGCCCTTCACCACGCATCACAACACTCTTGACATGGACTTGTTCCTGCGCATCGCGCCCGAACTCTATCTCAAGCGCCTGGTAGTCGGCGGCATGGACCGCGTGTACGAAATCAATCGCAACTTTCGCAACGAAGGCATCTCGACCCAGCACAATCCTGAGTTCACCATGCTTGAGTTCTACATGGCCTACGCCGACTACATGGACATGATGGACTTCACCGAACGCATGCTGGCCCAGGTCGCGCAGGACGTGAACGGGACGACGATCGCCCACTTCAACGGCCACGAGATCGACTTCGCCAAGTTCGAGCGCCTCTCCATGCGCGAAGCCATCATTCAGTATTGGCCGGAGAACGCTGGCGCAAAGCCGGCGATGTCTGATTTCGCAAGCGCCAACGGCCTAAGCACGCTAATCAAGCGATACAACGCCGCCAACCCTCATATCCCGTACGATCCCGGCGCGCCCCTCGGCAAGACCATTGCCGAAATTTTCGAGTTCGTCGCCGAACCGCACCTCGTCCAGCCGACGTTTATTTACGACTTCCCACTCGCCATCTCGCCGTTGTCGAAGAACAAGCGCGAGCCCGAGGAGAACGCCGACTGGGTTGAGCGCTTCGAGATTTTTGTCGGCGCCTTGGAGATCGGCAACGCCTTCAGCGAGCTCAACGATCCTGAGGAGCAGCGCCGCCGCTTCGAAGGCCAACTCATCGAGCGGGATCGCGGAGACGAAGAAGCGCATCAAATGGATGAGGATTACATTCGCGCCCTCTCCTACGGCCTGCCTCCGACGGCGGGCGAAGGCGTGGGCATTGACCGCCTGACTATGCTCTTAACCGACTCTCGCTCTATTCGTGACGTCATCCTCTTCCCGTTATTGCGACCGTTAAAGCGAGAGGAAGAAGAGGCTCTTGACGCCACGGACAATAACGCACCAACCAATTAATACGCTGTACCGAGGAATCAAAGTGAAACGCATCTGTCTTCTTGCAGTGATAGTTTTGACTCTCGCACTCTCAGGTTCTGCCGTTGCTCAGGCGCCAGTCTTGTTCGATGGAACCAATCCCGTCGTGTTCAGTTTCCAGGATGCTCCGTCTGATGAATCCATCCCGCAAGCGCGACTCATCACACCGGACCAACTCGTCAAGGCGCTTCAGGCAGCGAATCAAAAACCACTGGTCTTCGAGGTCGGTCCGCACACGCTCTATGCGCAAGCCCACATCCCCGGCTCTGAATACATGGGCGCCGGCTCCAGCGATGCCGGACAACAAAAGCTCCGCGAACGCGTAAAGTCGCTGCCCAAGAACTCCGCCATCGTCATCTACTGCGGATGCTGTCCCTGGGGCCGCTGCCCCAACATGCATCCCGCTTACGTGTTGCTGCACTCACTCGGATTCACTAACGTGAAGGCGCTCTACATCGCCGACAATTTCGGCACCGACTGGGTCAATAAGGGCTACCCCATCGCCAAGGGAGACTAAGACCCGCTCATGTCCTCCAAGCGCATCCTGATCTACGGCATCGTCGCCCTGTGCTTGCTCGGCCTCTACGTAGCCGGCCGCCGCAGCGCACAAAAGCCGAAGCGAACGGCTTCCGGTAACCTCGCTCCCGACTTCACGCTCACCGATCTCGATGGCCGTAAGGTGACCCTCTCCAACTACCGGGGCAAGGTCGTGCTGCTCGATTTCTGGGCAACGTGGTGCGGCCCGTGTCGCACCGAGATTCCGCACTTCGTCGAAATGCAGAATCAGTACGGGCCGCAGGGCTTCCAGGTCATTGGCATTTCCATGGACGACGACGCCAAACCCGTACGCGAGTTCGCCCTGCAATACAAGCTGAACTACCCGGTCGCCGTGGGTGACGACAAACTCGCCGACCGTTTTGGCGGGGTACTCGGCCTGCCCGTCAACTTCATCATCGACCGCCAAGGGCGCATTCACGCCAAGTATCTCGGAGCCACAGATGTATCCGTATTTGACAGTGATGTAAAAGGTTTACTCGCCCAACCTTGATGTTAAACTTTAAGTCACAGAAGGTTTAGCGCGACTACTTAATTTTCGTGCGAGGTATTCCGCTTGCGGTTCACTGCCGCCAAAAATTACACTAATGACTGGGAGACAATTTGTCAGACTGGGTTTGGATCGTTCTAGCCATACTCGCTTACATCGCTATCACGAAATGGTTGCTGCCTAAGCTGGGCGTGCAAACTTGACGGAGCGCCTCCTGTTCCGTCGAGTCTCGACGGAGTGAGCGGTCGCAACCGGGTCCGCAATTCCCTCCGGCGCGTACCAAGTAGCCGCCCATTCCTTCCCTTACAATCGCTGAGTGTCTTCCCTGAATTTTGCTCTCGATTCACGAACGCGGCGCCGGCTCGGCTACGAACTGATCGACATCATCGACGGCTACTTTGAATCGTTACCCACTCGGCCGGTTCAGCTGCCGCTCGCGCTGCGGTCCTTCGAGCCACTCAGCGATGCGATGCCCGAATCCGGAGCGCTCGGCGAACTAGATGGCGATCCGGCGAGATCCGAGTATGAGGACGAACTTGTTCGTTCGCTCCGCCATATCTCTGACGAACTGATCGAAAAGGGTTTTCACGTTCCCGCCGCCAATTACTTTGGGCTGATGAATCCAACTCCCGCCTATGCTGCCGTGCTGGCCGAAGCCCTGGTCGCGGCGCTGAATCCGCAACTCGCCACCATGGCGCGCTCGCAACTCGCGTCCAAGATCGAGGCCCAGACCGTGCGCTGGATCGGCGAACGCTTTGGCTGGCAACCGCCCTTCGACGGCACCTTCACCAGCGGAGGCAACGAAGCCAACTTCAGCGGCCTGGCGCTCGCGTTGGCCAGCCAATTCCCTTCTTCGATCGAAGACGGAATTGCCTCTATCGGCGCTCAGCCCCTCGTTTATGCGTCGGACGAAGCCCATCATTCACTCGACAAATCGATCGGGCTTCTGGGCCTCGGTCGCAAAGCGCTTCGGCGTGTTCCGGTGACTGACCGAGTTCAACTGGATCTCGACGCTCTACAACAATTCATCAGCGACGATCGCGCCGCCGGCCGCAAGCCGTTTTGCGTCGTCGCCACCGCCGGCACTACCAACTCCGGTGCGATTGACGATATCGCCGCGATCGCAGCGATCTGCCGGCACGAGAAGCTTTGGCTGCACCTCGACGGCGCGTATGGAGCCTCGGCCGCCTTCAGCGACAAACATCGCAGCCTGGTTCGCGGCATCCAGCAATGCGATTCGGTGACCATCGACCCGCACAAATGGCTCGCCATGCCGTTTGCGGCAGGCGTGATTCTCACTAGGCACCCGCAGGTGTTGCAGCAGGCGTTCGGCGTCAGCACGGCCTATATGCCTAAGACCTCCCCGAACCTGCCGCTCGACAATTTCAAGGTAAGCACCCAGTGGACGCGCCGCATGAACTCGCTAAAGCTGTGGCTCACTTTGAAATTGTACGGCCGACTGGCATTCGAGCAGCACATCGACCGGCAGATGAGACTCGCTTCCGGCTTCGCCGATTGGATCACCCGGAGCGGCGCATTCAAACTCACCGCGCCAATGGCGGTTCCCATCGTCAATTTTCGGCTGCGGAGTTTCGGCTCCGGCGAACAGCTCGCCCAGCGCCATATGGAACTCGTTGAACTGGTCACCCGCGACGGACAGCGCTGGATCTCCGAGACCCGTGTGCAGGGACAAAGCGTACTTCGCATGATGGTGATCAGTTATCTCACCGGAGAACGGCATCTCGCTGGTTTGCAGGACGCGCTTCAGCGGGCCGCGATAGAACTTCGTGCTGAAGCCCCAAAATGAACCGCCAAGGAGAGTCGGCGTATGACTTGCTACGGCGCGGCATATTAACTATTTAGATACTATTGTGCCAGCTATAATTATGGAAACTCGTCGCTAAACCGCAGCGAATTCAACATTCGTGGTTACAATCTTCGCAAGCTGTTGATTCAGGGATATGAGTTCCGTCCGCCCAATACTCGAAGAACAGATACTCGTGGTAGACGATGACGAGTCGATACGGGAGATTATTTCCTCCATGCTGACTCACGCCGGATACGCGAGCCGCTCAGTGTCGTCAGGCCAGGAGGCAATCGCCGCCTTGCAATCGGACGACAATTACGCCCTCTTGCTGTCCGACCTCGCCATGGAGGGGATGGACGGCTTTGGTGTTCTGGACCGGGTGAGGCTCTTGCAACCTCAAATGCCAGTCGTCATGGTAACGGCTGTCCACGACATTTCGGTCGCTCTGGAAGCCATTCGCCGGGGGGCCTACGACTACCTGCTGAAGCCATTTGAGCGCGAGCAACTCATTGCCACGGTGCGAAGGGCACTCGAGAACCGCCGCTTGAAGATCGAAAATCTTTCCTACCAGAACAAGCTGGAGGTGCTGGTATCGGCTCGTACCGAGTTGCTGCAACGTGCCATGGCCGAGCTGGAGCGCGCCATGAAGGAACTCGAGCGGTCTTACGACATCACGCTTGAGGCGCTGGGTGATGCGCTCGATCTCAAGGACGCCGAAACCGAGGGCCACTCCAAGCGCGTCACCGCTTTCACCATGACGATCGCGCGCGCCATGGAACTGCCGCAAGATCGCGTCCGCGTCATCGCGCGTGGCGCCTTTCTGCACGATGTCGGAAAGATGGCAATCCCCGACGCCATCCTGCGCAAGCCCGGACGCCTCACTCCAGAAGAGCAGATGTTGATGCGCGAGCACGCCCTTCTGGGCTACCAGATGCTGCGCAAAATTCCGTTCCTGCACGAAGCTGCCAGCATCGTGTACTCCCATCAGGAACGCTACGACGGCAGCGGCTATCCGCGAGGCTTGAAGGGCGAACAGATTCCCTTGGGAGCACGTATATTCGCCGTTGCTGACACCTTCGACGCCATCACCTCGGACCGGCCTTACCGGGCGGCGCAGTCAATTTCCGCGGCGCGGCGCGAAATCCAGAAACACGCCGGTCTCCAGTTCGATCCCAGTGTGGTGGAAACCTTCTTGTCGATCTCCGAGGACCTATGGCAGGAATTGAGGGAAAAAATCGATGGCCAGCCGACGAAAAAACGGTGATCGGCGCCTCACAGCGCGTTCGACCATCTATTACAAAGGAGAAAGAGCATGAGCACGGTCCTGACCGAACCCGAGATTGACGCTGCTTTGCAAAATCTTCCTGGCTGGGCGCAAAAAGCGGGCGCGATCGAGCGCGTCTTCCAATTCGACGACTTTGCCCAGGCGATGGTTTTCGTCAACAAGATAGCCGACGCTGCTGAAGCGGCGAATCACCATCCCGACATTCTCGTCAGTTACAACAAGGTCACACTTACGTTGGTCTCTCACGACTCCGGCGGCGTTACACAGCGTGACGTTCGCATGGCAGGAAAGATCAACGAAGTAGTAAGTGGCTAGAAGCCGTCTCAGGGTTTGTTGTCAGCGACTGATCTGGCGACCTGGCTGTAGCGACTCTGCAATCTGGTTCAGGGCATCCTGGATGCGTTCCAATTCCAGTTGCGCATTTTCGTTCCAATCTCCCCAACGTTCCGGAGTTTGCTCGAACGCCGCGCGCCAGCGCCGCAAGGTCTCTTTTCCCCTGGCCGTAAGCAGAAAGGCGCCAATCCCGCTGACCCCTAGAACAGTAAGTGGAACAAACCATTTGCGCATTGGTCGCTCCTTCGACGAAGTCGCCGGTCCACCTTCATCCCGGCAATCCAGCCCTCTAATCGACATTCTCCACCATTTCAATGAATCGCAGGTCGCAATTGTTCGGTGTCGAGCTTGGTTCTGGCACGATTCCCAAAACGGAAACCGGGGGACGTAATTTGCGGCATTGTTTCCGCGCTCAAATTGCACACCGCCAACCTCTGACTGCTATGCGCTGCATCAACGCAGCCTTACAATGTTGGATGGTCACCCAATTCAGTTGGTCGCATTCGAGAGGCATCATGAAGCGAGTCCAGCGCCTATTAATCGCGGTTCCTCTTGTTACCCTCATCTTCGCCGTTGCCGCTCCCATCGCGCTACGCGGCCAGGACCGCAGTTCGGCTCCCACTCCTAACACGGTCTGGGTGGGCGCCGACGGAAAGTACGAGGCCGAGCCTGACACCGCGCTGATGCAATTCAGCATCTCGGCCCAGGAAGACAACCTCCAGGCCGCGAACGCCCGTGCCACCTAGGCGGCGGAACAGGTGCGCCAGCTTCTGCGTACCAACGGACTCGACCCCAAGCAGGCCCAGGTTGGGATATTCTCGGTGCAGCCTGTGTACGACTATAAGAACCCCAAGCGCAAGCTGGTAGGCTATCGCGTCGACACCAGCATCACCATCAAGCTCAAGGATTTCTCCAAGATCGGGCCCCTCACGCAAGGTCTCGCCGATATGGACGTAACCGGAAATCAATCGTTGAGCTACATCCTCGACGATATGGATGCAGCCAAAATCAAGGCAGTTGAAGACGCCCTGCACCGCGCTCACGATGAAGCCAACGCCGTGGCTCGGGCCAGCAGCCGCACTCTGGGTGAACTCTCGTACGCCTCCGTGGACACCTACGAGCAGCCGCGACCGAGGCCGATGATGATGGCCGCGGCTCCGATGGCCATGAAGTCCGCTGACTCCACTCCCGCGCCTACCGAGGAATTCGGCGCGCAGAAGGTCACAGTGACGTCGCATGTGAACGCGACGTACAACCTGAGGTAGCGGAGTCGCAGCAATTTACTATCGGTTGCGCAGCCGACGAGAACGGCCAAGCACAAACCGTCCTCGCACCGCGACTTTATTGCCGATTGTGCGTTTGACGCGGTAAGCTTGTACTTCTCGCCGTTCACGGAGATTCATGCGCAACACGCCGCTATTGTCTTTAGTCGTATTTGCCTTCGCTGCGATGCTGATCGCACAGGACCAGCCACAACTGGTCCCGCGAAATTCAATACCCCAGCAGCAGTCGAACGTCGATCCCTCGCAGGCGTACAGCGTTCCAGCCGGCACCAAGGTACCGCTGACGCTGACCCAGGGCATCACCACCAAGACGGCCAAAGAAGGCGATCCCGTCTACGCGCAAACGGCGTTCCCCATCACCCAAAACAATCGCATCGTGATCCCCGCAGGGTCTTACGTTCAAGGCATAGTGCGCCGGGTAGTGCGACCTGGGCGCGTCAAGGGCCGCGCTGAACTGCAAATGAATTTCACTTCTATGATCTTTCCCAACGGTTACACCGTGCTGCTACCGGCCACAGTCCAGGGAGTTCCCGGCTCGCAAAATGTGGACACCAAGGGTACAGAGGGCACCATTCAGGGACAAAGCAGCAAGGGCAAAGACGCCGCCACCATCGCGAAAACCACGGCTGCTGGCGCGGGAATTGGAGCCATCTCAGGCAGCGGCAAGGGCGCTGGGATCGGCGCGGCCGCGGGTAGCGCTATCGGAATCGCCACCGTCCTGATGACTCGCGGACCCGAGATCCAGTTAGACCCCGGCTCGTCAGTCGAGATGATCCTGGAACGTGAGCTGAACCTCGAAGGCGCGAAACTGCGTCAGCCGTAATCACGAGGGCCTTCAGCCCCGAGGGATCTGCTCTTTCTGACCACTTCAGCATCCTCTTCAGCCGCCACCTAGTACAGCAAATACTTCGCCCTCACTTGCATAAACTTGTCCAGCCCGTCACGCCAATCTTCCGCAATCCGCCGTGGGTCCTCACCATTTTGCAGTCCCTGCAAAGCCGCCTGGTTGACCAATAGCACATTCATCTTCGCCAACTCAAACTGTTGCGGATACAGTTTGTGCAAGGCCGAAGCCAACTCCACTCCAAACTCTGGAGCATCGAGCGTCTCGCGGTTGGTCAAGATGATGCTCACTCCACCGCATAACTGGCCCGAGTACGTACTCGACGCCGGCGTGAACTCCGCCGGCACGAAGCGCACCCCCGTGATCAGCCGCGCATTCAAATAGGCGGCCAGTTGTTTCGATTTGATCCACGGCGCGCCTATCACCTGGAAGGGCGTGTCCGTTCCCCGGCCAACAGAAACATTAGTGCCTTCAATCAGCGCCACACCCGGATAAAGAGTCGCCTGCTCCAGGTTCCGCAGATTAGGCGACGGATTCACCCACTCCAGTCCGGTTGAATCAAACCAGTCGCCGCGCATCCAGCCCTTCATGGGGACGACCGTCAGGTTGGCATTGATCCGGCGCTCACTGTTATACAGCTTCGCCAATTCCCCGATGGTCATACCGTGTCGGACTGCTACATTGTGGTAGTTCATAAAGCTTTCCTGTCCGGCGTCGGAAACCGGCCCCTGCACGTAAGCTCCATTTACGGGATTGGGCCGGTCCAGGACGATAATCGGCTTGCCTGCCTTCGCCGCCGCTTCCAGGAAGTATCCCAGCGTGGCTTCGTATGTATAGAAGCGTGCTCCGGCGTCCTGTATATCGAACACCAGAACATCGAGGTTGCGTATCGCATCTGGGCTTGGGCGCCGCTTCGCATCGGTATCGCCGTAAACGCTGTAGACAGTCACGCCGGTTGAACTGTCCTTGGAATTAGCGATGTCCGTGGTGTCGGCTGTGCCTTGCACCCCGTGTTCCGGACTGAAGATGGCCGTCAGCTGCACTTGCGGAGCGTGCGCCAACACATCAATCGTCCGCCGCCCCTGGCTGTCCACGCCTGTCTGATTGGTCACCAGTCCGACGCGAGGCTTGGCAACACCAGCAACTTTCAGTGCGTCGAAGTTACGCTCTTCGAGCATGTCGACTCCGGTCTTCACGTCTCCATTGCGCGTAACGATGCGCCGGCTCCCCGCGCCTGCCTCGTTATATCCCGTGATGCGCGCCAGCCTGACTTTCTGGCTTTCCGCGACATTCAACTGCAGCGCCCCGGTCACCGCCGTCGCCACTTCCGTACGCAACGCGATCACGTTTCCCTGCTTCAGATGGACTGCGTTGGTCAGCAATACGATGTACGTATCGGTCGTCAGGTCGATCCACAGCGAAGTACCAGTGAATCCAGTGTGGCCAAATGATCCGACCGGAAGCAGTTCTCCGCGATTCGACGAGAACGGCGAATCGATGTCCCAGCCCAGGCCACGCAACACCGTGAGATTCGGCGGCTGTTGCGGCGTAGTCATCTTTTCCACGATCAAGCGCGACCACACCGGCGAGCCACCGTTCAATAGCGCCTGCGCAAACCGTGCGGTGTCGTCCGCCGTGGAGAACACCCCCGCATGTCCGGCAACTCCACCCATCATCCGCGCCGCCGGATCGTGCACCACACCGCGCAGCATCACGCCCGAACGTTCATCCTTCGTGGTGGGAGCGAGACGCAGGAACCACGACTGGGGCGGAAGAAACCGCGTCGTGGTCATTCCCAGCGGGCTGAACACAAAAGACTCGGCGTACATGTTGAGCGCAAGCCGGCTGACCCGTTGCACCAGTTCGCCCAGCACAATGAAATTGATGTCGCTGTAGAGAAAGGTCGAGCCGGGAGGCGTCACCAGCTTCTCCGCATTCGCTAAGCGATACCCCTCCTCCTGGCCACTCCACTCCGGTTTCAGATCGAGATCGGCGCGCAGCCCGGAATAGTGCGTCAACAACTGCCGGATAGTGACATCCTCCTTGCCGTTCTGCGCGAACTCCGGGATGTACTTCGCCACTGGATCATTTAGCTTGATCTGCCCTAATTGCACCAGCCGCATCACGCTACTGGTGGTGGCCATGACCTTGGTCAACGACGCCATGTCAAAGATGGTGTCCACCGTCATCGGCTCGATCACCGGATCGACCGACCGGCTGCCGAAGGCTTTGCGGTAAACCACTTTGCCGTCGTGCCCGACGAGGACCACCGCGCCCGGTATGAGCTGCTGCAGAATCGCGTTCCTCACGACCATATCGACAGGGGCGAAGCGCTCCTGGTAAGTAGTCAGGTCCATCACCAGGGCGTTTGCGTTTGACGTCGCGATCTGGGCCCGTGCAGCCATGCCGCACAAAATCGCGCTCAGAAGAATGCCGGCTAAAACAATTGGCCGATATGGACGAAGGCTCAAGTGGCTCGAAACCTTTCTGCATTCACGTACAGACACTTGCTGCTCACCGATGCCGAACGATGGGAATTCAAACGGGCAAGTTATTATAAGTTGCCGTCGAATCGCGGCTAGAGCACAAGAGTGGGTTTGAACCACACATCACAACCCTACGACGACCTCCAGGCATCTCTCCGCGAGCAGGAGTCTCAATTTTCACGCGCATTCTCGGTGATTCGCGATGCTATCCGGCAACACGCGTTTCCCGGCGCCGTGCTCGCCGTCGCGCATCATGGGTCGATCGTCGCTTCCCAGGGTTTTGGCCGCTTCACCTACGAACCAGAGTCGCCGGAAGTTCAACCTGACACCATCTTCGACCTGGCTTCGGTGACCAAGGTCGTGGCAACTACTGCCATGGCGATGCTGCTTTACGAAGACGGAGTGTTGGACCTCGAATCTCCGGTCGCGGCCAGCCTTCCGGAATTCGTCTCGCTCGCGCCGGATTCGCAACGGGCAGCACGAAGTAAAGTGACCATTCGCATGCTGCTGGTGCACTCCAGTGGACTGCCCGCCTACGTCAAGCTATTCGAGACCGCGCTCACAAGGGACGAGTTGATTCGTGCAGCACTAGCGACGCCGTTGTCGTCTTCCCCCGGCTCAAAAGCTGATTACAGCGACATCGGATTTATTGTCTTAGGCGAGACGCTGACAAAACTCGCAGGAACATCTCTCGATGCCTTCTCCCAAACAGAAATCTTCGCACCGCTCGGCATGTCGCGCGTCTCCTTCAATCCGCCTGCCGATTGGAAGTCCGCCATACCGCCGACGGAGGACGACCGCACATTTCGGCACCGTGTGATTCAGGGCGAAGTCAACGACGAGAACGCCTTGGTTATGGGAGGTGTCGCTGCACACGCTGGATTATTCGCGACTGCAATCGACGTCGCTCGCTTCGCTGAATGCATGTTGCGCGGCGGATCACCGATCCTGAGACCGGCCACAATCGAACTCTTTACTCGGCGTGAGCCAACACCCGTCGGCACGTCTCGGGCCCTCGGTTGGGACACACCATCCCCGCCATCGTCGTCCGGCACACATTTTTCGTCGCGGTCCTTTGGACACCTCGGTTACACCGGCACCTCGTTGTGGATCGATCCCGATCGGCAGCTTAGTGTCACGCTGCTCACCAACCGCACCTGGCCCGATCGCAGCTCGCAAGCCATCAAGCAAATACGCCCGCTGGTGCACGACGCCGTCATCGAAGCGCTGTAGTTCCAATCTGCTATCCTCGGTGGCACCCAGCTGAACAGATATCATGCCGTGGCCTGCAAGCATCGCTTCGCTATTTCAACCTTCAACCCGGCGGCCATCTTCTAACTACTGGCTAACGGTGCCAGTTCACCGCCTCACCTATCTTTTGCTGGCCATCTTCTGCATGTTTGGCATGGTGGGCTGCTTCGTCGATCTTCTTGCCCTCGGCGAGCACCCGCTGCCCTTCGTAATGGTATGGACCATCTTCAGCGGCGCCATTGCGGCGGCGGCCATACTCACCGCCTTTCGTGCACCGCGCCGCTTATGGATTGTTGTCGTGGCATGGATCGTCGGCTCGCGTCTCTTGGACACGGCAATGCACCACTTCCCGCTCGAGATCACCCATCCCAGCATGGAACATGGTGTGCGAACTGCGACCGTAGCCTGCATCATTCTGAGTATCGGTGCTTGTATCTTCTTTCTCCAGTTCATCCAGAATGAAGGCCGGCATGCGGTGCGAATGCAGACCGAACTCGCTTTGGCGCAGGGCATCCAGCAAACCCTCGTCCCAATCATTGACCTGCGATCAGGCGTTGTCGAAATCTATGGTGTCTCGCTGCCCAGCGCCGAGGTCGGTGGCGACCTGGTGGATGTCGTGCCTCTTCCCGACGGCTCGATCTTCGCCTATGTTGCCGATGTCTCCGGCCACGGCCTGCCGGCAGGAATCCTAATGGGCATGATCAAGACGGCGGTCCACACCCAGTTGTTTGACCTGCCTTCGCCAGTGGCAGTTTTCGACCGGCTCAGCGAAGTTCTTCCTGCGGTTAAGGAGCCGCACATGTACGCCACATGCACTGCCCTTCGCATCTTCGCCAACGAGTCCGATCGCACGTGCCGCGTGGATTACGCGATTGCCGGTCATCCTCCCATGCTTCACGCTTCGGCGTCCACGACGGCCGCGTCCCAGCTCACGGATCAGCAGTTGCCTCTGGGCTTGCTCGCCGGTCCGCCTTATAAGGGACACACTGTAGAACTCGCACTAGACGATCTCCTGCTGATCGCAACTGACGGCATTCTCGAAGCCGAAACCAAGGACGGCGTCGAGTTCGGCCTCGAGCAGCTAGGATCGCTGCTGATGGAAAACCGCACGCAACCGCTAGCCACCATTGCGCGGTCAATCCACCAAGCACTGTCGGCTTCCTACACTCAAACCGACGACCAAAGCCTGCTGTTAATCCGCCTCATTCCCTGACGTGAGTAACGTATAAAATTGGGCAGGCCCTCTTGCCCAACGTCACGCTCGACCTCATGAAACATAAGCCTGCCACCGACACCGCCAAGCTGGACACCGAACAGCGCAACTCCGCCAGCCGGAATCTCGACCAGCTCTCGTCGCTGGAAATCGCCAGCATCATGAACACAGAAGATGCCAAGGTCGCCCGCGCGGTCCAAAAAGCCCTGCCGCAAATTGCGCGGGCCATCGACGCGATCGCTGACTCGCTGTTACGCGGTGGCAAGTTGATTTACGTCGGCGCGGGCACCAGCGGACGGATTGGTGCTCTGGATGCGGTGGAGTGTCCGCCGACATTCAACCTTGCTCCCGACCGCATCCGGTTCGTTATGGCTGGAGGCGAAAAGGCATTGGGAGCTGCCATTGAGGCTAACGAAGACTCCCGTACCGACGGACGCGACGACCTGGCGCGTCACAAACCCGGTCGCCGCGATGTTGTGGTTGGCATTGCGGCCAGCGGACGCACGCCGTACACCGTCGCCGCCTTGGAGTTCGCCCGTTCGAAAGGCTCGAAGACAATCGCAATCGCCTGCAATCGCGGCACGCCTTTGCAGCGCGCATCCGAGATTGGAATCGTCGTCGAAACCGGTCCGGAAGTGTTGACCGGTTCGACGCGCATGAAAGCCGGCACGGCGCAGAAGATGGTCGTAAACATGCTGTCCACCGGAGCGATGGCCCGCATCGGCCTCGTCTATGAAAACCTGATGATCAATGTCCATCTCAAGAACAGTAAGCTGGCGGAGCGCGGCATTCGCATCGTGATGCAGGCCGCGGGACTCGGCTACGAAGCGAGCATGAAAGCGTTGGACAGAGCCGGCGGCAGCGTTCAAGTGGCCATTGTGATGTCCAAGACTGGCCTGACCCGGGCGCAGGCGGAGAAACGCCTGCGGCAAACACTCGGCGTAGTTGGCGCGGCGCTGAAATAGCGCCGTTTGAAGAAGCAGTCTCGCACGCAGTAAACTCAGGACTTCTCTCGATGGATAAACTCGTAGTGCGTGGCGGCAATCCGCTGGTCGGAACGATTCGCGTCAGCGGCGCCAAGAACGCTGCCCTTCCCGCGATGGCCGCCGCTCTTCTCACCGAAGACACGGTGATCCTGGAAAACATTCCCCAAGTCCGCGACATCGTCACCGAGCGCAACCTGCTGGCTGCCATGGGCGCAGAAGTCGAACTGGGCTACGGACGCGCTCAGCATCGCACCACCATCTCGTGCGCCAACCTGGCCAACGCCGAAGTCTCGTACGACCTGGTGAAAACCATGCGGGCTTCCACGCTGGTGCTGGGTCCGCTGGTCGCGCGCATGAAAACCGCCCGCGTCTCGTTGCCTGGCGGATGCGCGATCGGCGCTCGCCCTATCGATCTCCACCTCAAAGGACTGGAGAAACTCGGCGCACAAATCAAACAGGAGCACGGCTACATCGAGGCCCACGCCGAGCGGCTGACAGGTGCGCGCATTGTCTTCGAGAAGATCACCGTGACCGGTACTGAAGATTTGCTGATGGCAGCTACGCTGGCGGAGGGCGAAACCGTTCTCGAGAATTGCGCGTGCGAACCGGAGGTTGTAGACCTCGCTTCATTGCTGGTCAAGATGGGTGCGCAAGTCGAGGGCGCTGGAACGCCAACCATCTGCGTGCAGGGAGTGGAAAAGTTGCACGGCGCGCGTCACCGCATCATTCCCGACCGCATCGAAGCCGGAACATTCATCGTCGCGGCTGCGCTGACCGGCGGCGACCTTACCGTCACGGGTTGCGATCCTCAGCATCTCGGCGCCCTGTTGAGCAAGCTGGAAGAATGTGGCGTTCATGTCACGACCACCGCGGACTCAGTGCGTGTAGTCAGCCATGGCCCGCTCAAGGCCTCCGACGTTGTCACCGAGGAATATCCGGGCTTCCCCACTGACATGCAGGCGCAATACATGGCGCTGGCGACCCAGGCAAACGGCAGCAGCCTGATCACGGAAAATATTTTCGAGAACCGCTATATGCACGCTCAGGAACTGGTGCGCATGGGCGCAAATATCAAGATCGAGGGACGGCGCGCCGTGGTGCGGGGCAAGACCGCTCTGAGCGGCGCGGCTGTGCAAGCCAGCGATCTGCGGGCCTCGGCTTCGCTGGTGCTGGCTGCGCTGGTGGCGGAAGGCGAGACCATCATCGATCGCGTCTATCACATTGACCGTGGATACGAGCGCATCGAAGAAAAGCTACGTTCCGTGGGAGCGCAGATACGCCGAATCGGACAGCTCATTCCGAAGCGATCGGCCGCCCCAGTTTCGGCTGAGTGAGGTGGACTTGAGGTTTCCCGCGCATCCGCAGTTGCAGCGTATAACGAGATCGTGCACAAGCGGGTTTTTTGAAACTAACCCGTAGCAACTGAAGAACTGGCTACTGGTTGTATCATCCTTGGGAGCGGCTGCTCCTGGCTGATCGGTCTGGCCTTGCCGACAGGTCCGCTCGCATTCGTCGCCCAGCGCAACACCGAGGTTAAGCAGGTCCGCGCCGCTTAGCACGATTGTAAGCCGCGGCAGCACGGATGAGATTCTTCAGAGCGCGCTCATTAATTCTGTCACCCTCGTGGCAATCAATCGCTCGCCATCTATTGCCTCCAAGGCCGGCATTGAAGAGCTTGTCCGGATCTGGAAGGCTTGCGCCCTGAGAAAAGGTCAGCTTTACCTTATCCTTGTGAGCGTTGGCCACGCAGATGAGTCCATCGTGAGACCAACACGGAGAACCCATCCATTTCCATTCCTCGATTATCTCGGGGTCAGCATCGTTAATGATTTTGCGAACCTTGGCAAGCATTTTGCCGCGCCAGTCCGTTAGCTCTGCGATTCGCTTGTCAATGAGCTCGGACGGGTTTGAGACTGCCATGTTTCTATTATCCCCGAATTAGTATTTAAACTTGAGGTTCCTTAGTCCTCAAAATCCCCACCCTGGGAACGCAAGTTTGTCCGGAGCGAGGCACGTGCACCGCTGTTCGTTTTTCCGCAGCGAAAGATCGCTGAGACTAATTTCCCCCGCAGCCTGTCCCCGTGAACTGCAACTCCAGCCCAGACACGATCGGGTTCAGTTCGAGCACCGGCAGATAGTTTGACGACAAGGGCTTGTCGCCCTGCAATTGTTTCAGCAGGTTCGACTCTTCTTTCGTCAACGGTCTGCCGTCCAGTTCAAACGCCGGAGTCAGCCGCACTACCAAATGCCCGCAAGCAGACGGGTCTTCTTCTAGCATGCCGTGCCGCCACGAAACTACCGTTCCCTCGCCCTCGGATCCGAATCCCGCCACTTGGAAGGACTTCTCGTTGAGCTTCTGCAGTTCTGCCAGCGGCAGGCCGATTCGGATGCCGCTCGCCGTGCGCCACCGGCAGGGTCCGGTTTGCGTGCCAAAACAGATGTGGATGTTCGAAGCGTGCTCTTTGTCCCAGGTAATGGCTAGCGCTGCGCTCGTGTCGTTGCCCAAGACGACTGTGGCTGCTTCCGGCAGATCGCTGTTCTCGAAGCCGCCGTCGCGCACATTCTCCTTGCCAAACAGGGTATCCAAGTCCGCGCGCGTGGTGGCTGCGGTGATCGGTCCGACGCGCTGGCCGGGGACAATCAGCCAGTCGATCTTCTGCGCCGTCGCCGATCCCACCAGCAGAACAGCCCACGTGATCGACATACGTAGCATCACCGAATGACAGGATTGGAACCGGCCGCGGATCACTTGCTGAGATTAGCACGGCTTCCCGCGAGTGCCGTCCTCCTAGCATGGTTGCTTTATCGCGGTTCACAGCACAAAATGTCAGGAACGTACTGTGGGGTTGGCCGTCCAGCTCGATCACGCGTAGATTCAAAATACGGTCGCCACCGTCGCAACTAAAAATTCGGAGTAAGACATGACGATTCAGGCAAGTACCCGAGTAGTGGACGGGATCGCGATTGTTGACATCAGCGGCCAGCTTCGGCTGGGCGAAGGCACCGGCAAGCTGCGCGACGTGGTGCAGCAACTCGCGCGTGACGGCTACCGGAAGATTCTGCTCAACCTTCACGGCGTGATTCATATCGACAGCTCGGGCATCGGCGAGTTGATGATGAACTACACGACACTGCGCAACCAAGGCGGCGAACTCAAGCTGATGAACCTGAACAAAAATGTCCGCAACCTGCTCCAGGTAACACGGCTCTACACGATCTTCGATGTGCATGACGACCAAGCCTCGGCCCTGAACGCGTTTCAATAGCTCGACCATGCGGACTTCCCAAAATGGGATCGGGGCAGCTGTGTGTGTACCCCTCCCCCTCCCCCAACCTTTGTTTTGTTGGAGATAGGATCGATTTACGTTGCAAAGTATCGGAAACAAATGAGTTATTGGCAAATGATTGCAGCATAATGACTTAGACGATAACTTCTGGGGACGAACCGGGGGTGTTGGCGGGCAGACAGGTAAGAAAT
>Ga0209380_10000983_pt1 | contig 19841 bp, 15 predicted proteins | sample HubBroMetageWFT6_FD_188347 | JGI IMG/M metagenome (GOLD analysis project Ga0209380, IMG submission 188347) | Warmed and freeze-thawed soil microbial communities from the Hubbard Brook experimental Forest, New Hampshire - Hubbard Brook CCASE Soil... | ecosystem: Environmental > Terrestrial >...
GCCGCGCGAGCGGACGTACTACTTCCTGCGCCGCCGCCTCGGTCGCGGCTTTTGCCTCGTCGCCGATACTCTTACCGCTGACCGTGAGAGCGCTTCCGTGCAGTAGCCGGGCTTCATCCAGCCGCTTCGCCACTAACCCGGTGCCGCCCGCGTGATAAAGATCGGTCGCGACGAATCTTCCGCCAGGTTTGAGATCGGCCAGCAGAGGCACACGCTCCGAGATGCGATCAAAGTCATCCAAAGAGAGGCCCACCCCCACCTCGTACGCAATGGCCAGCAGATGCAACACGGCGTTAGTTGAGCCGCCGGTTGCGGCAACACTGGCAATCGCGTTCTCGAACGCATCGCGGGTCAGAATCTGTCGTGGCCGAAGATCGTCCCGCAGCAGCTCCATCACCTTCGCGCCCGCAGCCTGCGCGACTTCTGTCTTCCTTGCATCCAGCGCCGGAACGCTGGCGCTGCCCATCGGCGAAAGGCCGAGAAACTCACCAACCATCGCCATGGTGTTCGCGGTGAACTGTCCGCCGCAGGCACCCGCTCCTGGACACGCACTGTTTTCCAGCGCCAGTAGATCCGCGTCGCTCATCCGCTTCTGCGCGTGCGCTCCCACGGCCTCGTACACATCCTGGATCGTGACGTCATGCCCGTGCAAATTGCCCGGGGCAATCGATCCGCCGTACAACACAAGGCCTGGGATATTCAACCGCGCCAGCGCCATAATTGCTCCGGGGATGGTTTTATCGCATCCCACCAGTGCGACGATGCCGTCAAACTGATTGCCCCGCGCGACCAACTCGATCGAGTCGGCAATCACTTCGCGGCTGACCAGCGACATCCGCATGCCCTCGGTTCCCATCGTGATGCCGTCGGAGATGGAGACGGTGTTGAACTCCATCGGCGTTCCTCCGGCAGCTCGAATGCCTTGCTTCACCGAGGCCGCGAGCTCGCGCAGGTGATAGTTGCAAGGGCCGATCTCAATCCAGGTGTTGGCTACTCCGATCAGAGGTCGTTTCAGGTCTTGGTCTGTGAAACCCACCGCTTTCAACATGGCGCGGGCCCCCGCGCGGCTCGGCCCTTGAGTAAGCGCTGCACTGTTGAGTTTAGCCTCGTTCATTCCCGCTCCGTTTCGGCCGATCAAAAAGCCCGCAAAAAACTTAAGGCCATCATCTTTTCTGGATGATGGCCTCTGGTTTGAATCTTCTCTGGGCTACATCATCCGCTGGCTCCGGGTGTTACAGCTACACCCGTAATAATAAAAAGTACCAGCAGAATGAGTACCCCAAATAGCTCCGCCCGGAACTGGAGAACCGATTTCAACGAGACTTGGGCGGAACCCATCATATTCATAGTATTGCCGGTTAAGCTCTCGGAATTTCTAATACCATCGCATCTTTCCGGAAAACTGTCAACGGCTTTGTCCTTGCTCATCGGTAGTGCTCAGGGTAGTAAAGGGCTCCAAACGCGAGCATCAAAGCAGCGGCCGCAAACGCTAATGGTCGCCAGCTCCGCGTAGGCTGCCTCCAATCCGCCGTGGCCAGGAAAAGTAAGATCGTGGGTACAAGAGCCATGATTGAGAGCTGAAAGATATGTGCCCCCATGCCTTCGTCCGTTTGAACCGGCTGAGCGTACCCGCTAAGTACCGCAAGCAAGGCCGTAAGAGACAGGATGATCAGGACTTTGCGGCTAACACGATTGACTTGCTGCCCATTCATGGCATCGTTTTTCCTTTTCGGTTTCTGGTTACCGATTTTGCCAATTCCGCGAAGATTTTGCCCCGCTCGCCATCCTGCCACGCCCTGCGACCGTCCCCAAGCCTCGCCGATTTCATACCGAGATCCCACCGGATTTGGCTTCTTATTCAGATGCTGGCCAGATTCAGATGCTGCCAGAGTTAGCCCATCCGTTTGTGTTCCGCCGCACGCACATCGTACAATAAACCCGCGCAGTGAAGTGGGATTCATGCAGGAAGACATTCCGTCCCAACGGAAAGAATCAGGTTACCGATTGCAACGTAAAGGCTTGCTCGAGTCCCGTCCTTCATCATCGCAATGACTTACCCGTGGATGACAGTCCCGGAAGCACAGGCCCTAAACTAAGGACGGACGGCGAAGTATGCCGGTCGAGGAATTGTTACGCTCATGGTCATATTGATTACGATCGTTCACATTGCAGTTTGTTTGTTTCTCATCATCGTGGTGCTGCTGCAGAGCGGCAAGAGCGGCGACATCGCCGCGGCTTTCGGAGGTATGGGCAGCCAGACCGCCTTCGGTCCGCGCGGCGCTGCCACGGCTCTGTCGCGGGCAACCACATGGTCGGCCATCATCTTTATGGTGACTTCGATTACGCTCTCAGTCTTCGCTTCGCGCCATAGCGGTACCAACTCGGTTCTGCAGGGAGTCAAAGCCGCGCCGGCCAAATCCCAGCCGGTGAAACCGGCTGCGCCACCGGCGACGCCACCAGCTCCCGTACCGCAGAACTAAGTCGTTTGGTCGTTCGTCCTTGGTCGTTGGTCCACGCATGGCCGCGCGCTGAGCAAACGACGAACGACCGACGACCAACGACAGACCGTCATGATCCACGAAATCCTTCCCGTCGGCACGCTGCAGTGCAACTGCTCCATTATCGGAGACGAGACCACGCGTGAAGCCATGGTCATCGATCCCGGTGATGAAATCCAAAGCATTCTCGCGCTGGTGCGCAAGCACAACCTGCAGGTAAAGCAGATCGTCGTTACGCACGCGCACATCGACCACGTGGGCGGTGCCATGAAACTGCGAGCCGCCACCGGCGCTCCGATCCTGCTCAATCAGAACGATTACGATCTGCTCAAGATGCTCGATATCCAGGCTACCTGGATTGGCGTGCCATCCCCGGGAAAAGTGGAGATTGATCAGAGCATCGGACAGGCTGATACGGTCAAGGCTGGCTCGCTTGCGGCGAATGTACTTTTTACTCCAGGCCATACCCAGGGAAGCATCTGCCTTTACTTTCCAGCCGAGAAGAAACTTATCGCCGGCGATACGCTATTTGCGGGAAGCATTGGCCGGACCGACTTGCCTGGCGGTTCATTCGAGAAAATTATCAAGTCCCTGCACGACAAGCTGCTCGCCCTTCCCGATGAGACCGTCGTCACGCCCGGCCACGGTCCCCAGACCACCATCGGCGAAGAGCGCGAGAACAATCCTTTCCTGAAGAACTAGGCCCAACACAAAGGTTCTTGTCGGCGCACGGCCTTGCAACCCTTGAATCTGCGCGGACGGGCGCGTATAACACCCTTTGCCTGGTTTATGCCTAAGGAGCTGGTACTTTCTTGCGGTTGTTATGATGGATGTCGATCGGCTAGGTTCGGAATCGCACCAGCCGATTCGAGCGGGCCGCAATGAATATCATCTCATCCCATCGAACTGCCAAGACGGATCCGTTGACCTGTATGTCAGTCGGATTGCCGAATCCTTCACGCCTGCGCCGCCAGCATCTCGAACATCGCGAAACGATTGCCGTCCGCTCGTGCCAGCACATCGGGTTGGCACTTTCTTTTGCCTCGGAGGTCCGCCATGGCCAGTAGCCGTAGTGGCCCATTCTTAGGCATCGCGAAGGCGGATTCCCCGTTTAACACTGTGGTCATGGCCTGCCTGGTTGGAGTGTTGTCCTACCTCTCGGCAAGGTTGGGAGGGGCGCTGACTCTGCGTCCTCAAACCCTTTGTCCGCTCTGGCCTGCTTGTGCACTGCTGGTCGCCGTGCTGCTGCTGGTGCCGCGGAGGATCTGGCCCGTGCTCATTCCGGCGGCCTTTGCGGCATTTGTCGTTTATGACCTTCAAACCGGCCTCTTGGTGGGTTCAACGATTTGGCTCATCCTGGCTGATACGGTCGAAGTTCTGATTGCCGCTTTGGGTGTTAGTTATTCCTTCGACGGTGTGCCTCGGCTCACAAGCGTGAAGGCTCTGGCTAAGTATTCTCTTTTTGCGGTGATTCTCGCGCCGTTCGCCGGAGCATTTGTAGGTGCTGTCGCTTTGAGCGGCGACTATTGGATCAATTGGAGAGTCAGTTTTTTTTCGGAAGCATTGGCGTTCCTGACGCTAACCCCCGCCATCTTGAGCTGGGCTGGCGAAGCACGAGCATGGTCGCGCAAATCACGCGCCGAATATCTGGAAGCAACCCTGCTGATCGCTGCCTTGGTTCTTCTCGGATATTTCACCTTCATCGCTTCCGGAAAAAACACTCCACCGGCGCTGCTCTATTCTCTAGTCCCGTTTCTACTGTGGTCCGGTTTGCGTTTCGGAGCGATCGGAGTTTCCAGTTCAGTGATCATAGTCGCCTTTCTGTCAATTTGGGGTGCAGTCCACGGCCGCGGTCCCTTCACCGGGTCCACGGCGCTCGATAACGTGCTGTCGCTGCAGCTCTTCTTGTTGTTCGCCGCTACACCCTTTATGGTTCTCGCGGCCCTCGTTGAAGGACAGAAGCAGGCAGACGAAGCGCTGCGAAAAAGCGAAGAACGGCTTCGTCTGGCAGTTCAGGCCGGGAAGATGTTCGCCTATGAATGGGACGCCACCACCGATCTGATCGTGCGCTCGGCGGAGAGCTCCCCGATTCTCGGAGTGGATGACGCGGCCCACGTCAGCGGCCAACAAATGTTGGCCAAAGTTCACCCAGTCGACCTGGAACGCCTGACAGCTGCCCTCGCCGAGCTTACTCCTGAGAAGCCCGACCTCGAAATTGCCTATCGCTTGGTACCTCCCGAGGGCTCGGTGATTTGGCTACAGAGGAACAGTCGTGCGCACTTCGATGAGCAAGGCAGGATGCTCAGAATTGTAGGCATCGTGGTGGACATCACCGCCCGCAAGCTCGCAGAAACAGAACTTGCCCTGGCCAACGATCGGCTTCGTTTGGCAATGGAATCGGGCAAGTCCGTAGGCTGGGATTGGGATATTAAGAGCGGACGAGATTCCTGGTTCGGAGATCTTCGGACCGTGTTCGGAATCGCTTCGGATTCCTACGTCGGACAGGTAGAAGATTTCCGTCGTCGCGTGCACCCGGAGGATCGAGACAAAGTCTGGAATGCCGCCAACGACGCCATGAAAGGCCACAAACCGTACTCGGTAGAGTTCCGCATTCTGTGGCCGGACGGAACCGTCCGGTGGGTAGAGGCTACGGGAAAATTCTATTACTCGCCCGACGGCGAAGCTGTGCGCATGCTGGGTATGGATGTAGACATTACGGAGCGCAAACTCGCCGAAGAGGCACTCACTGCCATGCGCCGCAATTTGATTGAAGCGCAAGAGCAGGAACGTACCCGGATCGCGAGGGATCTGCACGACGACACCAACCAACGCCTCGCACTGTTGGCGGTCGTAATCGATCAACTCAAAAGGGAGCTCCCTGATGCGACGGTAGAAATCCTCGGCCTGGTGGACAAACTACGCCAGGAGACCTCGGAGATATCCAAGGATATCCAGGCCTTGTCCCACGAGTTGCATTCTCCCAGGCTGGAGTACCTGGGCCTGGCGGCGGCTATGAGGGGCTTCTGCAAAGAGTTCAGCGAGCATCAGCGGGTGGAGATCGACTTCAAAAGCCACGACTTGCCCAGCCCCGTCCCGGCAGAGATTTCCCTTTGCCTTTTTCGCGTCCTGCAGGAAGCCTTGCACAATTCGGCGAAGCATAGCGGGGCGCGGCGCTTCGAAGTGCAATTGTGGGGAGCATCGGGTGAGATTCATTTCACGGTTAGCGATTCTGGCGCCGGCTTTGATCTGGAAGCCGCATTGAAGAGCCGAGGGCTTGGTCTCACCAGCATGCAGGAGCGGCTGCAGTTAGTGAAGGGAAAGTTCTCAATCGACTCGAAACCGCAGCGTGGCACCACCATCCACGCTCGGGTCCCTCTCACTTCCGGAGACGACTCCGTCCGCGCTACCGGATGAACCGAATAGCAACTATGCTGATTTGCTCGTTTTGCATCGCGGCCAAGATCACTGGTGTCTTCCCCCGTCAGACAACGTTCTTCGCACCTGTCCGCATCACAGCCTGGACGATTTTGTTAATCGGTGGCGAAACGTTTTCCCGGCGATCGGGTTGAATTATTGAAAGCGTGGAGTCGTTTATTCACAACTATACAGTCCCAGGTTGTGTAGTCAGGATTTGTGCTTACAGCACCTGCGCGAGGGGGAGATTTGCCGTTCAGTAATCCCGGTTTGACCAAACCACGAGTTCTGGTAGCCGATGACAATCGCGCGATGCTCGAAACGGTGGTATCGCTCTTATCTCCTGATTTTGAAGTCGTCGGTGCGGTGAATGACGGTCGCGCCGCCCTAGAAGCCGCAGTCCGGCTACAGCCTGAAATTGCCGTTCTCGATATCTCCATGCCCGGTCTGAACGGAATCCAAGCCGCCGAACGCATAAGGGAAAACGAGAACTGTTCAACCCAGATTGTATTTCTAACCGCAAACAACGACCGTGAAATTGTCGAAGCTGCCCTGGCGACTGGCGCTCTCGGCTACGTCTTGAAGCTGCGGTTGTATCTCGATTTAATCCCCGCAATCAAATTCGCTCTCGCCGGCCGCTGCCTCGTCTCCCCCACACCGTGAGCGGTGCGACTCAGGAAGATTTGCGCACCCTCCCCCCCAGGCAAGTTATTATCTAATCGCAGCGGACTGAGGAACTCTACGAACTATTTGGACGATCGCTTTTGTGATATCCCTAATCTGGATTCAGCCGGCTGTCGCGCAGAACAAGCCCACCAGCCTTTCTGACGCCCAAGCCGCCGTCGAAGCCAATCTGCGAACTCCTGAGGGCAAGGCATACGACGAGAAGCTGGGAACAGAATTCGTGCAGAGCCACCTCGGAGCCATTCCATTCGGCAATGCAAGCAGAGTGCGGGCGATGACCTGCGGAACCTCTGGATCCTGCTTAAGCTCGAAAAGGAGGGTACTGTAAAGGAAGTCCTTCTGTACCCGGCAACGAAAGTGGGGACTTGCGGGCGGGAAGCACTTCTAAAAGACAGGTTCGCCCCGCCTCCCAGGCCCGCCTATTGGATAAGCGTTTATATGAAAATGTCCCGCTGACTTGCTTAACCAAGCACAAACCGTCCTTGTGCTCCAGCAGCCTGCTTAAACCTTCTTCCGGGCAAGACGATCAACCAAAACCCTAAGCGTGGTCTGCGCCTCAGGACTCCACCACGTCGCGTTCACCTGGTCGAGTTCGAGATCGAAAGGCGCTGCAAAAAGTTCGGAGAGGTCAGCGCGAGCGCGCCGCCGTGTAGCGGCCATCGCGTCCACCGGCAATCCCAGGAGGCTTCGGCTCCATTCGAGTGCGCGACTCACTACTTTTTCCAGGGGAACAACCTCGTCGACCAGCCCGATTCGCGCAGCTTCATCAGGCGAAATTAGGAGACCGCCGACGGCAAGCCTCTCAGCCTGATGCCCACCGATCAAGCGCTCCAGTCCGGCAAAAATCACCGGCGGCAGCGGCAGTCCAACCTGCACTTCGTTGAGCCCCAACTTCCAATCGCCTTGCGCCGCAATCCTGCAATCACAAAAGATGGGTAAAACCGTGCCGCCAGCGGTGGCGTGACCCGTGATTGCCGCGGCAATCGGAATAGGAGAGCACGCAATCGCAGCGAGCAGCGCGTAAAGCTCGCGCCACAGATCGGATATCGCCGGACGATCCAGCCTCAGGAGCAGCGGAATGTCGAGGCCCGCCGAGAATCTCCCACGCATCCCAGACAGCACCAGCGCCCGCGCCCCGTCCTGGGGCGCCAGCTCGACGGCTTTCTTAAGTGCGGCGATCAACTCGGGCGACATCGCATTCACTGGCGGGCGGTTGAGTTGCAGTTCGCGGACAGCTCCGTGGTCGATGGTGAGAATCATGGCGGCAGAAGCATCCGGACTCGATGAGGGTATTAGCGAGAGTATAAGTTGATCGAAGCGCGAAGTGGAGTGGAAATTTTCCACACGACAATTTTCCCAAACACCGTCACGCCGTCTTGTGATGAGTGCTACGGATCCAAAAGCTCCAGCACCTTCGCAATTCCCTTGCGAAAATCCTGAAGTGGCGTGATCAGGCTCACGATCAAGTATCCATCGCTCGGAAAATCGTAGAAGTGTCCGGGATGAACCAACACCGAATGCTTTCGCAGGATTTCAATCGCCAGATCTTCGTCGGATTGCGTAACCGGAACCCGTAAAACCGCATACCACCCTCCTGCAACGTCGAGGCGGCGACAATTCTTATGTTTGGCCAATCCGCGATCCAGTTCGCTCAAATTCGCTCGCACCCGATCCAGCACCAGGGGCTGAACGGAATGGCGCTGTTCCAGCAATGCGGGTGCGGCCAATTGAATGGGAGCATTCATCGAGAGATACGTGTCTGCAATCACCTCCAGACGCGCCCGCGCCGCGCTCACTTGTTCGTCGGTGCCGCCGGTCACGATCCACGCCAGCTTCATCTGCGGCAGCCCGGAGATTTTTGACAAGCCGCTCAGGGTAAAGGTCAGAGCCTCCCGGTTGTCGGCGAATGTTGCGCGCGACGCGCCGTCGTGAGCGTAGTCGAGGAAGACTTCATCGGCAACCAGATCCAGATTGTACTCGCGGCAGAACTGGTTGAGGGCGCTGCGTTCCTTGTCAGCCACAAACGAACCTGTGGGATTGTTAGGATGAACCACGACCACTGCCCGAGTGCGATGATTCACCGCCTTATATAAAGACGGAAAGTCGATCTGCCAACCGTGATCGTAAAGCAGTGGATACGGGACCAGCTTGACATCCTGCAAGTCAGCAAGAAACTCAAACAGCGGATAGCTCGGCTTGGGCACCAGAATTTCATCTTCCACATTGCATAGCAGGCGCAAGACGTAAGAATAACCTTCGCTGGTGCTGGTGGTCAGAACGATAGATTCGGGATCGATGTCGTTATGATGTTTGCCGTAATAGCCAGCAACGGCCTCGCGCGCGCTGCGCAAGCCCTTGGGCTGAGGATCGTAATCCATGGCCTGAGGATTGACCAGCGCCCGCAAAATGGTTTCCGCGTCGTAGTGCAACTCCGCGCGAGTAGGATTTGAGATCGTCAGGTCGAGCACTTCCCTGCCCGTAGCCTGTAACTCTCGCTGTGCTTGAGTGAAGCGGTTGGGCGAAAGCTTCCAATCGGTGCGGCGGGAAAACATACTCGACCATCATACGCGGAGGAAGTTCACTTCCGGGTTGACTATGCGGAGAGAATACGGAAACCGGCGAAATGCTTACCCAATGTCCTGGGATGAGCGAGCTACTCGTGTTCGAACCTCAACTGGAAGACATGCCGGCGGCTTCCAGCACGACTCACTTCTTGAAAGCCAGCGGCCTCAAACATTGGAACGAAGCCCATGAAGCGATAGCTCGGAGAACTCGGATCGACAGGGTACGCTTCTACGCTCGAAGCCCCGCGGTGTCTTGCGAACTCCACGGCAGCGGCGATGATGCGCTGGCTCACGCCTTGGCCGCGCAAGCGTCGAACGACAAAAAAACAGGCAATCGACCAGACGCCTTCGTCATCCCCGCCATGTTCGACGAGTCGACGGTAGGTTGAGCGCGGCGCCACAGAACACCACGCCACGGGCTCTTTGTTCAAATAACCTAACAGTCCCACAGTCGTACCCGCCGCGATACGCGCCTTCATCGCAGCTTTGCGGGTCAATCCGTCTGTCTGTTTCGCTTCAGTAGGCGTTGCACGCCAGACCATGCACCAACAAGCCTTAGGACCACCCCGGCATTCAAAAAGTCCCTCGAAGTCTCGCCAGTTATCATGCGTGACCTCTCTAAACACATGCGGTCGGCAACGCTTCGCTTATCAGTCATGACCATTGGCGCGGCTTCCCTTTTCCGGAATTTGACAAAGGCAAACAGCAGCGGCTAGATTCGCGAGGAGACACAGGTCAATCGCTCTCTGAAAAGATTATATTTCGCGCTGATTCAACTGATTCAACTCGCTGGAGAGCAAAGTCGCCAATCGCCTGTGGCGGGTGCAAGTGAAATCCACCACGGGCTCGTGGAATAATGCGAACCGCGTCGTTGCCATTCATTTTGGCTGGGGGAGAAAAAACAAGATGGGCATACACATCGGAGCAGCGCACATCGTGCCCCTAGATGCCTGCTACATCATCCATGTAGACGCCTTCTCTCCAGCCACATCTCTGCGCTTTTTATCCCCACCTTCCAGGACACGTTGGAAAGTACGAACAATTCCGCGATGCTTGGTTCCTCATGGCTTGCCGGCGAAACGGCGAGCCATGAGATGGGATCGTCACCTCGCCGGCGTGCACATCTCGCCTTCGTCCGCTAGCCCGTGCCCGGGCTGTCCGTACAGTAAGGAATAACGCCATCCGGCCGCGGACAGGAGTGTCCGAGGCACGCGGGCTTGTCCGATCATTCATGCGGGCTCAAAGTGGCATATTATTAGTTGGGAAGACACGCCGCGGTTGGGCATCACAGACGCACTGCGCCGCGGAGGAATATAATGACAACCTTTGCGACCATGGAAAAAGCTACGCAGTTCGAACTCCGCCTGGCCGAACGCATGTCGCGGCTGGGAACCGAGACAGCCTTTGAAGTATTAAACAAGGCGCGCGCCCTCGAGCGTCAGGGCAAAGATGTCGTCCATTTGGAAATTGGCGAGCCCGACTTTGATACTCCCAAGCATATCGTCGATGCCGGCATTGACGCCCTCAAGGCGGGTTGGACTCACTACGGGCCATCGGCGGGCCTGCCTGAGTTGCGGGAGGCGATTGCGGAAGATGTGGAGCGCAGTCGCGGTGTGAAAGTCACCAGCGACTGGGTTGTCGTAGTCCCGGGCGGCAAGCCGATCATTTTCTTTACGATTCTGGCGCTGGCGGATGTTGGTGACGAGGTCATTTATCCCAATCCCGGCTTCCCGATTTATGAGTCGATGATTCACTACGTCGGCGCCAAGGCCGTGCCTGTGCGCCTGTGGGAGGAAAAAGACTTCAGCCTGGATGTAGAAGAACTGTCGCATCTGATTACGGATCGCACCAAGCTCATCATACTGAATTCACCCCACAATCCAACCGGCGGTACGCTCAGCAAAAGCGACATCAAGGGCATCACCCAAGCCATTGGCGATCGAAACATCATGGTGCTTTCGGATGAAATCTACAGCCGGCTGATGTTCGACGGCGCGCGCCATCACTCCATCATGTCCGAACCCGGCTTCAAAGAACGTACCATCCTCCTCGACGGCTTCTCGAAGACTTATGCGATGACGGGATGGAGAATGGGCTACGGGGTGATGCGGCCAGACCTGGCGGCCCACATTGCGCGGCTGATGACTAATTCAACTTCGTGCACCGCCAGCTTTACGCAGATAGCGGGCATCGAGGCCCTACGCGGCCCTCAGTCGCCGGTGGACAAGATGCGGACAGAATTTCAGAAACGACGCGACGTTTTTGTGGCCGGGCTGGATCGGATCAAAGGCTTCTCCTGCCGCGTACCCAAGGGTGCGTTTTACGTCTTCCCCAATATCACCAAGACGGGGTGGAAATCGAAGAAACTGGCCGACGCTTTGCTCGAAGACGCGGGCGTGGCGTGCCTTTCAGGAACCGCGTTTGGAGATTATGGAGAAGGTTACCTGCGTTTCAGTGTAGCGAATTCGCTGGAGAATCTGAACAAAGCGCTCGTGCGGATTGATCAGTGGACGAAGCAGAATTTGTAGCAGTATTGCCGGATCACCACCGAATCGTTCGCTGGAGTAACATAGTTTCCGGCGGAATTCGCGCGTTAAGACGCGGGCCAGCGCATCTGCAAGACTTCCAACCAGAGAGCCACCAGAGAAAACGATGACTGCAAAATTCCGCGTTTTTGCCACTTGTGATATTGGGGAATCCATCGATCTTTTGCGCAAACGGGGATACGATGTCGAAGTCTATCCCAAGCCCGAAGCGCCACCGAAGAGTCTGATTGTCGAGAGAGTGAAGTCCGGCATCGAGGGTCTGATCACAACGCTGCGCGATCCCATCGATGCCGAGATTTTCGAGGCAGGCAAGGGTCACCTCAAAGTCGTAGCTCAAATTGCGGTGGGCTTCGACAACATCAAGCGTGCCGACGCGAATCGCTACAAGATTCCCTTCACCCACACCGCCGACGTCCTGACCGAAGCTACGGCTGAATTCTCGTTCTTCATGCTGGGCGTCCTGGCACGAAAAATGTGGAGCGCGGAACATCTCACGCGTGACAACCAGTGGGGATACTGGCATCCGTATTTGCCGTTCCTCGGCGATGAAGTGACTGGGAAGACCGTGGCGATTATCGGCACGGGCCGCATCGGCCTGGCCATGATCAAGAAGTGCAGCGGCTTCGATATGGATATCTTGTGCTACGACCCGGCTTACCAGAACGACGCCTACGTGAAGGCGATCCAGGAGGTGATGGATCTGCGGCATGCGCACGGCATATCGAAGGAAAAGACTTGGATCAAGTACACGAGGCTGGAGGATGCGCTGGCCCAGGCCGACTTCGTCAGCGTGCACGTGCCGCTGCTGCGTGAGGGCGAGAGTTCCACTCCCACGTATCATCTTTTCAATGAACGAACTCTGCGCATGATGAAGCCCACGGCTTTCCTGGTGAATAACTCGCGAGGGCCGGTGGTTGAAGAAGCTGCCCTGGCGAAAGCGCTCCGCGAGAAGTGGATTGCAGGAGCCGCGCTCGACGTTTACGAAAAGGAACCGTTGCCTGCAGATTCGCCGTTGCGCGATCCGGGGATTGAAGATCGTTGCCGGCTTTATCCGCATTTCGCCAGCGCGGCCCGCATCACCCGCTTGTCAATCGACCCTGACAAAGGCATGGCTGGGCGCTGCGTGCAGGGACTGATCGATGTGTTGGAGGGAAATTACGGCGGTGATGTTACGAAGATGCCTTACGTCGTGAATAAGGAGGCGTTCGCCAAGGCGTAACCCAATGATTGACTTACAGCGTCAGTCGCTGTGTAATCTGGCAAGGAATTGTTCCGCGTGCAAGTGGAGTCGCGTATGACAGGAAACTCCGTTTGTATCGCTATATTGTTTTCGCTGTTCTGCCTCGTCCCAACTTCTGACGCCCAGAAATATGGTCCTGTGTGCTTTCCTGATGGCGGGCACCCCGACTGGCAAACTTCTAATCGCAAGCCTTGACGGTTTCTGCTTCCACTACCCGCCCATTTACGAGGGTGTTCGGTTCGATAGCAGGGTGCTCGCGCTGGCGCAGCAATTGCGCCCTCAGGCTCGACTACTGTTTGGGTTGACCAACCGGCCCTTCAAGCTGAGGAATTACGAAGTCTGACGCCATCCGGAGAGGCTCCTGAACCACTGGAACTGGGCGGCCTCACCTTTTATTACAGCGGCTCCGGAGGTGATCAGGTGGGTTACTCCGACCACTACTTCTTCAACCTGCGAGGAAAACTCCTCCACATCGTTGTTTTATTTGGCTGAGCCGGGACGGGCGGGACGCCAGTCCTCCATTAATTAATCTCGAATCACTCGGAGATAGTGTGTTCTTCGCTGCTTTGGGTGCGAAGCAGTCGATCGACGGAATACGGTGCACGGCGGGCGGGCTCGTGATAGTGCCGCACCTGCATTTCTCCCAACAGGCCAACCGCCAGCATGTTCAATCCCGCCAGCAGCAAGACTGCAGCGAAGATCATCAGCGGGCCATGCTCGGCCATGGTATCAGAGTGAGTGAAAAACTTATCGACCATCAACCAACCCGCGATTCCACTCCCGCCTAGAATGCTCACCATTCCGACGGTACCAAAAAAATGCAGCGGTCGCGCCAGGTATCGCAGCAGAAAGCGAATCGTGATCAGATCGAAAAACACGCGGAAGGTACGCGAGATTCCATAGTGCGAAGCGCCGCGCTCACGATTGACGTTTCGGATTGGGACTTCAACGATCGAGGCCCCATACCAGGACGCTAGCGCTGGAATGAAGCGGTGCAACTCGCCATAGAGAGGGACCTGCTCGAGCACTTGGCGGCGATAAGCCTTGAAGGTAGTTCCGAAGTCATGAATACTCACGCCGCTCAGTTTGGCCATCAGCCAGTTGGCGCAGCGCGAAGGAATGCGGCGCAGCCAGAGATTGTCAATGCGGCGCTTCCGCCATCCGCTGACGATGTCGTAGCCCTCAGCAATCTTTTCCAGAAATAACGGGATGTCGGCGGGGTCGTGTTGCAGATCGCCATCCATGGCGATAATGTAGTCGCCGCGTGAATGGTCGAAACCCGCAGCCAGCGCCGAAGTCTGGCCAAAGTTACGCCGCAGTTTCACCACCGTTACCCGGCTATCGACTGCCGCTATCTCGCGCAGCAGGTGGAAGGTGCGATCGCGGGAACCATCGTCGACCAGCACAATCTCAAAGCTCTCGCCGTGCATTTCCATGACCGCCTTCACGCGATCATAGAGATCCATGACGTTCTCCTGCTCATTGTGGAGGGGGACCACGATGGAATATCTGGGCATGAAAAGTTATTATAACGTGCGCAGGGACGATTTTGCGCATTTAGCTGCAACCCGATGGTGCTGGTTGTGAAACTAGAGTGGCAACAGCAAGTTCAGTCTTTTGCTGTATCTTTCACTTAGGCAATTCCGGTTGGATCGATAAGTCTGAAGCAGTTGCAAGGCAAAGGCGGGACGAGGAGCCCGCGGCAATGGACATGAAGGTGATTATCATGATGGGCTGCGTTCTTTGTACGACTTCCGGACTCTGTTTCATGGAGCTTCGACGCATTCGAAAGAAGATCAGCGCGAAGTAGGGGCGGAAAGCCCATTCGAAGAAACTAAACACCTGCCGCTCAGGCGCACTTGTCCGCGTCAGCATTCCGCTCTGCCGCTGAAGATCTCCTTCTCGCCCCTCTCATTTTTTACAACCGCCGCGTCCTGCGCAGCGAGGCGCCATCCTGTTGTTTGACAATCGTCGTTGACCAAATCGCCTATAATTCCCGGTTTGCTGGTACAAGCTTCCTGAACAGGAGAACCGGATTGAGCTCTAAAGAAGACGCGGTCATAGCTTGCGGTTCCCCACAACGCCGGCATTTCTTGCGAACCAGCGCATTAGCCGGAGTCAGCGCCACAGTGTTACCGACTCTGGCGGCCGCTAGTAACGTCCCCTGCTCTACCTCGACGCCCGAGATCAAACCATTTGAGTTGGACGAAATCACTACCGCCGACCTGCAAGCGGGAATGGCTTCCGGAAAATTTACCGCACGCTCGATCACAGAGAAATATCTGGCGCGGATCGAAGAGATCGACAAACAAGGTCCCACGCTCAACGGCATCATCGAAGTCAATCCCGACGCTCTGGCGATTGCCGATGCCCTCGACCAGGAACGGAAAGAACGACACGTCCGCGGTCCCTTGCACGGAATTCCGGTTCTGATCAAAGACAATATCGATACCGCCGACCGCATGCAAACCACCGCCGGATCGTTGGCACTTCTGGGATCGAAGCCAACAAGAGATTCTTTTGTGGCGCAGAAGTTGCGCGAGTCCGGAGCCGTGATCCTGGGCAAGACCAATCTCAGCGAGTGGGCGAACATTCGCTCCAGCCATTCCAGCAGCGGATGGAGCGGGCGTGGAGGCCAGACCACAAACCCTTACGCGCTTGACCGCAATCCCTGCGGCTCGAGTTCAGGTTCAGGCGCTGCGATCTCGGCCAGTCTGTGCGCAGTCGCGGTCGGCTCGGAAACGGATGGTTCGATCGTCTGCCCGGCTTCAGCCAATGGAATTGTCGGCATCAAGCCGACGCTAGGACTCATCAGCCGCTCTGGCATCATTCCCATTGCGCACAGCCAGGACACGGCCGGCCCCATGGCCCGCAGCGTGCGCGACGCCGCGATCTTATTGGGCGCGCTTGCAGGAGTCGATCCCCGCGACGGTGCGACCTCGGCGAGCGCGGGCAAAGCTGCGGCGGACTACACCACGTTCCTCGATCCTCACGGACTTCGCGGAGCGCGCATCGGCGTGGCCCGCAAATATTTCGGCTCGAACGATGCCCAGGATCAATTGATGAACAATCTGATCGCCGCCATGAAGCGGCAAGGCGCGGACATCGTCGATCCCGCCGACCTGCCCACCCACGGAAAATTCGATGACACCGAATTTCTGGTTCTTCTGTACGAGTTGAAGGCCGACCTCAACGCCTACCTCGCGGCGCGGCCAGGAGCGCCGGGATCGTTGAAAGACGTCATCGACTTCAACGAGAGCAATCGCGACAAAGAGATGCCCTATTTCGGCCAGGATATTTTCATCAAGGCAGAGGCCAAGGGTCCGCTCAGCACCAAGGAATACGTCGACGCCCTGGAGGCGAATCACCGTCTTTCCCGCAAGGAAGGCATCGACTCGGTGATGGATCAGTTTCATCTCGACGCGATTATGGCGCCGACGGCCGGTCCAGCATGGCTCACCGACCTTGCCAATGGAGATCACGCCGCGGGCGGCAGTTCAAACGCCGCCGCAGTGGCCGGCTATCCGGATGTTACGGTGCCCGCAGGATTCGTCTTTGGCTTGCCGGTAGGAATCTCATTCTTCGGCCGCGCATGGAGCGAACCGACTCTGCTGAAAATAGCGTATGGCTTCGAGCAGACGATCCAGGCGCGAAGGCCGCCACGATTCATCCCAAGGTTGAAGCTGTGAGTGCGAAAGTCGTGTAGAGCGGACACTCTTGTCCGCTGCCTTGATGCCGATGTTGCAGTTGGGGTCTGACTTGTAACATTTTGCCTATAAGCCCTTCTTCCTAAAAGATCTTGGTGGTGACATTCGGACGGCGCGGAAAGGGACGCACCGTGGCTCAGGGACGAACGCTGGGCTCCCTGAAACTATCGAAAATCAGTCCAGACGTTGTCTACAATGGTTCGGGCCGAGCCCGTGAGAGCCTTCGAAACTCCAAACTCTGGCTTGAGAAAGTCATGAAACGACTATGGTTGTCATCAAGTTAGACTTCAACAGTTCCCGTGTTTGCAGTTTCAGCGAAAACATTTGCACCATTCCCAAGGCGCTCGATTTTACTTATAATCGATTCCGCACTGCAAGATGCTCCCCCGCATCGCGAAGGGGTTCCGGACATGCATTGGCTCCAGTTATTCATCTTGGGATGGCTTTTCTTCGGACTTACCACAATTGCTTTTCTGTTCTGGCTGTGTAAACGAAGTGCCGTTGCGATTAAGGATCAAGTCCCGTTCAGTTCGCTTCCTCCACAGCGAGCTGAGTTTAGCCCAAGCAAGCTGTCGAGTGAACTTCGTTCCGCCTGATTTCGCTGGCTCACATTTTTCCTCGCTTCATTCGCGGCCGACGCCGCGACCTCGCTGACGTTGGGGAAATCTTGTCTCACCTAGAGTTCGAGGCTGAGATTCCGACGCGCGCCGATGCTAACATTGAGGCTTCGCATTCGTCTTTGTTGCCATGAAATCTGCGAATTTCATGCAGTATTTCCGCCATTCTTTCCGCTTGTTGCAGAGGTCGCCTGTCTTCTCCGCGGTTGTGGTGCTCATGCTGGCGCTGGGAATCGGAGCCAACACTGCGGTGTTCAGCGTGGTCGATGGAGTCCTGCTCCGCAAACTTCCCTATCGCGATCCAGACCGTCTGGTCATGATCTGGGAAAAGAATCCCGCGCTGGGAGCACAGATTGGCGAGCGCATCCCTGCCAATTACACCAACTTCGCCGAATGGCAGCGCCAGTCCAGCGCCTTCGAAGGCATCGCGGGAATGGAAGACACAAACCTGAATCGCACCGGCGCTGGAGAACCGGAGCGCGTGACTGGCGCCCGCGTCTCACCGAACTTCTTCCAGGTCCTCGGAGTGACCCCATCCATCGGCGCGACGTTCGACTCCGAGCCACAAAACACTCTAGCAGCGATTCTAAGCGATGCATACTGGGAAGCCCATTTCGGAGCAAACCGCAAAGTCATCGGCCGGAGCATTACGCTCAATGACATTCCTTACACCATCGTTGGCGTGCTGCCCGCGCATTTCTACTTGCCTTCCACTCGCGAAGGTACGGAGCAGCGCAAGCCCGGCATCTGGATTCCGTACGAGTTCCCCGCGCAGCGTAGCGCACAAGACTTGAACCGGCTGAAGATACAGGTTTACGCGCGATTGCGCCCGGGCATTTCCCTCGAGCAGGCTCGCGCTGAAATGGAAGTGATCGGCAAGCGCCTCGAAGAGCAGAATCCCACGCTGAACGCTGGCTTCGGCGTGAATATCTTCCCCGTGTACGTCGAAGACGTAGGCAAGGATCTCCGCCGAAACCTGCTCGTACTGCTCTCGGCCGTGGGACTGATCTTGTTGATCGCGTGCGGGAACCTGGCGAATCTCGTGCTGACCCGTGCCATCGCGCGGCAGAAGGAGTTGGCAATCCGCAAAGCTCTCGGGGCAAGCCGCACTGAACTGATCGCGCAAATGGTCACGGAAAGCCTGGTCCTCAGTTTGATTGGAGGCTTCGTCGGTTTGCTGGTCGCGCGCTGGGGAATCAAAGCCATTCTCGCGCTCAAGCCAGCAGACATTCTCCGGCCTGAGCAAATCCACATCGGCATTCCGGTCCTGCTGTTCACGACCGCGGCCAGCATTCTCGCCGGCATGCTCTTCGGGATTTTCCCCGCGCTGCATGTCTCGCGCACCGAAGTGATCACGGTCCTGAAAGAAGGAGCGCAATTCACCCGAACTCACCCGCAGACCATGCGCGCTGCCCTGATCGTGATCGAAGTCAGTCTGGCCTCGGTGCTGTTGATCGGCGCGGGATTCATGATTCGTAGTCTGCTGTCCGTGCTTGATGTTGATCCCGGTTTCCGCGCTGATCATTTGTTGACGATGCACTTCAGCCTGCCGCCCGACCGTTACTCGACCAGTACGCAGACGGCTGTATTTTGCCGTCAGGCACTGGAGAAGATCGCCGCGTTACCCGGTGTGAAGGCAGCCAGCTTTGCCGATGGCTTGCCCCTGACCCGCATTCGTCTCATGCGATTCACCGTCGAAGGCGATCCAGTTCCCAAACGCGGCAGTGAACCGACAGCCGATATGCGCGGGATCAGTTCGCCATCATATTTCGAGACGCTGGGCATTTCGCTGGTGAGCGGCAGAAACTTTACCGTGGACGAAATCAACCAGAACCTGCCCGTGATCGTGGTCAACCAGAAGCTTGCAAAAAAACTGTGGCCCAATCAGGATGCGATTGGTAAGCACATCTGGAGCGTGCCCGCCAGAGGAGAAACCAATCCAACGCAGTTGATCGTGATCGGCGTAGTGCGCGACACGCGCCAGTCATCGCTTGAAGACGACACGCGCCCCGAGATCACACGACCCATGCAGGACTACACCTATTTGACGCTTGCGGTTCGCAGCGCTTCGGATCCAACCGCTCTGACCGCAAGTATCAAACAGCAAATTTGGACGCTCGACAAAGATCTGCCGGTATTCGACGTCCTGACCATGCAGGCCGTTCTCGACGACAACCTCGGGCAGCGCCGCTTCGATTCGTTTCTTATGAGCATCTTCGGAGGGCTTGCGGTTGTGCTCGCCTGCGTTGGCATTTACGGAGTGCTCGCGACAACAGTAGTACAGCAGACTCGCGACATCGGGGTGCGAATGGCGCTCGGCGCGCGCCGCGGCGACGTACTCAAAATGATCATGGGCCAAGGCCTGCGATGGGTAGCGATTGGCTTGGGGATCGGTTTACTTTTTGGATTTCTGCTGACGCGAATGCTTGCCAGCCTTTTGTTTGGAGTCGGCCCGACAAACCCTCTGACCTACATTGCTGTGAGCGCCGTGATGCTTTCCGTGGCGGCACTGGCCTGTTACTTGCCAGCGGTGCGGGCCACCCGAATCGATCCCATGCGGGCTTTGCGCTA
>Ga0209380_10000985_pt1 | contig 19816 bp, 15 predicted proteins | sample HubBroMetageWFT6_FD_188347 | JGI IMG/M metagenome (GOLD analysis project Ga0209380, IMG submission 188347) | Warmed and freeze-thawed soil microbial communities from the Hubbard Brook experimental Forest, New Hampshire - Hubbard Brook CCASE Soil... | ecosystem: Environmental > Terrestrial >...
TGGGCATCGCGTAGGCGTGCCGGAAGGCGGCTACTGGCGCGAGTTGCTGAACAGCGACGGGGCGGACTATGGCGGCACCAACATGGGCAATGGAGGCGGAGTCAATGCCGAAGCGAAGCCGGCCCACGGGCGCCCTTATTCGCTGAAGCTGACGCTGCCGCCGCTGGGGGCGCTGTTTCTGAAGGCGGGATAGCCGGGCGCTTCCATCCCGTGGTTCCGGGAGGACAGCAAAAGCTGATTTACGGTTTCACTGCGAACACAGTCCCGTTCCCGGTTGTCCCGCAATTCGAAGTCGTCCCGTACAGGCGCCCAGCCGCGTCCTGAATGAGTGCGGCATAAGGAATGCATCCGACATTGATGTTTGAAAACGAGAACAGCGTTTTCTCTTTACCCGTCTTCGTAATCGCAAAGACAATTCCGCAGCCATTAAAACATCCTGGTCCGCCGCCGTTCATGGTTGTGCCAAAGAAATGGCCGGCTCCGCCCCATAGCAAACCCGCCGCCGGATTCAGTCCGTCGTCGGCCACACCCCCAAAGCTGTAGAGCAAGCTTTCCGATCCCGAGCCCCTCACCTCGAACACAGTTCCACTGCTGTAGGCTCCGCCCATTTCTGTTGTACCGTAAAGATTTCCCCCGACCAGAATCACGCCCTCCGGATACTCACCATCAGTCGGATATCCTGAGAAGGCATGCAGCACCGTTTCCACACCATCGCTTCTCAGCATGAAGACAGTGCCGCAGCCGTTTGCGGTAAAGTTGCTGCAATCCGCCTGGCCGCCCTGCTGCGTGGTGCCATACAAATTTCCCAAAGAGTCGCGGACCAGCGGGCTGGCGGGATAGACCCCATCCCTTCCCCCTTCGAAGTTATGCAGCACGCTTTCTATGCCGCTCACGCTTATTTTAAATACGATTCCGCATCCCTTTTGGCCAGCGCTTGCTGTACAGTCTCCACTCCCACCAAACAGCGTCGTTCCGTACAGGTTGCCTTCCGGGTCAAGGATCAATCCGGCAAAAGGGTTGCCGCCATCGTTCGGGGGACCGGCAAAGCTATACAACACACTCTCCACGCCCGCCTCAGTTATCTTGAAAACCGTGCCGAAGTTGAACGCTCCGCCGTAAGCTGTTGTGCCATACAGATTACCCGCCAAGTCACGGACCAGCCCTCCCCAAGGCGCTGAGCCATCAGGATTTCCGGTGAATGTATGCAGAATGGTCTCATGACCGGCGCGGTTGACTTCAAATACGGTTCCGTTATTCGTACCACCTGTGTAGGTGGTACCGTAGAGATTGCCCACATCGTCACGGGTGAGGGGCGTAACCGGAGCCGCTCCATCGGGATCGCCCTTGAAATTGTAGATCGTGGTTTGCGCCGCAGCGGGAAAAGCAATCAGCAATGCTCCAAGAAGAATAGCCCCGAGCTTGCGCATTTCCCCAATCCCTCTGCCCGGCCGCTCAGTACCGTCGATGCAACGAATCTTGCATCGACGTCACCCACCTCAGGTGGAAGCCTTCAGCCGGCCGGCGAACAACAATCCTGCCCTACGTCTGAGCGCCGTTAAGATGCGGAAAATCGCAATTAGGTGCAGCTGAACAATATTGAAAGATGAAGGACGAAAGAACCTGTCTGACGCAGTAACGGGCCAGTGACTACTCAGGACTGGTCCACATGCTATCCTGCCCTCAGAACTGCTGCCATGCGGATTCTGACTCGCTACATTCTGCGTGAAGTCACCTCGCACGCTCTGATCGGGGCGGCGATTTTTACTTTTGTACTGTTCACGCGCGATCTGGGACACATTCTGGAACTGGTGGTGCGCGCCAGCGCGCCGCTGCCCAGCGTCGCCGAGATCTTTTTCTACACGGTGCCGCTTGCGCTCACCTACACCATCCCCATGAGCGTGCTGGTGGGGATTCTGATCGGACTCAGCCGGCTTGCCGCCGACAGCGAAATCACGGCGATGCGCGCCAGCGGCATGGGGGTGTGGAGTTTTGGCCGTGTGCTGGCGATCTTTGTCGCCGCCGCGTGGGGGGTGGCTCTGCTTAACGGGCTCTATCTCGCACCCTGGTCGCTGGCATCGCTGGGACGGCTCGAAGATCAACTCAAAGGCTCGCAGGCCTCCTATGAAGTGCAGCCGCGGGTGTTCTATGAGGGCTTTCCGAAGCTTGTGCTCTACGTGCAGGATGTCCACAGCGCCCAGGGCGGTGCGGTCTGGGAAGATGTTTTTCTTGCCGACATTTCGGACGCCGCCAACCCGCGCATCACATTGGCCCGCGAAGGCATTCTTGTTCCTGAAGGGCAAGACCGCCTGCATCTGCATTTAACCAGCGGTTCGACGCACGAGACCGATCCCGCGCAGGCGGACCATTACCAGATCTCGACTTTCCTGGAGACCGATATACCCATCGATCTCGCATCTTCTGACACCAAGGAAGAGCAGACCCCGGTGAAGGCGATCAGCACCCGAGAGTTATATGATCGCGCTCGCAGCGTCGATCCGGTTTCGAAGCGCTTGTACCTGATCGAGTTCTATAACCGCTTTGCGCTACCGACGGCATGCCTTGTGCTGGCCATGGTCGGAATCCCGCTGGGACTATCGTCGAAAAAAAGCGGCAAGTCGGGCGGATTCGTGCTCACTATTGTATTGGTCTTCGTCTACTACTTCGTTTCGCTGATCGGAGTTTCGCTGGCCAAACAGGGCAGGGTGCCCCCCGCTCTGGGAGCCTGGCTGGCCAATATCGTATTCTTCGCAGCGGCTTTGTTTTTGCTATGGCAGGCGGAGCGGCGGCCGCTTTCGTTGTCGGCGATCCGGCTGGCCTGGAAACGCGAACCGCCTCCGGCGAATGTCCCCGCGCAAGAGCGGAGACGCCGGCGCAGAGACGGTTCAACTGCCTTTGAGCGCGCCTCGACGCGACGGAGAATGTTCAGCGCCAGCTTTCCTACTCTGCTCGATGACTACGTGCTGCGCGATTTCTTCATCTACCTCGGCATGATCGTCGCTGCGTTTCTCGTGCTGCTGCTGGTTTTCACTTTATTCGAGTTGCTGGGCGACATCCTGCGCAATCAAACGCCGCCGATTGTGGTCGTCGAGTATTTGCTCAACGCGTCGCCGTATTTGCTGTACAGCGTTGCGCCGCTGATTATGCTGCTGACGGTGCTGATCACCTTCGGGCTGATGAACCGCGCCAACGAGATCACTGCCATCAAGGCGACAGGAACCAGCGTCTACCGCATCGTCACGCCCGTGCTGGTCGCTTCCGCAATGGTTGCAACGGGCCTGTTCTTCGCCGATCAGTTCTACCTGCCCCACACGAACAAGCGGCAGGAAGCGCTGCACAACCAGATCAAGGGCAAGCCGGCGCAAACCTATCTGCGTCCGGACCGCCGCTGGATCTTTGGCCAGCACAACGACATTTATTACTACCAGTTCTTCGATACCGATCGCGACCAATTCGCCAATCTCACCATTTTTCAGCTTGACCCAGCCAGCTTTGCCATTACGCAGCGCATTCACGCCGAGCGCGCGCACTGGGCCGACAGTATGAGCCGCTGGATCTACGAACAAGGCTGGGAGCGATCTCTGCATGGAGCTGCCATCGCCAGCTATCGGACCTTTGACGTCTCTACTTTTCCCCAACTCAGCGAAGCGCCGTCGTATTTCAAGAAGGAGGTAAAGCAGTATTCGGAGATGAACTACGAGGAACTGCGGCGCTACATCCGCGATCTGCAGCAAAGCGGCTTCGATGTGGTGCGGCTCCGGGTGCAGCTCAACGAAAAGCTCTCCTACCCGCTGATCACGCTGATTATGGCCGCGCTCGCCGTGCCCTTTTCGCTGTCGGCGGCTCGGAAAGGAGCGATCACCGGAGTCGCGGTTGCGGTGGTAATCGCAGTGGTCTATACAGTTTTGTCGCGTTTGTTCGAGGCTATGGGAAATATAAGCGAATTGCCGCCGGCGCTCGCCGCCTGGTCGCCGGATCTGATCTTCTCTCTGGTGGGCGCCTATCTGATCCTAAAGATTCCGACGTAACCAGTGTCGGTCTGTCGCGGCAGAAGCGATCGCCCGTTTCGAACTCTATCTGACCGCAACTCCCGAGGGATAATTGAAGGTGCTAACCGGTTGTGATGTTGGCAGCAAAGCTCCCGTCGAAGGTATGATGGCATACTGCGAGAGGGTATTGGAGTTGATATTGGCTACGAAGACCCAACTGTCGTCGCTTCGAATCGCAATCGCGTTTGGTCCCAATCCCGTAGATATGGTGGGTTGATTGAATGCGGTCAAACTACCGCTGGATGGATTAATCGTGAACGCGGAAAGTTCATTTGATCCCGTATCTACCACGTACAAGAACTTGCCATAAGCATCCACGGCCAAGGGTCCCGGATCATCGGCCGTCAGGAATATGTGACCCGTAACTGGATGCAATCTGAAGTCGGCAACTGGGCAATTAGCCGCGTTGTTAACGGTGTTGCAGATGGTGTAGGCGCTGACGGAGTTGTCTGGGGTCTGGTTCGATACGTAGACGAACCGGTTACAGGGATCGACTGCCACACCCGAGGGCAGTGTGCCGGTCGGAACTCCGATGGCGGTCGTGGCTGGGACCAGCGAAAGCGTGCCCGCAGAGGGATCGACTGAGTAGTTCAAGACAATGTAGTTGGCGACATCGGTGACGTAGAGATTTTCCGTGGTCGGCGGCGTAGTCGCCGAACAGTATGAATACAAAATAGGGTAGACGGTTGGGGTCACAGCCAGCGCGGACGCGCTGGAGCACAACACCTGGGATCCACAAGGGCCGGGCATGCCGGAGGCGTTGCCGTTAACCGGAAGCACGAAAGGGGAACCTGCGACCTCTGTCGGTGTGCCGCTGCTTAGGGAAAATACCGAGACCGCCCCTGGAATCTGGTTCCCGGAACTATCGGCGGTCGCGATGTCGGCCACGAAGAGAAACTTGCCGGCGGAATCAATGGCGAGTGCCTGCGCCGGAACCACTGGAACTGTCTCCGGGGCCGTGCTGCCGGGGAGATAAATGCTCTCCGGGTTGAACTGCACCGTCGCGATATTAGCCAGCTTGCCGTCGGAAGCGATCTGATAGGACTCGATTCCGGTGACGCCCCCGCCAGTTATTGACGGAATCTGGATGGATATTGCCGGATTCTGGACAACGATGACGTAAGCGTACTCGCCGCTGGGATCAACTACAACCGATGTCGGTAGCCCGTTCGTGATGGGGCCGTTGTTGTTGTAAATCTGCGAAACTTCGCCGTTGCTCAGATTGATGCTGAAGCTCGACATCACAAATAGATTCTGGCTGGGAACGATGACCAGGCCATTTGAGGAAGCCGTGTACTTGGTCGTACAGGCCATCAGGAAACCGATAGCAACTACCGCCAGAATCGCCGCAATCCAGGCAAGCCTTATCCGCATTCTCCGATTTATCTCCTGTGGGAACGTACCAGCGCATCCCCCGGCCGCCACCCGCCGGGCGCGAACGCTATTTGAGGGCGTGAAATGCCATCCATTTATGTATCAGGAATGAGCGGGAAGAGCAAACCCGCCAGCACTCATTGGAACCTCAGAGACGGCTGCGAGTTGCCTGAGAGCAGTGATTGGGGGCCGGTAGTCAGTGGCCTGTCGCGGGGATTTCGTTAATAAGAAGGCGACGACCCTCGATTAAGGCTTGTGGCGGCCATAACTTGCGACAGACCCCTCACGATAGCGGCGTGGGGCTCGATTTGGTCATTTCGAACATCGTATGGCCGAATTTCTCATGCGGAAATTCACGCTGAACTCTCCAGCCGTGATTTTGATAGAACTCGACGGCCCGAGTATTCGACTTGACCACTCGGAGGCGAAGCGTGCCATGTCCACGGCCGCGTATTTCACGTTCGGCATGGGCCAGTAGCTCCCCACCGATGCCAGTCCTGCGGCTGTCGCCGCGAACCCACAAATCGCTGACCTATTCATCCCGCGTCATCGTCACGCCCACAATCTCATCTCCCGAGAGTGCCAACCAAGCCGACAGCCAATTGGCCTCTCCGATTGGGACTTGAGAAGGCGCGAACAGGTAGGCAAAGGTCTCATCCGCGATGACCTGCACAAGCGCGTGCACCGAGTCGTTCTCACCAGGCTCGGCGCGGCGTATGACTACTCCTGCTGGCATGCTGGTCACTATATAACACGTCTATCCAGCATCCCGGAGCGAGCATCGGTAGTAACGAGATCTGCGACAGGCCACAAGTTGGCCACAAGTGGGTGGCCAGTTGAATCTCGCTGGGGGCTGATTAACGACCACTTACCACTGCTGGTTCGAGCGTTTCTGCTACAGCGGTGGCCGCCGGCACAAGAGGGAGGCGGATCTCGACCATCAGGCCGCCTTCGGGCCGGTTCGTAGCTGCAACGCGGCCGCCGTGGAAGCGCACCGCACGTTCCGTAATGGCCAACCCCAGGCCGACTCCGCCGGTCTGGCGGCCGCGAGCGTCGTCCAGACGGTAAAATGGCTGGAATAGCTTTTCCAAGGCATCGGCAGGAACCCCCGAGCCACAATCTGTGACTCGAACCACGGCGTCCCCGCCACCCGAGCTTTCGGTCTTTTCAAGATGGATTTCGACGGCGGTTCCTTCCCGGGTGTAACGGATTGCATTACGCACCACGTTCTCGATTGCGCTGTGCAAAAGCGATGCATCTCCGCGGACTCCCCAACTGCCAGGCGGAATCGCACTGCTCACATGGCAGCCTCTCGCCTGAGCTTCGAATTCCGCATCCTCGGCTACGCTCAGCACCACTTCATCCAGCAGAACGGGAGTTGGAGGAACGTGCTGCTCACCGTCTTCCAGGCGAGCCAGGGTCAGGATGCGGCCGATCAATTCGTTCAGGCGGCTGGCTTCGAGTTCGATGCGATCAAGCATGGGTACGCTCTCTGCATTGGCGCGTTGGCGCGCCAGACCCAACGCCACATTGAGCCGGGCCAAAGGCGAGCGCAACTCGTGGGAAATATCATTGAGCAGGCGGGACTGCGCCTCCACGAGGTTTTCCAGCCGTTCGGCCATGCCATCAAAATCCCGCATCAGGCCCGCAACTTCGTCGCGCCTCGTTATCTGGGGAGCGCCAGCGCGCGCGCTAAGATCTCCAGCGGCTAATTGGCGAGTTGCGGCACGCAGGCGAACAATCGGCATGGTGAGGAACCATGCCAGCAGATAGCAGACCAGCCCTGATGAGATAACCGCGATAATCAGGCCGGGGACGGGCAATCCCCGCGGACCCAGAAAGAGGCGCGGTCCGGGCGGAGGAGCCAACACCAGCGTGTAACGGTGCAATCCGTCGGAGGAAGCCCGCGAGTCGCGCAACACCGGAGGAGGCGCGGGAAAGATGAAACCCTCGTGCGAAGGGACTCTCGGCCCGCCGGCTGCGACTCGTATCGCCCAATCCGGCGCGCCGCGGTGAGAGATTTCCTCCAGGTTCTCGTTGAACAGGAATCCGCGAACGTGTTGCGTCTTCTCCAGAGTTTCCAAATATTGCTTCAGCCCGCGATTGCCTCCCTGCTCGTAGGCGTTCACAGAATCGTTCAACGCTACGGAAAGCAGAGATTCCCAACTCGAACTCCGCGGGCGAAACGCCAGCGTCACAACGATGGCGAGCACAAGAAACAAGGCTTGAGCCATCCAGAAGGAAAGAAATATTTTGAGGAAAAGGCTTTTCATGAAGTGGTCTTTACCTTTTCCCCTGCCTTCTCGCGCGGCCGGGCAAAGATGTAGCCTACACCCCGGATGGTCTTGATGTGCTCGTCGTTGTCCGTGTCCCCAAGTTTCTTGCGGACCTTGCTGACATGCATGTCGATGCTGCGGTCGAAGGGCGAGAATTTGCGGCTGAGCACGGCATTCACCAGGCGCTCGCGCGGGACCACGCGGCCGGCCTCACGCAACAGCACTTCGAGCAAGTTGAACTCGACCGAAGTGAGGTCGACGGGATGCCCGTCGCGGCGCACGCTGCGGGTGGCTGGATCAAGCTCGATTTCCCCAACGCGGACGATATCGGGCGCGGATGGAACCGATTTATCGCTGCGGGTGCGGCGCAGGATGGCCCGAATGCGCGCAACCAGCTCCCGGGGATTGAAAGGCTTCGGCAGGTAGTCGTCGGCGCCAATCTCCAGACCGACGATGCGGTCCACATCTTCGCCGCGCGCGGTAAGCAGAAGAACCGGCAGACGCGAGGTAGCGCGGATTCGGCGCAGCACTTCGAAACCATTGATGCCGGGCAACATCACATCCAGGACAACGAGCAGGTAGCCGCCGCCGGTCGCGCGTTGCAGTCCGTTCTCGCCGTCGTGCACCGCGTCCACAATGAATCCTTCGGCCTGCAGGTACTCGCCGACCAAGGTGCAGAGTTCCACATCATCATCAATAACTAAAATGCGCTCCATGTTGACTCTCATTGTGCACCAGTCTGGCGGCCGCAAGCGGTAAAGAATTGTCAAACCTTACTATTAACGGAGGGCTTTCGTCTTTGACAAAACTTTACTCGCCTTGACGCACTTTTTACCACTTTTCCGCAGGGGCCGTGTTCCTATATGGGTACGCGTATGAGTTCAGGAGTTTTGAAGGAGCCAGGAAATATGAAATCGATTCGTTTTCGCCTCGTCGCAGCGGCCCTCGCGGTTTTATTGGGCGGTGCCATTGCCAAGTCGCAAACCAGCGACACAGCGCCCCCGCCACCATCCATGCATGAGCACGAGTTCGGTATGGGCGGCCCAATGATGGAATTCTTTGGCAAGTACCTGAATTTGAGCGACGACCAGCGCGCGCAGATGAAGGCTACCTTGCGGAAGGAGCACGGCACGCTGAAACCACTCATGCAGCAGCTCCACCAGATGGATCTGCAGCTCAAGCCGTATGAGGAGGGAACTTACGACCAGGCCAAGGTGCAAGCCCTGGTCTCACAGCAGTCGGAGACGATGGTGCAACTGAAGGTGCAAGAAGCCCGCATTCACAATGAGCTGTTTCAGATGCTCACTCCCGATCAGCAAACCAAGATGAAAGAATTCGAGGCGAATCGGGAAGCTCGCATGCAGGCGCGTATGCAGGCTGCCCCTTCGGCACCTGATCAGCAGTAGGGCAAGCGGCTGCAAGCGTGCAGTAGCAGGGGTTGGTTGAGATTTCGTTTGGTTCGCGGGGGAGCGGGATTAGGCTGAGCTTAATCCTGTTCCCTTCTCCTGAAGGATGTGCCGAGGAGCGATGACATGGATCTTGCTCAAGCGCTCATTTTTGACGTGGGATGGATCTTCTTCGCCGCCTGGGGAATGGTACTTACGGCGGCCAGCGTGATCGCTTTTCGGGCGGATATAGCTGCCGCCACGGGGCGGACAGACGGCGCAAGAAGCCACCCCCAGCGAACCGCTAATTAAACCTTCTCTGATGGGGACCTCGCGGGCTTCACTCTCGGTTTCTTCTCCGGTAAGGGATAGTGGTACAGTTCGGCCCGAACAAGTGGTGTGCTAAGGGAGATCCCTCGGCCCGCTGGTGAAAACGCGGGCCTTCGGGATGACGCCGGAGAAGATAGACCGGCCCGATTTTTCAACCTGCACCACTACCCGATAAGGCGTCTTCGTCAATAATTGCACCCCTCCTGCTAGAATTTCATCTACAGAACCTGCATGTTTCCCAAGAGCCTGCGTCCGCTTCTACCCTACCTCAAGCGCTACCGCTGGGGACTGGTGGCGGGCGCGCTGTGCGTCGTTCTCAGCAATGGCGCATGGGTTCTTTTGCCCAAAGTAATCGGGAACGCGGCCGAGAGTCTGAACACCGGTGTCAACCGCCATAAACTGCTGATTTTCGCGCTGCAGGTGCTTACGTTGGCGGCAGGACGCGCAATCTTTCTGTTCCTGACCCGGTGGATCGTCATCGGCATCTCCCGCGACATTGAATTCGATTTGCGCAACGATCTCTTCGCGCACCTCGAAACGCTTTCCTATTCCTACTACCAGCGGATGCGCACCGGCGATATCATGGCGCGGGCCACAAACGATCTGAATGCCGTGCGCATGTTGCTGGGGCCGGCCATCATGTACTCGGCCAATACTTTCGTGTTCACCGCCGGGGCACTGGCGTTCATGATTTCCATGAGCCCCATGCTGACGCTCTACGCATTCTTGCCCTTGCCGGTGGTCAGCGTGGTGATTCAGTCGTTCGGCCGGCGGATTCACGAACGCTTCGAGCGGATTCAGGCGATGTTCTCAGACATCTCGGCGCGAGTGCAGGAGAATTTCTCCGGGGCGCGTTTGGTCCGCGCCTACGTTCAGGAGGAAGCGGAGATCGTCTCCTTCGAAACCGCGAACCAGGAATATGTTTCGCGGAGTTTGAAGCTGGTCCGGTTGATGGGCATGCTTTGGCCGACGCTGGAACTTATGCTCGGCCTGGCGATGGTGCTGGTGCTGTGGATCGGCGGTAGGGAGGTGATTCATGGACTCACGCGGGTGGAGTTTGTTTCTTACCTGGGAACGAAAACCACTCTAATGCTTTCCGGCTCCATGTCAGTGGGCGACTTCACGGCGTTCACGATTTACATGATGCAGCTCACCTTTCCGGTGATCGCGCTGGGCTGGGTGGTGAACATTTTTCAGCGCGGCACGGCGTCGCTGGTCCGGCTGAATGAGATTATGCAGGAGCAACCGGAGATTAAGGATGAAGCTGGCGCTCGCGACTTGAGCGTGGAAGGCGAAATCGAATTCCGCGGCCTGAATTTTGAATACGATGGCAAAGCAGTGCTGCACGATCTGAACCTGCGCATTCCAGCCGGCACCAGCATGGCGATCGTGGGGCCAACGGGATCGGGCAAGACTACTTTGGTTAATCTGATTCCGCGGGTTTACGACGCCGCGCCGGGGACGGTTCTGGTGGATGGCCGGCCGATCCGGGAATTTTCCCTGGCATCGCTGCGCAATAATATTGGCTTCGTGCCGCAGGAAACGTTTCTGTTCAGCGACCGCATCCGCGAAAACATTGCGCTGGGCGTGGAAGCGGCCACAGACCGGGAGATTCATGACGCCGCCGAAGCCGCCGATATCGCCTGCGATATCGAGAGCTTTCCCGAGCAATATCAGACCATGGTGGGCGAGCGCGGGATCACGCTGTCTGGAGGACAAAAACAGCGCACGGCCATCGCGCGCGCTTTGATTCGCAATCCGCGCATCTTGATTCTGGATGACGCACTCTCCAGCGTCGATACACATACCGAAGACAAGATTCTGAATCATCTGCGCGAAGTGATGCAGGGCCGTACCACCATTTTCATCTCGCACCGGGTCTCGACCGTGCGCAATGCCGACCGCATCGCCGTGCTGCACGAGGGACGCATCGTGGAATCGGGAACGCACGACGAGTTGCTGGCCTTGAACGGCTACTACAACGACCTGTATAACAAGCAGTTGCTGGAAGAAGAGCTGGCCGAGGTCTGAAGCTGGGCTAAAGCCCATATTTTCAAGAGGCGGCTTTCGGTGCGGCTGAAGCCGCGCACTTTCAAGGCCTTCCACCTCTACGGGGGCCCGGTTTCTCTACGGACGCCCGCTCTCGAGTGTCACCTTGTCATGCGGCGCATCGACGCACCTGAAATTCTCGATTCCGACGCTTGTTCTCCCGCGGACGTACAGACTGCGATGCGCGATATCGGCCGGATCAACCGCTGGTTCGGCGGAGTTTCTACCACGCAGAAGATAGTGGAGCGCGTGGCTCGAATTTCCGGAACGAACCATCTTTCTCTGCTCGAAGTGGCGGCTGGTTCCGGGGAAGTCCCGGAACTCGTTAAGCAGAAACTCGCGCGCCGCGGGATTCTTCTGGATGTAACGCTATCGGATCGGGCTCAATCTCATTTGCCCAGAGAGAATGCTTCTGGGTTGAATCATGCCGGACAAAATCATTCGATTGTCGCTGACGCGTTTGCCCTTCCTTTCGCCGATGGGGCGTTCGATCTAGTCAGTTGTTGCCTGTTTGCGCATCATCTGAAACCGCAGCAGATCGCCCGGTTTGTGCGCGAGGGTTTGCGAGTGAGCCGGCGAGCACTTCTGATCAACGATCTGATCCGGCATCCGCTGCACCTGGCTTTGGCGTTTTTGGGATTTCCCTTCATGCGCAGCCGCGTGGCCTGGCTCGACGGGCTGACTTCCGTGCGACGGGCATATGTTCCGGAAGAGATTCGAGGCATGCTCGCGTCTGCGTTTTCTCCGGAGACAACCGCGCAAATCGAAATCTCGAGCAACTACCTTTTCCGCATGGGAGTGATTATGTGGAAGACGGCGAATGGGCGATGCAGCACCTGAAGGCACTTTTCAATATGGGGGCGCTTTTTGGTACGCCTAAACAGGCGCCCTGATACGAACCTCTCATCGCGACCCTTGCGCTTTTCGGCTGCTTGTTACCGCACTACCAGCACTTCGCGAATGTTGTCGCGGGCGAGAAAGAACTTGATGGAGGCGAAGTCGCGAAAGAGGTTTTCGATGTGGCGGTTGTTGAAAACGCGCTGCAGTTGGAAACCGTCAGAGATAGCGGTGTGCACCGCGCCGGTGGGACCGCGGCGAGCTTCGCGGCGCAGCACAATTTTCTGCATCTCCAGGGTGTCGCCGCCGACGATATGGAAGCGGTGACAAGGTGAGTCCGGTCCGGCGTCGCGGGTGTGGAAGAATGCCAGCAGCATGCCACCCGGCTTCAGCACCGACCACAGCCGTCCCACCACCGGCTTCACCAGGCTTTCATCCAGATAGTCCGGCAAATTCCAGCACAGAACAACATCGAAGTGCGCGGCGGGATAGACCAGGTTGTCGGCGAGAAATTTCCGGCTGTCAAGAGCAACGTTTCCTTCCTCGTTCTTGGTGAGCAGTTCGGGATCCGTCGAGGCAGTGAGCAGGTCTTCGCTATAGATTCGGTGGCCGTGTTCGGTAAAGTGGCGAATGTTGGCGGGCGAGGTCGAACCCAGGTCCAGAATGCATAAACCTTCGGCGGACTCCCAGGTGCGAGACAACTCTCCCAAACCGCTGGAGCGGCGGGTTAGCTTCTGCGAGCCTTGCGCCGGCACAGTTTCAGGCCCGGATGAACCGCGAAAGAGTTTCATGAAATTCTGCGAGACTGACGACATCTACGGCGTAACTCCTAATATCTGTGTTCACAGTTAAACCTGCGCAAACCATTCGCTCGCCAATCGTGAAGCTTACTTCGCGTCGGCCCGGTGAATATCGACCTTGCCTTTCAAGTAGGCGCCTTCTTCGATAGAAATTCGTTGGGTCGTGATATCGCCGGTGACAATCGCGGACTTGCGCAATTCGACGCGATCGCTGGCCTGGATGTTCCCCTCCAGCTTTCCCTGCACGACCACGCCCTTGGCGTCGACGCTACCTTTGACCTGGCCGTTGGGGCCGACCGTTAAGCTGTTGCCCTTGAGGGCGATGCTGCCCTCGACCTGGCCATCCAGATAAAGATCTTCGCTGCCGGAAAGTTCGCCCTTGATGAAGACCGACTTGCCGATTTGTGCCAATCCACCTTGTGCCAACCCACTGGCGGGTGCGCTCATTGGAGGTTCTCCTGCTGTAACGGCAGATTGGTTTGCTCGGGATCAACTCTGCAGGCAAACTCCGCTCGCTGAAACGACTATACGCAAGGCATGGAGTGCGCGGCAAGCGCTGTCTCCCACCCGCCTTCCTACTCAGTTCCCAGTAGAGTACGCGTTGCGCTCAATTGTTACACTTAAGCACGGAAGAAACATCTGATTCCGGAATTGAGGAGACATTTGCGGCAGAAACTTCGGATCTTTGGCGCTGTTTCGCTCTTCGGACTGTTCGCTGGCATGGGCGTCAGTTCCCTTGCGGCCGGTACGCCCACGCATCCGGCCGGCGAATCTGTTTCTCCAATCGAACTGGTGCGGGCGGCGGTTGCGAGCGAGGCGGCAGCCAGCAACAACAGCTCGATCAAGTATATGTTTTGCGACCGCAAAACCACTCCGCAGGGCTCGCAGACCAGACTCTTTGTGGAAACGCGGCAAGCTCTCGCGGGCATGACGGTCGCCTACGATGACAAACCCCTTACTCCCGAACAACTTCAGGCCGAAGTGGGCCGACTGGCGGGCATAGCGGACAATCCTGAGCAACTCGCGCGCAGGCAGCGGCAGCAGAAAGAAGAGGCCGACCGTACCCTGCGCATCGTGAAAGCTTTGCCCGACGCCTTTCTTTACGACTACGACGGCACGGAAACTGGGACGGCGACACTGGGTAAACCAGGGGAACAGCTTTTGCGTCTGAAGTTTCGGCCGAATCCGGATTACCACGCGCCTTCGCACGTGGAAGAAGTGCTCGTCGGCATGCAGGGAGTTCTTTTGATCGATTCCGTGGAGCGCAGGATTGCAAGAATTGACGGGACTCTGAGCCGGGAGGTCGGTTTTGGGTGGGGGATTCTGGGTCATCTCGATAAGGGCGGGCATTTTCTGGTGGATCAGCGGGACGTGGGAGACAACTCGTGGGAAGTCTCGCGTATGTCCTTGAACTTTGCCGGCAGGATTCTTCTATTCAAGAGTCTTTCAATCAAATCCGACGAGGTATTCAGCGACTTCCGCCGCGTGCCTGACGACACGACGTTCGCCCAGGGAGTGGAAATGCTCAAGGCGGAACGGGTGAAGCTGGCTGAGAATCATGCACAGGCTGCGGTGACGGAGCCGAGGTCGCACTAGGCGGGTTTGATCGTCGAGACCGCCGCCCGATACGACGCGGCTTCATATGAACTTACCTGGCCGGTACAGAAAGTTTCCTCTCCAGTTCCTGCGCCAGTCCGATCTGAAAATCAGGCTCAATCGTCTTCGCCAGCGTTAGTGCTTTCTGATAAGCCGCCCGCGCATCATCGCGCCGCCCCAAGGCATTTAAGATGTCCCCAAGCAGCGCATTCGGTTTTGCTGCGTCAGGGGCAAGAGCCACGGCTTGTTGCGCTTCTACGAGAGCCTCCGGAAGCTGCTTGGCATCGAGCAGCCATTGCGCCTTTTGCGAATGGCTGATCGATGCCGCGAGCGGAATCTCGAAGTGGCCTTGATAGACGAAAACTCCGTAGTCAATGACCGCAACCGGCCGGAGAGATTTGAATTGCTCATACGGATTCAAGGCGCCCGCGCCGAATTCAAAGCCAGATAGATCGCCCGCGCTAACTAGCACCGTGCCGTCGATAGCGGGTGGAGCGTTCAAAGGTTCTTCCATCCAGAGCGAGTCCATGGTGGGCAGCTGCCGGCATGGAATTTTGTAGTAGCTGGCATCGACCACGCCTTCGGCGAAGTAGATAAACCAGCAATCCTTTATGTTGTGTTGATCCAGATAGCGCCGCACGTCGTGGAGCTGTTGCCCCCAATCGGCGTTTGAATCGCTCAGCAAGTCATGAACGTGCGCGGGGCCTCCCCAGAGTTCGTTGGCATAGGCGATGTAGGCCGGATAGGCGCGAGAAGTCGAGACTGCTTGAAAGATTAGAAGCGCGACGACTACGTAGGCCCATTTGCGATTGCGCTGGATGAGGCTCCAGGTTGCGCCTCCTATCAGGACAGAGAGAAACAGATACATCGGCAGAATGTGGCGGACGCCAATGTTCATTCCCGCGCTCATGGCGATGGCCAGATGGAAAATCGGAGGAATGGTCAGAAAGATAATTTCGCGCCAGGCGACGAGTCTTCGCGCAGCGATTGCCCAGATCGTGATCAGCAAGAGCAGAAGGAACGACAGACTCGATTTGATCAGGAAGGCCAACGGGAAATAGAACCACACGCCGTGCGGATAGTCCTTGCCGAGCAGAAAGCTGGCGTAGAAATCCGACATGATGCGGACGTCGGCGAGCCCGTAGATGTAGGACTCAGGCAAGAGATGGAAGCGGGCCACTGTGTGGAGCAAGTGGACTTCGCGCGGCCGTGAGAGCCACTGCACAAATTCGCTGAACGGCGGATTCATGTGGCGACCTTCGGGGCGGGCCTGATAGCGGAATCCGTAGGCACCCCAAAGAATCGTGATGGCGATGGCGCTGATGGCAACAAGGGCGATAGCGAGCTGGCGAGCGCGCTTTGCCGGTGAAGCTTGCAAGCCGCCCTGAGTGTCTGAAGTACGCTTGCGTCGCACCACTTCCGCGACCGCCAGCAACAAAAGCATCGGGAAAAGCAAAACTCCGGTGTGCTTGGCGGCGAGTGCGAGTCCTGTCGCGATTCCCACAACAATCAGCCGCCATGCCGAGGGCACTTTTACATAGCGGTAGAACGCATAAACAGCGCCGAACATGAAGCAGGAGAGACCGGCGTCGGTGCCGACAACTGCGCCGTGAGCCAGCAGATTCGGATCGAATACCAGCAAGGCGAGAGCGATGAAGCCCGCGCCGGTGCCAAACATTTCCTGCGCGGCTAGAAATACGAGAAGCGCGAGCAAAAGTGTGAAGAGCGAAACCGCCATCCGCGCACGAAAGAGCATGGTGTCAGCGTCGTTCTTGAAGAGGAAATCCTTGCCGTCGTGGAACGCCTCGGTTTTGAAACTGCGGTCCTGCACTACCGGCACCGTAAGCGGCATGTTGAGCAGAGGAATCGCCGCGACCAACTTGACCAGCGGGGGATGCTCCGGGTTCAGACCGAAGTCGGCATGCTTCCACGACATGTATCCGGCGAAGATATGATCGTCTTCGTCCCAGGTAATGGAGTTGCGGTGGACGGAGAAAGCGAGCTGCAGAAAAAGCACAAGTAGCAGAGCGGCAACGCCGATAGCGACCCAGGTGGTGCGTCTGATTTGAGTGGATTGAGCCAAGCACCCTCCGATGCAGCGAATCAGGCGGTTACATTACCTGCCATGCGTGAAGCGGCTTGCAGCGTCATGCGCGCAGAGTTTCTTTTCTGACTGTCAGCTTCTCGATGAGATTTTCTTTAACGCGATAGCCCGTTCCCGGCTGGTTGCTGATCGCAATCATTCCTTCCGGTGAGACTTGCACCTCCGGATCGATGATGTCTTCCTTCCAGTAGCGCTTGGAGGCGGAGACGTCTCCGGGCAAGCTGAAGTTCTCCAGCGTGGAAAGCGCGATGTTGTGGGCGCGGCCGATGCCGGATTCGAGCATGCCACCGCACCAGACTGGGATCTTCTGGGTGTGGCAGATGTCGTGGATTTTCATGGCTTCGCTGAAACCGCCGACCCGGCCGACTTTGATGTTGATGATGCGGCATGCGCTGGTCTCGACGGCAATGGCCGCGGAGCGGGCGCTGACGATTGATTCGTCCAGGCAAAGCGCGGTGCGCAATTCTTTTTGCAGGCGGGCATGGTAGAAAATGTCGTCGTCCCAGAGTGGCTGTTCGATCATCAGCAGATTGAACTGATCGAAGGTGCGGAGGTGCTCGACCTGATCGAGCGTGTAGGCGGAGTTGGCGTCGCAACTGAGCGTGATGTCGGCCCAGCGCGAGCGGATTTTTTCGAGCACGTTTACGTCCCAGCCCGGTTTGACCTTCACCTTGATGCGACGATAGCCGGCAGACAGCTCGATCTGAATCTTGTCGAGTAATTGCTCGATGGAATCCTGAATGCCGATCGAGACGCCGCAAGCGATTTCCTTCCTTTTGCCGCCCAGAAGCTTCCACAAGGGCAGGTCTTTCTGTCTCGCCTCGGCGTCCCACAATGCGTTTTCAATTGCCGCCTTGGCCATGCGATGTCCGCGCACTCTGCTAAAAAGAGGCGCGCAGTCGCGGGCGGAGTCTAAGTTGCGTCCGAGAACGGCCGGAGCAAGATAGCGCGCGATCGCAAGCCATGCGCCATCAGACCACTCGCTGCTGTAGAAGGGATCTTCGCCGGCCACGCATTCACTCCAGCCGTTGACGCCGTCGCAATGCGCCGTGAGCAGGAGAATGCGGCGGCCATAGGTGCGTCCGAAGCTCGTCTCAAAAAAATGGACGAGCGGCATTTGAATCTCGCGGAGGGTGATGGCTTCAATCTTCATAGTTCAGTATTCAGTATCTAGTAGCTAGTACCCGGTACCCAGTGCCCGGACGCGCTGCACCCGTTCACCTCGACTGTCCCCTTTTTCGTATTTTCCAGGTACTGGGTACTAGGTACTGACCTCTTCAGACGCATACGACCACTTCTCATCCCAGTTGCCGAGCAGGAACCTGCCGTTGCCTTCCGGATCGCGCTCGTAACCCAGCACGACAAGACCGTCGTTAAATGCCCGGAGAAATTTGTCGCGGTTGCGTTCCTGCACTTGCCGCGCCTGGCTTCGGGTTTCCGCCGCGGCCTTCCACTCGTAAATCTGCGCCGGAACTTCGATGGCAGTCTGTTGGGTGAAGGTTGGGTTCTTTCCTGTTGCCAGCAAACTTTCCACGCGCTTCGACTTCAACCACCACTCGGCGATGAGCCGGTCACTGGGAAGTCCGCCCTGCAGGGGCGACGAGGTAATTCCGTATTGGTTGATGTTGTAGCGGCGGGAGATGGCGCCCAGCTTTTCGATATTCAGATAGGAGTTCTTGATTTCAAGGGGATCAAAGGTCCATTCGATGACTTCGATGCCGCGGGCAAGCGCGTCTTCGCGCTGCAAGAGCTTGAGGCGACGGCCCAATCCGCTGTTGCGATGCTCTGTGCGAACCGCGAGCATGTGCGAGTGAAGATAAATGCGACCCGACCTCGTCCCCGGAACCGAAAGCGCGAATCCCACCATTTCGTTTCCGACGAAAGCCCCCATGACCTGCCCGCCAACCTTTTCGGCTACGACGAACATGCGCAGTGGGACGAGCTCAGAGTCGCTGAAGTTCCAGATTTCTTTTTGCAACGCGACGCACGCCCGCAGCTCATCGAGCCCATGACAGTTGCGGATTACGACGGCATGGGCGTTCATGGCTGCCGCTCCTGCTGCTTGGCTTGCTGCCAGATCGATTCGAGTTCATCCATCGAGGAGTTTTCCGGAGCAATCCCGCGTTCGTGCAACTGCTGCTCCATCCACAGAAAACGGCGGCGGAACTTGCGATTGGTCCTGCGCAAGGCGGATTCGGGATCGAGCGAAAGATAGCGCGCGATGTTGACCAGTACAAAGAAAAGATCACCGACTTCTTCCTCCAGGCGCAGTCGCAACTCTTCGGAGATCACTGGGCGACCGGAGCCGGCAACGCCTCGGCCTTCCGGACGCGGACCGGGAGCGGGAAACTCTTTCAGATGCTGGCGAAGTTCGGCCGTCTCTTCGCCGAGTTTTTCGAACAAGCCTTCCATATCGGGCCAGTCGAAACCAAGCTGCGCTGCGCGCGAACTGAGTTTGTGAGCCTCCAGCATTGAGGGAATGGAGGAAGAAATCCCAGCCAGAATCGACGCTGCAGTCTTCCCTGCCGTGCCGTCGGTCGTGCCCGCGTTCTCGGTCAGCCTCTTTTTTCGTTCCTCGGCTTTCAGCGCCTCCCAGTTGCGCTTTACCTCGGCCGAGGTATCGGCTTTTGTATCAGCGAAGACGTGAGGATGCCGGTCCACCAGCTTGCGCGAGAGCCGGTCGAGAACGTCATCAATCGAAAACGTTCCCTGCTCTTTGCCCATCTCGGAATAAAAGAGCACCTGCAACAACAGGTCGCCGAGCTCTCCGGGGAGTTCCTGCCAATCGCGATTGTCGATGGCTTCGAGGACTTCGTAGGTTTCCTCAAGCGTATAAGGCTTGATGGAATCGAAGGTCTGCTCGCGGTCCCAGGGGCATCCCCCGGGGGCGCGCAGGCGCGCCATGATGGCGACTGCGCGTTCGAAACGTTCGCCGGTTGTGGACATTGGCAACCACTCTAAATGAGCCGTCGTCGTGGCGGCAATGTGCCGCAGTAAGTTCGGTCTCAACGATACGCAT
>Ga0209380_10000986_pt1 | contig 19811 bp, 14 predicted proteins | sample HubBroMetageWFT6_FD_188347 | JGI IMG/M metagenome (GOLD analysis project Ga0209380, IMG submission 188347) | Warmed and freeze-thawed soil microbial communities from the Hubbard Brook experimental Forest, New Hampshire - Hubbard Brook CCASE Soil... | ecosystem: Environmental > Terrestrial >...
CAGCGAGCGCGGCAAGAACCTGGGCGACGACCTGGCGGAAGGCAAGCCCACGCTGCCGCTGATCCACGCGCTGAAGAACGGCAGCGAGCCACAGCGCGCTGCGATTCGCAACGCCATCACCGCAGGCGGCGTGGCCCAGCTCGAGCCGGTGGTGGCCGCGATCGAAGCCACCGGCGGACTCGAATATGCCGCGCGGCTGGCGCGGGAGGAGGCGCAGCAGGCGCTCGACTGCTTGAGCGCGCTGCCCGACTCCTCTTATAAAGGCGGTCTCGCCGCACTGGCGCGGTTCGCGGTCGACCATACCACCTGATCCGCCGCACGACGCACGTGCGGCGGCACAAGAATGACGGGGAGACTCAAGCGATGACAGCCTGCAGGCCTTCGGTGATTGCCACCCTGTACCTCGCCGCGGGACTGTTCGCCGCGACGGCGCCGCCGCTCAGTGCCGATGAGCTGGGCGAGCCACCCGCGCCCGGCACCAGCGCGCCCGCAGCGTCCGGGGAACCCCTGGTGCTGAAGGCTGCGCACCTGTTCGATGCCGCCGGCACGAAGCTGCAGGACGGCGCCACCGTCGTGGTCCAGGGTGACCACATCGTCTCGGTCGGCGCCGCAGCGGCACCCGCGGGCGCACGCGTGCTCGATCTCGGCGACGCGACGCTGCTGCCGGGCTTCATCGACGCGCACACGCATCTCACCATGCAGTTCGACGAGAACTACTATCGCGGCGTCTACAACAACGTGATGCGCTTCCCGGCTGAGCAGGCGATGTACGCCGTGCTGTATGCGCAGCGCACGCTGGAGGCGGGCTTCACCACCGTGCGCAACGTCGGTGCACGTGACTTCGTCGACGTCGGGCTGCGCAACGGCATCAATGCCGGCGTGGTCGCAGGGCCGCACATCCTGACCGCGGTGCACGGCATCGGCTCGCCGGGCGGCCATTTCGACAACTACTCGTTCCCGCCCGATCGCGTCAAACCCTGGGGGCCGATCGAGGGGATCTGCAGCGGACCGGAGGAGTGCCGCGAGGCGGTGCGCTACCAGATGAAGTGGGGTGCGGATGTCATCAAGATCGCCGCGAGCGGCGGGGTGCTCTCGGAAGCCGACCCGGTCGACGTGCCGCAACTGACGCTGGAGGAGATGACCGCGATCGTCAGCGAGGCGCACAAGTGGAAGCGCAAGGTCGCGGCGCACTGCCACGGAGACGCCGCGGCGCGTATCGCCATCGAGGCCGGAGTCGATTCGATCGAGCACGGCAGCTTCCTGACCGAAGAGACGCTGAAGATCATGAAGGCCAAGGGGGTGTACCTCGTGCCGACGCGCATGGCGGTGTACTGGGTGAACAAGATGGCCGACACGTTCCCGCCGCAGATCGCCGCCAAGGCTCGCGCCGCCGCCGCGGCCCACGGCAACATGTTCAAGGCGGCGCTGCGCATCGGCGTGCCGATCGCCTTCGGCACCGATGCGGGCGTCTACCCCCACGGCATGAACGCCATGGAATTCGCACTCATGACCGACCTCGGCATGACCCCGGCCGCCGCGCTGCTCGCCGGAACCCGCGACGCGGCGAAGCTGCTCGGTGTGGAGGGAACCGTCGGGACGCTGGAAGCCGGCAAGCTGGCCGATATCGTGGCCGTGCGCGGCAACGTGCTCAGCGACATCCATGCGACCGAGCACCCGATCTTCGTCATGCACCTGGGACGGGTAGTGGTGCAAAAGCCTTAAGCCCGGCTGATGCGCCGTTGAAGGTGGGCGGCCGGTTCAGTACACTCCGCCGCCCACTTCGCTTGGCCCGTGCAGCGCCTTGCGGCTCGATTTCGGGGTGTAGCTCAGCCTGGTAGAGCACTACGTTCGGGACGTAGGAGTCGCAGGTTCAAATCCTGTCACCCCGACCAATTAAATTAGGGTCCTTTCCGGTCACATCGCTGACGATTTATACCGGGGACATCGCTGACACCTTAGCACTGAAGGGATTGGGGGCACATTCGACGCGGGTGCACTGATCGTCGAAGAAGCCCAGATCGTAGTGCATGAAACTGATCACACAGATGTGATCGCTGACTTCCCTGACGCCGACGGCCTGACCGGCAAAGACCTGGGTGAGGTTGCTCCCGAATGCTTAAGGACCCAATCTTCCGCGCAGCTCTAAAGGGATGGCTGAAGTACGGCCTTCGAGGGGGCGGCATCGCTCTCTTCGCAATTGGCCTTGCGTGTATGCCCGGGCCCCTCGTCAACCCAAAAGCGACGACGAGCCTGTTTCACGTGTTCGCGGCAGGAGGGCTCCTCATTCGATATGGAGCAGTCATGATGGTCATCGGGGCGTTGCTATTCGGCGGTTCGTTTCTGGTACAAGACGATTCTGACTAGCCCAGCGCGCACCTCGGCGACGTTCATACGCATTGGTCCCGGCAGTTGAAGTTGCTCGTTGGCATAGGGTTGTTACTGAACTTGGTGTAATGCTCCCACGCTCCGCCGGAATCCGGGCACGCTCACACTAGGCCTACGCCTACCTTACGCGTAGGTTCCGAGTGAGCTTCGGAGTAACTCCACTAAGGTCGCTCGGCGTAGGCAGCGTCAAACAGTTCCTCGAGACGAGCCTGAGTGCCGCGGATCCTGTCCACCACCTGTTTTGCCCAGTCGAAGTACTCGCGCCTGCGTTCAAGGGACCATCCGACGGGCGGTGCGACGGCCATGTCGCGGAGGTTGCAGGTCTTGTCGGCAAGCTTCACGAGTTTGGCGGAGGCGCTAAGGTGAGCGGCGTGCTCGATCTGAAGACGCTTGCGTTCCGTCTTCGGCAGCGATTTGTCGTCGGTAACCTCCCCGACGATCACGGCGACATCTCGACCGAACACTTTCTCAATCTCTGCGAGCATTGTCCCCGTGTCCTCGACAGTGTCGTGAAGCAGTGCGGCAGCAAGAACGCTTGGATCGCGCACGCCGCACTCGGACAGGAGATTAGCTAACGCCAGGGGATGATTAATGTACGGACTCGCGTCAGCACCTTTGCGTCGTTGGTCGCGATGACGTTCCGCAGCGAAAGCGGCAGCCCGTAAAATCTGCGGAATTGGATCCTCAAACGAAGTCATGGGTTAGTCAGATTCGAGGCAAGGTATCTGGCGGCGCATGCGCTCTTCGGTCGCGGACTCGCGAACCTGATGATTCACGCGTTGGTGATGATGAGGCTGATTCGCCTGCAGCCGCTGACAGCCGGCCATGGAGCGAGCGCATGAGAGGTGTCCACTAGTGAGGCGCCGGCGTCGTTCCGTCCGACCAGTGGGACACCGGCACCAGAAAGACCGTCTCGGGCTCCGGGACTTGGTGGTCGTCGAGGACCACCGGAGACCCCGGCAGGTTGGCTCCCCAGCTCGCGCCCGCGACTTTTGGCACGTGGAACATGAGGTGCGGGTGCCAATGGCCCACGTCATCGCCCAGGTACCCATCCTTCGACATCATGAAGGACATCGCGCCCGGATCGGGTAAGGGGAACTCCTTGCGCGCGAGCGCGGTGCGAACCTCGTCGAGAATCCTTTCCTTCGAGTCTCCGGCGAGTGCGAGCTTCGTCCGCCGGAGCGTGTACTCGAGGATCGACGCGGACGCTGCCGGGTTGTAGCAAACCGGTGCCCGCATCTTCGGATTCCAGAAACCGGGGCTTTCGAACGGCGACATCCACGATCTCTCCACGAGACAGGTAAATCCGTTGGTGCCGTGGACGGCGGTCTGGTAACCGTGCGAATCGAGAGTGAGGACCGTGGCCTTGTCGGAGATCGCGGCCGGCGCGGCACTGCGCGCGAGAGCGATCTCGGAACCGGAAGGCATCAGGTATTGCTCGAGAGGCGCCATCCGCTCGTACGGGGTCGCATCAGCCGCCGCGAAGCCCGCCAGCGCCGATAGCTGCACTGCCCGCGTACAGGCTCCGGCCCATCGAGCCAGGTGTCTTGTTTTCATACGGTCGCTCCTTTCGGGTATGCGCATACTACCGACGGTGCCGCACTCGGGGATATTCCGCCTCGCTCGTCCCTCGAAAGCCCGCGCTCATCACTGAAGGGCGAGCTTGCGAAGCAGTGGGCGCTTAGGAGGAGTCGCAGGTTCAAACACTGCCACCCCGACCAATAAAATCAATTGACTATGCTTTGACTGGCGCCGCAGTGCGCTCGGCGGCTTTCGGCTGCGACCTGGTTTGTGGACGGCATCCGCGGCCTGCGGGTACGCTCGGCTGCATGTCGGAAGAACAGGGACACTCGCAGCTGGAGCCCGCGGATCAGCCGATCCTCTGCGGCCGCTGTGGGTTTGAGATAACCGGCGGCGGTGCAGGAAAACTGTGCGCGATATGCCTGCGGATCTGGGAACAAACTCGTGTGCCGCGCGAGAATTGGTGGATATCCTCTTCGAGTCAGTGGTTCGTGCGCCGCGGGGATCGACAGCTCGGGCCGTACGCGCTCGCGGCTCTGTGCAAGCTGGCAGTCGACGGCAAACTCCGTGTCGACGATCTCGTCTGGACCGAAGGCGTACTGGAGTGGCGCCGAGCCGATCGCATCCACGGATTGCTGTTGCCGCCGTTGACGGTCGGCACTCGCCCCGCGGCTGAGATTCGCAGCGCAGTTAAGGCTGCTCCGATCGCTGCTGTGAGCACCGCGGCGCCCACGCCGGTCACCACGGCGGCCGCCCCGGTCATCGCGGCGCCCACGCCGGTCACCACGGCGCCCGCCCGAGTCACCACGGCGCCCGCGCCGGTCATCGCGGCGCCCACGCCGGTCATCGCGGCGCCCACGCCGGTCATCGCGGCGCGCGCCCCAGTCATCACGGCGCGCGCGCCGGTCATCGCAGCGCCCAAGCCGGTCGTCGCGGCGCCCAAGCCGGTCCTCGCGGCGCCTCGGTCATCGCAGCGCTCACCCCGGTCATTGCGGCGCCCGCCCCGGTCCATCGCGGCGCGCGCCCCGGTCATTGCGGCGCCCACCCCGGCCATCGCGGCGCGCACCCCGGCCATTGCAGCGCCCGCCCCGGCCATCACAGCGCCCAAGCCGGCCATCGCGACGCCCGCCCCGGTCATTGCGGCGCCCGCCGCCCCGGTCATCGCACCGCGCACCCGGGTCATTGCGGCGCCCGCCGCGGTCATCGCGGCGCCGCGTACAGCGCGACCCAACTACTTCGTGCGGCACTGGCGCGGGCAGCTTCCGCTCCCAGTCTCCTACTGGGCGAACTGGCTCCTCGTCAGCGCATTGCTGGCAGTCGGCGTGCTGAGCGCGAAAGACCCCGCGCTGCTCGAGCGTCTCGGGACAAATGCCGGCAGCTGGGAGCTCGCGGTCGCCGCGTCGGCGCTCGCCGTTATGGCCTGGCAATCGGTCGGACTATGGAGATCGGCCGACCGGTATGTGGTGGGGGGTGGAAGGCGCGAATGGGCGACGTTGGCCAAGGTCTGTGTCGGAATAGGACTCCTGCCGGTGGTCGGCTCGGCCCTCGAACAGCTCCCGGCCGTGCAGCAGACGCTGGATGCGCGATTTAGGGCGGATCGGCCCCGAATCACGCAGCTGTATGTCGCCAAAGCCGGCACCGAGATCGAGGTCGCCGGAGGGTTGTCGCCCGGCGTCTCCACTGCGCTCAGCAGCACCCTCGATCGCACTCCGACCATCCGCGTGGTGCGGCTCGCCAATGCGGGCGGCTCGATCTCGGAGGCGCACAAGCTCGCCGGACTGATCGCGGCGCGGGATCTCGTGACGTTTGCGCCGCACGAGTGCGATGGCGCCTGTTTGCTCGCCTTCCTCGGCGGAAAGCTGCGCTACATGGGACTGGGTGGGCGCCTCGGCTTTTACGGGGCAAGCGTGGCGGGCACAGGAGGCGCAGGCGAGAAGCGCAACCAACTGTTCCGCGAGGTAATGCTCGCCCGTGGCGTCCCAACAGCGTTCATCGCGCAGGCGCTCGCAGCTCCCGATTCGCACCCCTGGTATCCAACGACGAGCGAGCTGCTGCAGGCGAACGTCATTACCGGCATCGCCGATGACCCCGAGCATGCGGCCCAGGAGTTTGATGCGCGCGCAAGGCTCGAGGCCGATTTTCTGACCGTGCCGGTATTTGCCGTGCTGCGGCGGCTGGAGCCCGATACCTTCGCGCAACTCAAGGAGACTTATGTCTCCGGGGTGCTCGGCGGCGTCCCGAGGAACGAAATGAATGCCAAGCTCCACGCCGCCATCATGGAGAAGGTCATTCCCAAGTACGTACGCATTGCACCCGATCACGAGCTGGTCGCGTACTGGAGAACGCAGCTGGACAAGGCACGCGAGCTCAGGGCAATCGATCCGAAGTACTGCGCGCAGTTCCTGACCCCGCAGCCGGGGGTCGATACCAGCGGTCTCGCCGGGCTGTTTTCCCAGAAGGTTCAGGACGAGGACATCCAGGCCCTCGCCAACCTGATACGCGCCGGCGCCGAACATCCCGGACGCGTGCCCCCGGGGTCCGAGGTCAGGGAAGCGCTGCGCGCCAGCGCTCGTCGCGCGGACGCGCTGATTCCCGGTGCCGTAGACATCGTTGCCAATCCGCAGACTGCCTCCACACTGCCGCGCGAGTTCTGCGGTGCAGAGGTCGCCTTCTACGAGTCCATCCTCGCCCTGCCCCCCGCTCAGGCGGGCCCGTTACTGAGGTTCCTGGTCGCGCAAGGCTAAAGGCTCGGTCCAGATGTTTTGTCCGGAGTGCGGCGCGCCGGCGGCCGATACGAACAAATTCTGCACCACGTGCGGCAGGGTGCTTGCTGCCGAGGGCGGGGCGACTCAGGTCGCGATCGGGGAGGTGGCGAGGTTCTGGCCCCGCGCGTTCGCCTTCGCCATCGATGGCCTCGCCGTCGTGCTGATTTGTGCGCTTCTTCGGGGCCTGCTGCAGGTGCCGCTCGCGAGCAGCGCCGCGCGGCAGGAATTCTTCTGGCTGGTCGTTCTCGTCCTCCTGATCTACAAGGCGGCGATGGAGACCTCGCCGCGGCAAGCGAGCCTCGGCAAGCTCGCCTTCGATCTGCGGGTCACCTCCCTCGGGGGCGAGCGGATCAGCTTTCTGCGCGCGCTAGCCCGCAACGTCGCGCTGCCCCTGAGCGCGGTCATTCTCTGCGCCGGCTTTGTGATGGCCGCGTTTACCGCGCACCGCCAGGCACTGCACGATCTGATCGCGGGCACACTCGTGGTGCGCAGTCCGCATCTCGCCCCGCATGGCGTCACAGTCGCGAGTCCGGTGCCGCCCACGAGCGCTCCTGCGCCGCAACCGAGCGCTCCGGTGCTGCAACCGAGCGCTCCTGCGCCGCAACCTAGCGCTCCGGTGGCGCAGGTCGCCGCTAGCCGCGGGCCAGTCGCGCCAGTCGCGCCAGCCGTGCCACAAACGCCGGCGGGCAGCGCGGCCTCGATTGCGGGGTCGCTGCCGGACCTTCCGCTGCGGGTTTCTTTCTACAAGGCGCGGCGCGGACCGGGTCAGCGTGCCGTGCTCGAGAATCTCTCCGATACCCCGCTCGAGGTCGTCGTCGAAGTGCAGAACCCGGGGAGCAGCACGCAGCTGCGCGCCACCTTCCTGATCAAGGAGCGCTCACTGGGTCAGGTCGGGCAGGTACGCGGATCGCCCTTTGCAGCGGGGCAGCTCGTGATCGTGCGTCATCCGCAGTATCGACCCATCGTAAGAACCCTCGCCTGACGAGGCGGCAAATGCTCGCCTGCCGCCCTTCGTGCTGCGGTGCAGCGCGATGTGACTGCATCTGGAACATGTATCGCTCGTGAACAGGGGGCCAGCCTCTCAGGCTGCGGTGTAGCTCCCGGTAAATCATCACCTTGCGTATGGCTCGCGCCTGGCACGGCGCTTGCTCCATCAGCCACCAGCCAGGATCCAACGATCTCAGGCGCTCTGATGACGAAACCAAGAAAACACTTCTTCAAGGAGAGGGATTCAATGAGTACCAATCGAGTAGTAGCGCTGGCGGTCGCTTTGGCCCTGGCGTCTGCTGCGGCGCTTGCGGACAACACGCAAGGCCAAAGCGGTAACGGCACGCAGGCGAACAACGGTTCGACCGCGTCCACAGACAACAGCAGCAGTACTAGCAATAGCACTAGCAGCGACACCAACAGCAGCACCCACAGCAACAGCAACACTGCCAACATCAACAAGAACGATGGCAACACTGCGACTGTGAACACGGGTGATGGCAATACCAAGACCACGAACATTGGTAGCGGCAACACCAAGAACACCAGCAACACCAAGAACACCAGCAACACCAAGAACAGCAGCAACACCAAGAATGTCACTGCCGACAGCGACAACACCAAGAATGTCACTGCCGACAGCTACAACACGACCCCGACCACGACCACGACGACGAGCACGTGGAACGTCGATAAGGTCGAGGCGATCTCGACCCTCAATGCGACCGTGTCCGGAAACTCCGTGCACAACATTGGCAACACCGCCGGCAACTGGGGCAGTGCGGCCGGTGGCAAGGGCGGCTCGGGTGGCTCCGGCGGCGCCGGCTACGGCGGCGCAGGCGGCGGCGCCTCGACGGCCGACACCGGCGGCGCTGGCGCAGTAGGCGCAAGCGGCGCGGCGGGCGGCTCGGTCTCGGCTGGCAACACCACGAACGGCAGCGCGACCACGGGCTCCGCGGCGGGTGGCACCGGCGGCAACGGTGGCAGCGCCAAGGGCGCCATCGGCGCTAACGGCGGCGACGGCGGCAACGCGCGCGGCGGCAACACGGGCAGCTCGTCCAACAGTGGCACGGGCGGCGCGGGTGGCGCGGGCGCGACGGCCGACGGCGGCATGGGCGCAACGGGAGCCGTGGGCGGCAGCGCCGCGAACGGCAGCGCGAGCAACGGTAGCGCCAGCAATGGCAGCGCGACCGCTGGCAACGGCGGCAACGGCGGCAAGGCCGGCAATGCGCTCGGCGGCAGCGCCGGGCTTGGCTCAGCGTCTTCGGGCGCTGGCGGCGGCGGTGGCAATGCGGGCGGCACCCAGGGCGGCAGCGCCGGGCTTGGCTCGGCTACGTCAGGCAGCGGTGGCAGCAGTGGCAATGCGGGCGGCACCAAGGGCGGCAGCGCCGGGCTTGGCTCAGCGTCTTCGGGCGCTGGCGGCGGCGGCGGTTCGGCCACCAGCGGCAATGCCAACAGCGGCAGCGCGGGCTTGGGTTCGTCCGGTAACACGTCTGCAGGCGGCGGCGGCAGCAGCGCGGCCGGCTCAGGCGGCGCGAGCGGCGGTGGCACCGGCGGCAACGGCCTCAAGGGCGGCACCGGCGGCTACGGCGCAGGTGGTTCGGGCGGCGCAGGCGGCGCTGGAGCGGCCGGCGGATCCGGCGGCATGTCGACCGGCGGTGCGGGCACGGGCACGGGCACGAGCGGCACGACGGCCACCAACGGCGGTGGCGCGGGCGCAGCGAGCGGCACGTCGTCGAACATGGGCACCGGCGGGGCCGGCGGCCCGGCGACGAGCGGCGCGGGCGCGGCGAGCGGCACAGCCACGAACACCGGCACCGGTGGTGCAGGTGGAGCGGCGACGGCCGGCGCGGGCGCGTCGAGCGGCACAGCCACGAACTCCGGCACCGGTGGTGCAGGTGGGACGACGAATGGCGGTTCCGGCGGTGGCGGCGGTTCGGGAACGAACGGCAGCGCGACCAACGGCAGCGCGACCAACGGCAGTGCGGCAGCCGGTAACGGCGGCAATGGCGGCGGCGGTGGCAACGGCGGCACGGGCGGCTCGGGCGCCGCGGGCGGGTCCGGCGGCACCTTCACCCCGAATGCCGGCACTGGCGGCAACGGTGGCACCTCGACCGGCGGAGCCGGCGGCAATGCGTCGAACACCGGCGGCAGCGGCGGCAACGCCAATGCCAAGGTGGGCTCTGCCAGCAATGGTAGTGCGACGCAGACGCTCGGCAGCGCTGGCAACGGTGGCAGCGGCGGCAACGGTGGTGGCGGCGGCAACGTGTCCGACACGGCGAATGGCGGCACGGGTGGCGTCGGCAACGGGGCCGTGGGAGGAACCGGTGGCAATGGCGGTGGAGGTGGCTCCAATGCCGTGACTGCTGGAACCTTCGACATGTCGAACACCATCAGCAATGGCTTCAGCAACAGCGCCGGCATCACGGTCGCCAGCCAGAACAGCGGCAACTCGTCGCTGGTCCAGCAAAGCGTCAACGTGCAGGCCAACCTGTCACTGGCTAAGTAAGGACGATGAGAGTTTCCGGTCGCGGCGCGTGGCAACACGCGCCGCGACTGGAAGATGGATGGATGGGGGCGGGGCGCGGCAGCGCGCCCCGCCCGTCATGCGAGTGGCCGGCAGGGGGATGGTTCCAATGAAAGCCAGTAGTTCGGTTGCTTTGTTTGTTGCGGCGTGCGGTCTTCTCGGCGCGCCGAGCTCGCCCGCCGATTCCCCGGTGACACCGAGCGCACCGCCTGCGGCGAAAGCCACTGCAGCGCCAGCTCCAGCCGCACCAGCTCCAGCCGCACCGGCTGTAGTCACTGCGGCGAATGCGCCGGCCGCGGCCGCGCAACCCCGCGACCCGCTGGCGGCGACGGTGATAGATGATTCGCAGCTCAGCAACGCGCGCGGCGGCGCCGAGAGCGTAAATACCAATCTGACTCTCAATCAGAACACCAGTAATGGTAACGTGAGCGGCAATGTCGCCACGAACCTCACAACCGGGTCGAACAATTTGAGCGACAGCGCGTTCTCCAATTCCGCGGGAGTTCCGATCGTCATTCAGAACACGGGCAACAACGTTTTGATTCAGAACTCCACGATCCTCAACCTGCAGCTCGCGGCCCCGAAGTAACAGCCATGCGCCGCTCAGCAGCCCACGTTGCCCTGTGCACGCTGGTGCTCGTCCTGGCGGGATTCGTTGCGCCGGCGTGGGGGGCCATCAGCGCCGGCGTCGTGCAGACCGATGCACTCGAGAGCCTGAGTTTCCCCGTTCATACGCTCAGAGAGCTCAAGCTGCAGCGCGCCTTTCGCCGTACCTGGCACCAGCAATTCGATTTCAGCTGCGGCTCTGCCGCGCTGGCAACGCTGCTCACCTTTCATTACGACGCGCCGATCGACGAGACGAGCGTCTTCAAGGCGATGTTCGCCGTGGGCGACCAGCCCCAGATTCGCGCCAAGGGCTTCTCGCTGCTCGACATGAAGAAGTTCCTCGAGTCGCGCGGCTACAAGGCCGACGGCGTGCGCTCATCACTCGATACGCTGATCAGCGTAGGCGTGCCGGCGATAGCGCTGATCAGCGATCACGGCTACCGGCACTTCGTGGTGGTAAAAGGCGCGGACCACGACCGCGTTCTGCTCGGCGACCCGGCGCTCGGAGTACGGCTGCTGTCGCGGCGCGATTTCGAGGCTGCGCGCGTTGGCAACCTGTTCTTCGTGATCCGCAGCCACCGTGAGCATGCACATTTCAACCTGGCGGCTGACTGGGAAGGCCGCCTCACGGCCCCCCTGTATGCCGGAGTCGAGCGCGACTCGCTGGCATTGGAGATCCTGACGATCCCCAACGGGAGCCGCTTTTGAGCCAGCGAGAACTGCGCATGCGAGCCCGCAAGTACGTGATTGCCGGCGTGGGTTTTGCGGTCACCGTCGCGGGACAGGTGGCAGCCGGCCTCGGTGAGGCCAAGAACGACGACAGCGATCCGCTCGCCGCCGATGTGGTGCCTGAGGAGAATCTCAAGGACCTGCGCGGCGGCATGGACATGAATGGCCTCGTCGGATACTTCGCGATCGACCGGGTGGTGCAGGTCGACGGCGAGGTCGTCGCGAAGATGCAGATCGTGGTCACCAACCTCGATCGGCTGGCCAGCGGGGGCATGCCGACCATCAGCGTGTCGGGCCCCGTGGCCGAGCTGGTGCAGGTCATGAGCGGCGGAGCTGGCGGGGCGAACCTGGCGGCGGCCACCAAGGAGGCCGCGACCGCAGCTGCAGCCCAGGCGGCGGAGCCGCGTACGGCAGCTGCGTCTGCTGCGAGCGCGGCGCCCGTGAGCCCGGACGAGATCACCGTGGCCCACACGGGTGCATCTGCCAGCGCGGGCTCCCCGTCGGTCACCGGGGCGTCCAGCCCGGCATCCACGACGAGCTCTCAGGGGGCAGCCTCGCTGCAGGCGAACGTGCAGGTGGGCCCGCAGGCCTCGTCCGGGACGCCGGGCAGTGCTGCAATGCAACAGTCGACGGGCGCCAATGCGACGGCGGGTATCACCAGGATTATCCCGATCGGCTCGACGGGGCAGTTCGTCGTGATCAGCAACCTGCCGAACGCCGCCTCGCTCGCCACTGTGGTGCAGAACGAGGTGCGCGGCACGACGATTCAGACTCAGACGACGATCACCGCCTCGCTAAACAGTCTCACGGCCCTCAACGGGCTGTCGCTTGCGAGCGCGATTCAGCAGCAGGTCGCCCTCAGCGTGCATCACTGACCGCGGACGGTCACCCCGACCGCGGAACGGCTACCCCCTCAGAAACGCATCGGCAGGCGAACGGTCGCCTCGAGATCCGGGCTGTCGCGTGTTACGCCTATTCCGATGGAGGTGTTCAGGTACGTCTGGTGAGCGAGCTGGTAGGAGACACCGAAGCGCAGCGTGCCGAGCTGTATCGTGCCGATGCGCGTGATGGCGAAGCCGGTGGCCGGCGCGGTTTGGGTCGTCTGGTCGACGATGCTGTGCTGATAGCCGATGCTGAATGAGGCGTGCTCGTTGAGCGCGATGCCCATGCCGATGCTCAGATCCAGTATGCCGCCCGGATGAACCGTCCCGTAGCCAAAGCCGACGTCGCGGTCGAAGCTCTTGGTATAGGCAGCGCCGCCGAAGAAGACTGCCGGGTCCGAGGGCTTGAGAAACGTGAGGCCGCCCTGGACCGCGTTGAAGCCCGAGCCGGTTGCGATCCTCGTCTGCAGACCCGTCTGTTGGTCTATCGGCTGCTCGAAGACATCCGACCCGGTGTGCGACTTGAAGCGCAGGGTGCCGAGCCACACCGTGTTGTCGCCGCGAAAATGATTGAACTGGTAGCGCAGGGCCGCTTCCACGTCGCCAATGCCCGAGCCCGAGGCATCGAAGAAGTCCTGGGTCGTCGAGGGCGTGGCGAGCGGCCGGGTCTCCGTGGTCGTGTTGGCAACCACGAAGGGTGCGCCTATCTCGAGCTCCAGACGCGAGGTGATGCCATAGCGCCCGGTCAGGGTGAACACGTCGAGATTGCTCTCGATGCGCTGGATATCGATCAGGCCGATGGTTATGGCGGGCAGGATCGTGTAGCCCACCAGCGCCACCTGGTTATTGGTCGAGTGAATGTACTGTGCGGAGGGTTCGATGACCAGCTGGCCGTGGGGCGTCAGCGCAGTCGGCTCGTCGAACACCTGTGCGGGCGCAGGCGGAGGAGCTGGAGGAGGTGCCTCGCCCACCGGGGCGCTGCCCTGGCCCGCAGGGGTGGCCTGGTCCGCTGCCGGCGCCCCGGTCGGGTCGCTGGCCTGCGCGGCGCAGGTTGCGCCGGCGGCAAGCGCCGCGACCAGCGGTATCAGGGTATGGAAGCTACGGTTGTGCATCATCTTGCTCGCTCCAATGTGCCTGCTATCGGTTCCGCCAGTGCGGTGTCAGCGCTGGCGTGACCCTTCGCGCCGATGCGCAGCCGTCCCAGCAGCCGATAGAGCGTCACGCGTGAGATGCGCAGATCCCGCGCGGTCGCGGCAATATTGTAGTCGTTGCGTACCAAAGCTTCCTCCACCATCAGCCGTTCGATTCCTTCCCGAGCGCTGGCGAGCGAGCCGACGCGCGCGGTGCCGGTCACCGGGCCAAGCTGCAGGTCCTTCGGAGTGACGAGCGAACCTTCGCACATCACCATGGCGCGCTGCACGCGGTTGAGCAGCTCGCGGACATTTCCCGGCCACGAGTGCTGCTGCATGATCTTCAGCGCATCACGCGAGAAGCCATGCACTCCCGGCGCCTTGCCCGTGGCATTGGTGCGGAAGAAATGCTCCGCCAGCACCAGGCAATCGTCTCCGCGGTCACGCAGCGGCGGCACCGCGACGTTCAGGACATTGAGCCGGTAGAACAGGTCTTCGCGGAAGCGGCCGGCGCGCACGGCCGCCTCGAGATCCATGTGTGTCGCGGCGATCACCCGGGTGTCGATATGCATCTCGCGGGTCGAGCCGACCCGCATGACGGTCGACTCCTGCAGAAAGCGCAGCAGGCTTGCCTGGGCGGCGCGCGGCAGATCGCCGATCTCATCGAGGAATATCGTTCCCTGGTCGGCCGCCTCGATCGATCCGATACGTCGTTCGTGGGCACCAGTGAATGCGCCCTTCTCGTGGCCGAAGAGCAGGCTTTCGATCAGCTGGTCGGGCAACGCCCCGCAATTCACCGGGACAAAGGGCCCGCCGTTGCGCGAACCCCAATGCACCGCGCGCGCGGCCAGCTCCTTGCCGACGCCGCTCTCACCGGTAATGAAGACCGGGGCGCTGCTGCGGATGATCTTTTCCAGCTCGCCGAACAGCGCCAGCATGCTCGGGCTCTTGCCGATCATGCCGTAGCGCCCCTCGGTCGGCTCGATGGGCGTCGCCGACGATTGGCGCAGCAGCGCCTTGCCGTGCGCGTGCCCCACGGAATACAGCAGACGCGCCGGGTCGATGGGCAAAGTGTGATAGTCGAAATAGCTCGAGCACAAGGCACGCGCGGTGGCCTGGTCGCTGGTCCCCCGCGGGGGGAGGATCGCGATCCATTCCATCCCGGAATCTTCCACGACCTCCGCAAAATCCTTCGGCGAGCAGGGCAGTGCTGCGTCGAAGACCGCGATCCCGACGTGGCATTTCTCGGACGCGACCGAGGTCAGCACCTGATCCGGATGGGTCGCGCGTCGTGAGCGCCAGGCATGGGTCGCAAGTGTCGGAGCCAGATCGGGAGTCGAATCCCCGGCCTGAAGGACCACGATGCTGCGTGACAAATTCGTACTTCCCTTCGCTAGGCCAGCCTGGGTTATTTGATCGTTAGTTCCAGCGGCGTCCGCTTTTTAGCATAAAGGCCAGGCGCAAAGATTGAACCGGTTCACACAAAAGCCAGTTCCGGACCGCCGCAAGGGCACGAAAGTGCTTGCATTCGCCCTCGGCCGGTGCGCAGGCGGGTTCACTGAACCCTTATGTTCTCTGCGTGCTCGGATCAGGCCGAAAAGAGTACGATGAACACTCTCTACCACCTATAAGTACAAGCCGGTGCAGCGGCGTAACCGATCGGTAATATTCCCGCGCCTCGTGCGCGTCCTCGCATCGCTCGCAGTCGCCGTTCTCCCGCTGGGCGAGGCGCGCGCGCAGAGCGGCGCTCCTGCGCCCGCCGATACCCTCGCGACGCAGGAGCAGCCCGAGTGGGCACACACGCTCGAGCGCATCTCGCGCGGGGTGGTAGCCATCCAGGTCGATCTCACGCGCAGTTTCGATACCGAGGTCAATGCCTCGCTGCAAGCGACCGGCTTCGTGATCGATGCCAGGCGCGGCCTGATCCTCACCAATCGGCATGTGGTCACGCCCGGCCCGGTCACCGCGCAGGGCATTTTTCTCGATCGCGAGGAGGTACAGCTGTACCCCGTATACCGCGATCCGGTACACGATTTCGGCTTCTATCGGTACGACCCGGCGAAGCTGCGCTTCATCACGCCGGAGCAGATCCCGTTGTACCCGCCGGGTGCCCAGGTCGGTACCGAGATACGCGTGGTCGGAAACGATGCCGGCGAGCAGCTCTCATTCCTCGCCGGCACGCTGGCGCGGCTCGACCGGCAGTCCCCCTCCTACGGGGTCGGCAAGTACAACGACTTCGATACGTTCTATTACCAGGCCGCGTCCAACACGTCGGGGGGCTCCTCCGGCTCCCCCGTCATCGATGTGCGCGGCCGGGCCGTCGCGCTGAATGCGGGCGCCGCCAAGGGATCGGCATCGAGTTTCTACCTGCCGCTCGGTCGGGTGGTGCGGGCGCTGCACTATATCGAGCGCAACGAGCAGGTGCCGCGCGGAACCCTGCAAGCGATCTTCAGCTACACACCCTACGACGAGTTGCGACGCCTCGGGCTCCCCGCCGAGACCGAAGCCGAAGTGCGCGCCGCATTTCCGAAGCAGCTGGGCATGCTCGAGGTGGAGCAGATCCTGCCAGGATCCGTGGCCGCTGGCGCCCTCGAAGTGGGCGATATACTGCTGCGCATCGATGGCCGACTCGTGACCGAGTTCGGCGCGCTCGCGGACGCGCTCGATGACTCGGTCGGCAAGACGGTGACCCTCGAGGTGCAACGCCGCAATCAGCACCTGGAACGCACGCTGCCGGTGCACGATCTGTACGCGATGGCGCCGGACGAATACCTCGAGTTCGGCGGTGCGGTGGTGCACAACCTCTCGTATCAGCAGTCACGGCATATGAACCTGCCGATCGAAGCGGTCTACATCGCAAATCCCGGCTACGTGTTCAACGCTGCGGGTATTTTCCGCGGCGCCGTGATCACGCAGTTCGCCGGCCGCAGCATTCACAATATCGACGACCTGGAGCGCGGCCTGGTCGAGCTGGCCGACGGCGAGCGCGTGCTGGTGCGCTACTTCACGGCGGAGGAGACCAGCGCCGCGCAGGTGCAACCGATCATCAACGACCGCCGCTGGTACCCGGCGCGCCGCTGCAAGCGCGATGACACCCTCGGCTACTGGCCCTGCCGAGCGCTGGCGGAGCCGCCGGCGCATGCGCTGCAGGTCGCGGCGACGACCCTGGGAAGCAGCCCCGCGACAGCCGACCCCCATGCGCGGCGCCTCGCCGATTCGCTGGTCGCCGTGAGCTTCGATATTCCCTACCCGGTATCAGGCGTGACGGCCCGCAGTTTCCGCGGCACAGGCCTGATCGTCGATGCCGAGCGCGGTCTGGTGGTGGTCGATCGCGACACCGTGCCGGTGGCGGAAGGCGACGCGCGTATCACCTTCGGCGGCAAGCTGCAGGTGCCGGCGCGCGTCGTGTTCGTGCATCCGCTGCACAACCTCGCCGTGCTCGCCTACGATCCACGACTCATAGGCTCGACGCAGGTACGGGCCGCGCGTTTGCTGACCCGCTCTCTCGAGCCCGGCGAGAAGGTGTGGGTCGTGGGAATCAGGCACGACATGCGGCTCACGGCCCAGGAGAGCCGCATCACCGGAATCGACCCCATCGATATTCCGCTGCCGCGCACGCCAGCCTTTCGCGACAGCAATCTCGATGTGGTTACCCTGCTCAACGGTCCCAGCGACTACGACGGGGCCATTTCCGACAAGTCGGGTAACGTCCTCGCGCTGTGGTCGACGTTCGCCGTCGACAACGGCCATGACCTGGTCGAGCAGACCATGGGTGTCCCCGCCTCGATCGTCGCCGCAATGCTGGACGCGATCCGCTCGGGCGGCGAACTGCGCTCGCCCGAAGCCGAGTTTGGCGCCATACCGCTTTCGAAGGCGCTCGAGCTCGGTCTGGATGAGCAGTGGCTGCGGCAGGTCGAGCTGCACAGCCCGGCGCGCAGCCAGGTGTTGAGCATCCAGCGCCTGGTAGCAGGCTCACCCGCCGCCAAGGTGCTGCAACCGGGCGACCTGCTGCTGAGCATCGACGGCAAGGTGGTCACCCAGTTCGACGAGGCGGAGCGAGCGAGTCAGCGGCCGCTGCTGCAGCTGCGCGTCTGGCGTAACCGCGCGGAGGTGCCCGTCGAGCTTGATACGGTGGTACTGAACGGCACCGATATCGACCGGATCGTGCAGTGGGCGGGCGCGACGTTGCAGGCCCCGCATCGGGCGCTGGCGGTGCAGCGGGGCATTGCGCCGCAGGGAGTGTTCGTCGCCTATTACCTGTTCGGCTCGCCCGCGAGCCGCTCCGGCTTGACGGCGCTGCGCAACATCGTCGCGGTCGACGGAAAGCCGACTCCGGATCTCGATGCCTTCCTTGCCGCGGTCGCGGACAAAGGCGACCGCGAGTCGGTGCTGCTGAAGACCGTGACGCCAAACCGCGCGATCGAAGTGATCACTCTCAAACTCGATACGCATTACTGGCCGACGTACGAGCTAAGACGCACCGCTGACGGTTGGGAGCGTCGTACGCCGACCGAGCAGCAGCTGGCGCGCCGCACCCCATGAAAGCGAGTGCTCCGCGGTACTGGTGGGTCAACCACCAGCACGCTTGGCGACAGGAGATTGACGGCGAATATCTCTGGTCGCCCAAAACGAACCAGAACGGCACCAGCAACGATACCTGCACCAGCCTGACGAGGGTGATGCCGGGCGATGTCGTGTTTTCGTTCGCTGACGCAGCCATCCGCGCGGTCGGCGTCGCACTCGGTCGGGCGCGGGAAGCGCCGCAGCCCAGGGAACGCCGTGCAGCCGGAAAACAGTCGCGAGCAGAGCCGGGTTGGCAGCTAGCGGTGCGATTCACGCAACTGAAATCCGTGCTGAGACCGCAGGCACATACGTCCGAACTGACTCCATTACTTCCGAAAAAACGTTCCCCCATCGACGCGAGCGGGGACGCGAATCGCAGGGTGTACCTGGCCGCGGTACCGGAGCTCATGGCGGCAAGACTGCGCGAGCTCCTCGGCGGACAAGTCGAGGAGCTGGTCGCAAGGATCAGCGCATCCTCTGGCGGAGCGCTCGAGGACGAGAGAGCAGAGGCAGAGCTTCAGTTGAGAACGGACATCGGGCCCACCGAGAAACTCGAGCTCGTGAGAGCCCGTGGTGGGCAGGGTGTATACAGAACCAATCTGGAACGGGTCGAGCTGGGGTGCCGAATGACGGGATTGCTCGACCGCCGGCACTTGCGCGCCAGTCACATCAAGCCATGGTGTGTGTGTACCGACCGAGAGAAGCTCGATGGGTTTAACGGCCTGTTACTGTCGCCGCATGTGGGGCATCTGTTCGACCGAGGCTATTTCTCCTTCTCCGACTCAGGAGACGTCCTCGTCGCGCAATCTCTGAATCCAGAGGTCCTGCAGAGCTGGTGCGTCGTGCTGCCGCGTAACGTAGGACTGTTTCGGGCCGAGCAGTGCAGATATCTCGAACATCACCGCCGTGAGGTGTTCCAACAGAAGCTGGCTGGCGGCATGCGCAGCAACCAGTTCGCGACTCGCGATGTCCTGGTACCGGTGGTTGGCCCGAGCACATTGAGCGGCGAGGGTTAACGACGGTCGCACTTCCTGCATGATCCCTTGGCACGCGAGATCGTGTTGCCGGCGACGCTCGACGATGTACCATCGCTACGGTGCGTCCATCTATTCGTCCTACGGCTTCCTCGCCGCGGCCGCTCGCTGGCCGGGCGATTGCGCTGCTGGCGCTAGCGCTCGGCGCCGTCGCCCCGCTTGAGGCGCAGACCGCGCAGACCATCACCGTGGACGCAACCGCAGCGACGCAACCGTTTCCGCACTTCTGGGAGCGGATGTTCGGCTCCGGGCGCGCGGCGCTCAGCCTGCGCGAGAGCTACCGCGAGGATCTGCGCGCCGTGCGCAGCATCACCGCGATCGCCTACGTCCGCTTTCACGACATCCTCGATGACGACATCGGCGTGTATGCGGAAGATCGCCATGGCAAGCCGCTGTACAACTTCTCCTACGTCGACCAGGTGTACGACGGGCTCCTCGCCAGCGGCGTACGGCCCATCGTCGAGCTGAGCTTCATGCCGCGCCAGCTGGCGCAACGCGATATCCGCCACACGTTCTGGTACCACCCGGTGGTGTCCCCGCCGAAGGACTACGGCCGCTGGGATGCGCTGATCGACGCGTTCGCGCGGCACCTGGTGCAGCGCTACGGCATCGCGGAGGTCAGCCAGTGGTACTTCGAGGTGTGGAACGAGCCGAATCTCGACTTCTGGGCCGGCCAGCCGAAG
>Ga0209380_10000987_pt1 | contig 19795 bp, 22 predicted proteins | sample HubBroMetageWFT6_FD_188347 | JGI IMG/M metagenome (GOLD analysis project Ga0209380, IMG submission 188347) | Warmed and freeze-thawed soil microbial communities from the Hubbard Brook experimental Forest, New Hampshire - Hubbard Brook CCASE Soil... | ecosystem: Environmental > Terrestrial >...
TGTAGGTCCGGGGCTCCCGCCTCCGGGACCGGCTCGTCCGGGTGCTCGGCCTGGTGCTCCGGCGCGCCGGCCCGGCCAGCGCTATGTTCCGCGTGGCATAAAAGAAGGCCCAATGAAGGGCTACACGCCACCACCGCGCATGGTGGTGTCGAACGAGCCGATGCCGATCACGCGCAATATCACAATCACGGAAGGCATCAGCGTTAAGGATCTGGCGGAAAAACTCGACATTCGCGCCAAGGATTTGATTTCGCGCTTGCTCGGTCGCGGCGTTTTCGCCACCATCAACCAGACTCTCGACGCCGAGCTGGCGAGCGAGATGGCGCGCTTCTTCGGAGCCGAGACGAACGTGATCACGTTCGAAGAGCAAGCTTCGAAAGACATCGATGCTGCCGCAGGTAGCGGGGAAGAGTCTGCCGTCGAAGTCACGCCGCGTCCTCCGGTGGTCACCATCATGGGTCACGTCGACCACGGCAAGACCACGCTGCTTGATTCGATTCGCCTCACCAGTGTCGCGGAAGGCGAAGCCGGAGGCATCACTCAGCACATCGGTGCCTACAAAGTTCGCATTACTGACAAAGAATCTCCGGCATACGGACGCGAGATCGTATTCCTCGATACGCCCGGTCACGAAGCGTTTACTCGCATGCGGTCGCGCGGAGCGAAGGCTACCGATATTGTGGTGCTGGTTGTGGCTGCCGATGACGGAGTGATGCCGCAGACGATTGAGGCGATCGATCACGCGCACGCGGCGGAAGTGCCGATCATCGTCGCTGTGAACAAGATCGATAAGCCGGACGCCATGCCTGACCGCGTGAAGAAGCAACTTGCCGATCGCGGGCTGGTGCCGGAAGAGTGGGGCGGCAAGACCGTGTTCGTCGACGTTTCCGCGAAAAAGAAGACGAATTTGAACTTGCTGATGGAAATGATCTGCCTGGTTGCAGATCTGGCAGAACTCAAGGCCACTCCGGAGCGCGCCGCGACTGGCGTGGTTCTCGAAGCCAAACTCGATCGCGGCCGCGGACCGGTGGCCACGGTGCTCGTCCAAAATGGCACGCTCATCGCCGGCGACAACTTTGTGGTGGGCAATGTTTACGGCAAGATTCGCGCCATGTTCGACGATCGCGGAGCGCCGCTGGCGTCTGCGCCACCGTCCACGCCGGTTGAAATTTTGGGCATGGAAGGGTTGCCGCAAGCCGGCGATCAGTTCGTCGTGGTTGCCGATCGCGACAAGGCCCGAGGCATTTCCGAATACCGCGAGCAGAAAGCCCGTGAAGCCGCGCTGGCCAAGAGTTCCCGTGTATCGCTGGAAGGACTTGCTGAACAAATCAAGACCGCCGGCACCAAGGAACTGAACATCATCCTGAAGGGCGATGTGCAGGGCTCGGTGGAAGTGCTCAGCGATCTGCTGTCGCGACTTTCGAACGAAAAAGTTCGGCTGCGCCTGCTTCGTTCGGGTGTAGGCGCCATAACCGAAACCGATGTACTGTTGGCGTCGGCGTCGAATGCCATCATCATCGGCTTCAACGTGCGGCCGGAGCGCAAGGCGCAGGAACTCGCCGAGCAGGAAGAAGTCGACATCCGCCTGCACTCGATCATTTACGAACTGCAGGACGAGATCAAGCGCGCCATGACCGGCTTGCTGGAACCGACGATCAAGGAAACCTATCAGGGCCGCGCCGAAGTGCTCGAAGTCTTCCGCATTCCGAAGGTCGGTACGGTTGCTGGTTGCCGCGTGACCGATGGCTTGATCAAACGCGATTCCGAAGTCCGCCTACTGCGCGACAACGTAGTCGTGTTCAAGGGCAAGGTCGGATCGCTGCGGCGCTTCAAGGACGACGCCAAGGAAGTCACCAATGGCATGGAGTGCGGCATCTCGATCTCGAACTATGGCGATATCAAAGCCCGCGACGTGATCGAGGCATTCGCCACGGAGCGGATCGCCGCGGAAGCAATGGTTTAGAAGTTTCGAGTTTCCAGTTTCAGGTTTCGAGTAATCTGGGCGGCAGGCAGTTTTTGTGAACTGCGCAAAACTGGAAGCTGAAACTCGAAACTGAATGCCCATCGCATTGCTCACGCTCGAACTCCACATCGAAGCCGCGCAGTCGATCAAAGACAGGCGCCAGGTTGTGCGCAGCTTGAAAGACCGGCTGCGGACCAGCTTCAACGTTTCAGTCGCCGAGCTCGATGCCGCCGAGCTCTGGAATCGCGCCACCATCGGCGTGGTCAGCATCTCCAGCTCGCGCGATTACCTCGACGGCCTGATGAAGAACGTGGAGCGCGCTGCCACCCGCATCGCCAATAACCACGGCGCCGACCTCGCCGATTCGTTCGTGGAGTATTTCTAGAAGTCCTCATGTGGAGATGGCCGCCTCGGAGGTCCCGCCAGAGCTTAAACTCGGTGGCGCGAGCGCCCTAACATATTGTTACCTCCGTACTTATCACTCTCGGCCAGAGCGGCGACAATAACGCTGCCGGAGCACACACTTGCGCCCGTTTTTCTGATATTCTCATGCGTTTTACCTGAGGTGGTGAAAACCGTGGAGAAGCGTGGGCTGAAATACCATCGCGGGCGGGTTGGCGAGGCTCTGCGCGAGGAGATCGAAACCCTGGTCGAAGGCGAGCTGGCTGATCCGCGCATTGGCCTGGTGAGCGTGACCGCCGTCCACATCGCGGACGATGGTAGGTCCGCGCAGGTTTGGGTGAATGTTGAAGGCGATGACGAGGATGCGGACGAAAGCCTGGAGGGTCTGGAGGCAGCGCGCGCCTACATCCGGCATGAACTGGTTGAGCGACTGCATCTGAGACGCGCTCCCGAACTGTATTTTAGGCTGGACCGTGCAGAACAAGAAAAAGCGAGAGTCGAGGAGTTGCTGGCGCGGGCGAAAAAACGTAACAAGGCCCGCAAGGATCCTGGTGGAAAAAAGGCATAGCGACGTGCTCGAGGACGTGCTCCGGCAGATCGAACAGCACCAGAGGTTCGTGCTGACCTCGCACGCCCGGCCAGACGGCGATGCAGTCGGATCGGCACTGGCTTGCTGCCAGATTCTGCGCGCGATGGGCAAGCAGGCCGATGTCGTTCTGCACGATGGCGTTCCCCGCGTCTACCGTTCGCTTCCGTTCGCGGATCAAGTCGTCCAGTCAAGCCAGGTCATGGGCAATTACTCGGCGGCAATTATTCTGGAATGCGACAGCATTCACCGAACGCGGCTCGAAGGTTTGGAAAACCGGTTCCTTATCAGCATCGACCACCATGTCAGTGGGCGCCCGTTCGCCCACGTCAACTGGATCGATCCCGACGCCGTGGCCACTGCGGAAATGGTGTTCCGGCTGGCGCGGGAAGCGAACGTCAAGTTTTCCGGCGAGGTCGCGACCTGTCTTTATACCGCACTGATGACGGACACCGGTTCGTTCATGTTTCAAGGCACGAATGAACACACGTTCGCTCTGGCGCGCGAGCTCGTGCTGGCCGGAGCCGATCCGGCGCACTGCGCTCGCGGCATTTATTTCGCGCACTCCGTGGCCAAGATTCGATTGCTGGGCGAAGCGCTGCGCAGTCTAAGCCTTGAGGGCAACATCGGTTACGCCTGGGTGACCCAGAAACAGGTAGAACGCTGCGGCGCCATCGAGGAGGACTGTGAAGGATTGGTGAACTACGTTCTATCCATCGGCGGCATAGAAGTTGCGGCGTTCTTTCGAGAGTTGCCGGATGGGCGATACCGGGTTAGCCTGCGCAGCAAAGGCAAACTGGATGTCGCGCACGTGGCCGAGAGTTTCGGCGGCGGAGGCCATGAATGCGCCAGCGGTTGCTCGGTTAATGGGCCACTCGCCGAAGCCGTGCGCAATATCCTCTCCCAGCTTCGCGGCGGGCCTTCCGTACAATAAGCAAAGAATTGCAGATTGTAGATTTTTGATTGCAGGTTGAAAACTGTTGTCTTCCGCACGGTCGGCTCGCAAGCGAGCTGCAACCTTGAAAAAAACTGAAATCTGCAATCATCAGTCTGAAATCGTCTTTCATGACCAACCGCACGCGAACCGACACTTTGCTGATCGCAGGCTTCTGTGCTTTTCTATTTTTCTACGGCACAGGGCAGTTCGGGCTGATTGGCGCTGACGAGCCACGCTACGCTCAAGTGGCGCGTGAAATGCTCGAACGGCATGACCGGATCACGCCGGTTCTTGGTGGGCATGCATGGCTCGAGAAGCCTCCGCTGTATTACTGGCAAGCGATGCTGGCCTACGATGTTTTTGGGGTAAGCGACGTGGCGGCGCGGGTGCCCGCCGGATTTGACGCTACGCTGCTCGTGATCTCTGTTTATCTCTTCTTTCGCCGCTTTCGTCGCGGGGTGGAACTGGACGCTGCGCTGATCACGGCTTCTTGCGCGGGAATCATCGGCTACGCGCGAGCCGCTTCGATGGACATGGCGCTGGCCGCTTCTTTCTCGATGGGAATGCTCGCGTGGTGGGCCTGGCGTGAGAGCGGCAAGCAAACTTATCTTGTGCTGTTTTATGTCTGTATGGCGCTAGGCATGCTGGCCAAAGGTCCGGTCGCGCCCTTTCTGGCCGCGGCGGTCATCGTAGTGTTTGCGCTGGGAGCGCGCGAATCTCGGCTCGTCTGGAGAACGGCGTGGCTGCCAGCCATTCTCTTGTTCTGTGCGATCGCACTGCCATGGTACATCGCGGTCGAGCTGCGCAATCCGCAATTCTTTCGTGAGTTTATTCTGGAGCACAACCTGGCCCGTTTTTCCAGCGACCTGTATCACCACCGCCAACCTTTCTGGTATTACCTTCCCATCACGGCTCTCGCTTTTGTGCCCTGGACCGTTTTCGTAGTCGCGGCTTGCGTAGCATCAGTCCGAATCTGGTGGGCCGAGCGCAGGTCCGTCGTTGCTGAACCTGATCTGGAATGGCAGTTCAGTGTGTTCGCGGGCTGCTGGCTGCTGGTTCCGGTGGCGTTTTTTTCTATCTCACAATCGAAGCTTCCCGGCTACATTCTTCCCGCTATTCCCGCAGGCGCGGTGTTGCTCGCGGATTACTTGCGCCGCAAACTCGCGGACGACGTTAACGTTTCAAAAGGATTGGCAGTGCTGCACGCGCTCGTCGCGGCTATGCCGATCGTTCCGTCTGTGCTCATTGCTTATCTCATCACCGAGCACCGGCTTCCTGCCGGCCGGCCCATGCTGATCGCTCTGGGGATTGCGTTCGCTCTATGTGCGGCCATTGCACTTACTCTGGTCAGCCGCCTCCGCCTGCGCATGCTGCGTTTTGTGACTCTGATCCCGGTTGTGTTGTCGGTCGCAGCAGTGCTCAAGGTCGGCACAGCGTCTATCGACCAGACCCTGTCGGCGCGCCCACTGGCGATAGAAATAGCGAGTGTGGAAACCCATCAGCTTCCTCTAGCCGTCTACGGTGTTCCGCGCGAGGTTGAATTCGGACTTACTTTCTATCGGAACCAACCTGCGGAGCGCTACGAAGCGGGAAGCATCCCCGCCGAGGAACATCTGCTGGTGGCTCCGTCGAGCTGGAGGGGGAATGTCGCGAAGCAAACAACAGGGCGGCGGGTGTTGTTGCTTGGCCACTATGCGCCGCAGAATGTGGACTATTATTGGGTCGCCGCCGCGGGCGCAAAGCCCCAGCCGGGTAGGCCGTAGTGACTAAGATTCCGATCCTATTCGCTCGAGTATGTCAGTTCCTGGAGTCCAGCCCTCGGGGGAGCCGCGGCTCGTTCCGCATTGCCGTACTCGAATCCTCTCTCGAACGCCTTCAGATTGAGTTCCCTGAAACTTGCTGGTACTGAGTCGGCGACAGCTTTGCGAACTGCATCCGCGGTCAGAAGCTTTGTAACCGAGGTGAAGAATCCCACCATCACGGAGTTCAGCACCATGCGTTTGCCAAGTTCCTCGGCAATGCGTGTAGCGGGAATGCGATAGACTTTGGAATTAGGCTCGAGATCAGAGACGCGGACCAGATCTTCTTCCACGATCAGCACGCCCTGCGGTTTCAGTTCCGGCGCGAAGCGGTGGTAAGCCTCCTGCGACATGACGACCATGATGTCGGGCCGTGTGACATAGGGATACAACACGGGCGAGTCGGATAGAATGAGCTGAGCGCTACAGGCTCCGCCGCGCGCTTCCGGGCCGAAGTTCTGTGTCATGGTGGCGAAGCCGTTGTCATAAAGGGATGCTGCTTTGCCCAGCACGATGGCGGAGAGGATGACACCCTGGCCTCCGAAGCCGGCAACACGAATCTCGGTCAGCCGCATACGCACTCCGTTTCTGGTTCTTCGATGTAGCGTTCGCCCAGCGTAGATTGATACTGCGCGCGCATCATGGTTTGATAGTCGGGCCGGTTGCGGTCCACAAACTTCCCGACTGCGATCTCTCCATTCAGCGTGAGCCCGACCTCGCTGGTGGGCGCGCCGTGCTTTACCTTGCTGTTTTCCTTGTAGAACTTCATGGCATCGAGGCCGTCGCCCATTTTGTTGCGGCGCTGGTAGAGCGTAGGACAGGGCGAGATGACTTCGATAAACGAGAATCCTTTTTTCTGGAAGGCTTCGCTGATCGAACGCGCAAGTTGACGCACGTGGAAAGTCGTCCAGCGAGCCACATACACGGCACCAGCGGCTTCCACCAGATGCGGCAAGTTGAATGAGGGTTCGAACGTTCCGTAGGGATTGGTCGAGGTAGTGGCATGGCCGGGTGTGGTCGGCGCCGTTTGCCCACCGGTCATCGCATAAATCAGATTGTTCACGCAGATAACTTTCAGATCGATATTGCGCCGCGCGGCGTGGATCAGATGATTGCCGCCGATTGCAGAAAGGTCGCCATCGCCGGAATAGACCACGACATTGAGCTTGGGATTCGCCAGCTTCAGGCCGGTCGCAAACGGAATCGCACGGCCGTGCGTGGTGTGAAACGAATCAACCTTCACGTAGCCGGCGACGCGTCCCGTACAACCGATGCCCGACACCAGTGCCAGGGACTTAAGATCAATCTTCGATTCGATCAGCGCGCGGGCGAAGGAGTTAACCGTGGTCCCGATCCCGCAGCCGGGACACCAGATATGCGGCATCCGGTCGCTTCGCAAAAACTGTTCGACGGGATTGACCGTGTGGTCGGGCGTATTGTCCAGAATGTTCAGCATCGGCTTGCCTCCACGATGGTGTTCAGAATTTCATCCGGATTGTGAACTCCGCCGCCGGCATGCGACACGGCGAACGTTTTGGCCTTGCCGTTGACGGCGCGCTCGACCTCGTGCACCATCTGCCCAAGGTTGAGCTCAGGCACGACGAATGCCTTAATGCGCGAGGCCAGCTCTCGAATCTTCTTCGCGGGGAAAGGCCAGGCGGTGATGAGGCGCAGTTTGCCGACTTTCAGTCCGCGGTCGCGCGCCGCATCGATTGCACGTTGCGCCACGCGCGAGGTGATGCCGTAACAAACCACGGCCACATCGGCGTCTTCCAGTCGATCTTCTTCAAACAGGCAGATTCGGTCGGCCGCGTTTTTAATCTTGTTCTGCAGTCGCCTCACGAGCTGGTCTTGCGTCTGAGGCGTCATGTTCGGATAGCCGCGCTCATCGTGGGTCAGGCCCGTGACGTGGAAATTGTAGCCGTCGCCTGCATGGGCCATTTCCGGCACCAGGTCGCCGTTGGTTGCATACGGCAGATAATCTTCCACGGATTTGTGCGTATGCTTGCGCGGCGTCACTTCGATCTCGTCGGCAGGAGGAATCACGACCTTCTCGGTCATGTGTCCGACTACTTCGTCCATCATGAACATCACCGGCACTCGAAATTCTTCTGCAAAGTTGAATGCCTTGATGGTCAGGTCGAAGCACTCCTGCGGCGAGTTCGGACAGAGAGCGATGATCTCGTAGTCTCCGTGCGATCCCCAGCGTGCCTGCATCATGTCGGCTTGCGCGGGGAGAGTGGGAAGTCCGGTGGAGGGGCCGCCGCGTTGCACGTCGACGAACACGCAGGGTGTTTCCGTCATGGCGGCGTATCCGATGTGTTCCATCATGAGCGAGAAGCCCGGACCGGACGTTACCGTAAATGCTTTCGCCCCGCCCCACACGGCGCCTTGCAGCGTGATCGAGGCGGCGAGTTCATCTTCCATCTGAATGAAGGTTCCACCCACCGTGGGGACGCGTGCCGCGAAACGTTCGACCACTTCGGTGGAAGGCGTGATGGGATACCCGGCCGCAAATCTCGCCCCGGCTGCCAGAGCGCCCTCACAGCAGGCGTGGTCGCCGTCGAGAAAGTGCGTGCCCGTCAAAACTCCGTGTGGATCGGCTTTCACTTCTCACCTCCGTCGGCTTTCGGGACTTTCGTTCCGTTGATGGCGAAGTCCGGGCAATACATGCCGCAGAGATCGCAGCCGCTGCATTTTTCCGGATGGATCACGTGCGGCGGATGATAGCCCTTCGAATTGAAGGCGGAAGAGAGCGCCAGCACGTGCGTGGGACAAAACTCCACGCAAAAGCCACAGGCCTTGCAGCGCTCAACCACGACGGAAACGCGTCCTTTTGCCACGACATCCCCCACTCAGGAGTGCGAATGACTCCGGAATTCAATCCACAGGATGTGATTATGAGGGGAACGGCGCCGGCACCCTGTGACCCACGTCACAGCAGCATGTGCGTTCAAGCACCCGGCGATTCAGGAGGCAGGGCGATATAAACCGTAGTAAGCATGGAAGTTAGCGCCGCGATATCGGCCAGTCGTGTCGCAGAATACCCGACCCTGGCGCCGGTTCGGTGACGGCCAACACGGAGAAGCGTGAGTGTAAACACAGGAGCTAAGGTGTGGGTGCCAACTGTTGCTACTGGTTGTTCGTCGGGTTTGCCTCCGGTCCGCGAACCCACTACACTCGAAATTTTGCCGCGACTATTGCCGCCGTCCTTGCGGCCGCCGCTGCAGGAGTCCGCTTGGAGATCCTCGACCTCAGACATTTTTCGTCGGTTGACCTGCGTCCGTTACTCGAGGACGAAACCCAAGTCTGGGCACGCCTGCTTTCGTGGGATTACTCCGGCTCAGCGGAAATGATTCTTCGCTATGTCGACGCGAAAATCCTGCCGGGATACGCCGCCGTCGATCGAGGCCGCGTCTTCGGTTACTCGTTTTTTGTGTACGAGGGCAACAAGGGCGTGATTGGCGATCTCTACGTCACCAACGGCAATCGTCTTCCCAACGCCCGCGAAGTCGAGTTGAAACTGTTGACCCACGTGATCGAGACCTTGCAGCAGTCTCCGGGGATTCATCGGGTGGAAGCGCAACTGCTGGCCCACGAGGCCAACTCGGTCTCGCGACCGTTTCAGGAGACGGGATTCGAGCGGCATCCGCGCCTTTTCATGACGCTGACATTGGGAAAAGCAGCGACAGAAAGAGTTCCTGCCCATCCCGAGGTCGAAATCCGACCTTGGACCGAAGCGGACTATCAACCCGCTGCCGCGGTCATTACGGCGGCTTATCGCAGCCACGTTGATGCTCAGATCAACGATCAATATCACACCCTCAGCGGATCGCTGCGCTTCCTGAACAACATCGTGCGCTTTCCAGGCTGTGGCGTGTTCGATGCCGAGTCGTCGTTTGTAGCCGTGGATCGCCGGGCGAAGAATCTGATCGGGCTGATTTTGTGTTCACGCGTGCGGCATGACGTGGGCCACGTCACCCAGGTGTGCATCCTGCCCGACTATCGTTCACGCCGGATCGGCGAAGCCTTGCTGGCAGCAACCGAAGCCAATCTGCGGACCCGAAATTTTGCCCTACTGTCGCTGACCGTGACCGAGGCCAACGCCCGGGCCGTCGCGCTTTACCGGCGTCTGCATTTCGAATCCAAGAGGATTTTTGATGCGTTCGTGTGGGAAGGGTGAAGGACAGCTTTGAGCCGTCAGCTCATGACGGTTAGCTTTCTCGCGGTCGAGGTTTGCGGTCTGAAGCGCGGCCAGCGATGTTGAGCCGCAAACGGATGGCCAAGAGCTTAAGATCGGAAGCTACCTCCTCAGCACCCACATCGCCCAGCCCGCCACCAGCACTCCGCCAAGAAACATGGCGAAACAGTAGAGGCCGTAGCGCACCATCTCGCGCGTGGTTTCGCGGTGAGTAATGCCGAATACGATCGAGGCGAACAGAGCAAACACAGCCGCCGCGCTGAAATGGTTGAGTGTGATGGTCAATGCGCCGATCTCCGCGGAGAAGTTTTAGCTGAGAACCGAGAACTGGGAACTGAGAACTGTTTCATCTTTTCTTCCCAATGGCGATGTGATAAGCGTCGGCGACGGCAATGAAGTTCAACAGTCCCGCAACGATCATGAATTTCGTTCCATAGTCGGCAGTTGCAAAGGCAATCGCGCCTTGGCCCCAATCGTTCGTCAGCGTCAGGATGTAAAGGCCGCCCGCACCCACATCGCCGATGAAACCGAGAATGTCGAGAATATCGCCGCCGTTGGCTTTATAGATGCGGCCTTGCATCGCGAGCCCCAGCAAGAAAAGCATTGCAATCGACACAAACAGCAATAAGCCGCGAATCCAGCGCTTTTGGATCATGTGTCCCGCGCCTGGAATCAGCCAGCCCACCGCAGGAGCGAGTACGGCCATGATGCTCGCCGGTTGGGCCTGCACTACTCTCGTTTTTTCTGTCGTGATATTTGCCATTCAGATGTTCACAATCTCGCGCTGAATTTTCCCGGTCACTTCGGCCGACTTCGCGCGTACCAGCACATTTACTTCGCTGCGCACGCCAAACTCCGGCAGGTAGATGCCCGGTTCGATGGAGAAGCAGGAGTTGGGAAGAATCTGCCGCTCGTCGTGAATCTCCAGATCGTCCATGTTGGCTCCGTTGGAATGGACGTCGGTCCCGATGGAATGTCCCGTACGATGAATAAAATAATCTCCGTAGCCGGCTTTCTGAATGTGGTCGCGTGCAGCCTTATCCACTTCCCATCCGGCGATCCGGCGCCCCGCGTTGATGGCGTCGAGCACGGTCTTCACTCCGGCGTCGCGCGCGTCGCGCACAATCTCGAAAACTTCATACATGCGCCCCGACGCGGCCCGACCGACGAAGCCCATCCACGTAATATCGTAGTACACGGCATTGGGCGTATTTTTCTTGCCCCACACGTCGAGTAAAACGAGGTCGCCTTCGCGAATGGGCACGGCATTGCTGGCATGCGGTTCGTAGTGCGGATTGCCCGCGTTGGCGTTGACGGCAACAATCGGCGGATCGTCGGTCAGCAGATTCTCGCGGCCGAATGCCTCGGCGAACCACTGCTGGATTTCGTGCTCGGTTGTGCCTCCGTTGCGGACACGCTTGCCGATCTCCTTGAACGCAGCGGCTACGATGGAGTCGATGCTGTCGCGCGCCGCGAAGTGCGACTGGATCTGCTCTTCGCTCCAGGTGGACTCGAACTGTGCCACCAGATCCGCCGAGCTGACCACGTTCTTACCCAGGCCGCGGAGCAGATCGATAGTGCCGCCATCCACAAGCGAAATCGTGAACACTATGTTGTTCGGCGAGTACTGCATGGCGAGGTCGCGGTGGTTCGCCAGAATGGACTTCAGCTTCTCGAACAATTCCTTCCAGCCCGAATATTGATTTTTCTTGCCGGGCAGGGAATCGAGATGACCCGCTTCAATCTTGTGAACGAGTTTTACCGGCTCGCCCTCGGCCGGTATCAGGTAGAACCACCGCCGCGTCACCATCATGCCTGCGGGCAAGCCAAGGACGCGGTAGGCAATCGGATCGCGGTGATGGTGGTCGTAGAACAGCCACGCGTCGATGTTGCGTTCGCGCAGCGCGGACTGAATGGCAGCAAGCTCCATGGGCAAACCCTTATTGTAAACAAGAGGGAGGATTTGGGCGAATCGCCAGGGGATTTAGCGTGAAAAATCCCATGCCTGGCTGCTGAACTGCGCCGGATGTCTGCCTCGGCCGAACCCGTCCCGTCGACACGCGAACCGGGGCCATCACGAACTGGTGGTGCCAAGCACTCTGTCCAGTTCCAGTATCGGCGAGAAGTACGAGGAGTTCCAATCAGGAAGATCATCGCTCCGTTCACGGCGAGATGTTGTGGGAGGGCAAAACAGGACTATTCTGCCCTGCTCCAGCCGCGAAGCGGCGGCAGATTTTAGCCCAGGAGGTCAGTCCTGGGTGAGCCCGGAAATATTGAACGAGTCCCGGCGGGACGGTATACCTGTCTACGAAATCGAGGCCAGAACCTTTCTTCTCGTCGTCGCCGGCAGCGTCTCGCACGCCGTCCGCAACACCAGCCGCGGAGCGCGCCCGCGAATCTGCATCAAATACGGCACGGTCCGCTTCGCGTCGAATTTTGCGGTCTCTCGTAAAAGCCAGCCCAAACCCTTCTGCACCATGTCGTCGCGGTCGGCTAACAGGAAATCAGAGAGCTTCACAATCTCCGGAAAGAACATCTTCGCCCGCGCTCCGCGAATCATCGCCACACAAGCCGCCCGCCGGTGCCAGCGCTCTCGCGACTTCGCCCAGCGGAACGCATCCTTGACCCGCGCCGGATTCGCCGCCACCATCGGAGCGATCAGGTAGTGCACCAGTCCGTCGTGATCGGCCCAACTGCTGATCCGGTCCAGCCACGCTTCGAACAGCCGGAACTCGCGATCTCCGAATTGTGCGTCAAGTTTTTCCAGCAGAAACACTGCGGCGACTTTCTCTTCAAGTACCGATCCGGAGAACAGGTTGTCGGCTACACTCACGAGAAAATCGAAATCGTGCTCCCGCAAGATTTCCCCGCGGCAACGCTGCACGGCCCGCCGCAAAGCAGCCGTATACCAGCCGTGCGATCTGATTTCGTCCTTAAAGAACCACTGAACGCCAGCGGCGTGCTCTGCCGAACCGCCGTCTTTGAGCGCGCGCCGGATTTGCGCGGCAACATCCGCCGGTCTGGGTTTGCGTAAGGGCATCGATCTCAAGTCCGAAACGATCAAGAAAAGGCGGCCTGCGACGGCCGCCGGCCGGTAACCGCATTCCCTCGCTTTTCTCAAGGCTGGGGTTGCTTCTTCGGGCGAGACGAGTGCAATGGTCTCGACCGACTTACAGGCTCTCCCGGCCGCGAATGCCATGGCAATGGCCGCAGCGCTCACCTTGTCAGGCAAATCTAGATGATCACAACGTCGTAGTCTCCAAAAGAAAACCACGCGGCTTCAATCTTGCCTCCCAATTTTCGATCGCGGGCCGCACCGCTGCAATGCAGTTTTGCGGGTTCGCTACCCACGCTTCCCATCCTGCGCGCGAATATGCGGCTTGCTGAAGGAAATGTGGCATAGAACCTCCCTTCTGACTTGCTCGCTGGGGGCGAATAATTCCAGAGGCCAATGCCAAAGTCAAGCTTTGAGGTTGCTTTCCCGCCGCCAAAAAAGGTCATATACCCATAACCCAGCGGCGGTGGCCAGCCCGATCCCGGTTATCCAAAACCAGATCATGGTCGGCCGGTGTTGGACTTCTCCAAACTGATGCAGAAGAAATCCGCCGAACGGCCCGCCGATCAGAGAACCGATGCCGATCGGCACAAACGCAAATCCCATGTACGTCCCCTGCTGCCCCGGAGGTGCAAGCCTGGAAATGTATTCGTAGTAGCGCGGCGCCTGGATGATTTCCCCCAGCGCCAGAAAGAATAGAGAGAAGACCGCTCCCCAGATCGTTGGCCGGAATGCGAGGATCAACCACGAAAGGGAAGTAATCACGGTCCCCAAAATGACGGCTGCGAATGCAGGGATCTGGCGCGTGAGGAAATTTACTGCCAAGGTCAGACAGATGACCGTCAGCCCGTCTACCACCAGAATCATTTCGACGTCCGCCTGCGGATTGATGTAGCCGTGGATGAAGCCCGGTAAACTGATGTACTGCTGCCAGAAAACAATCCAGTAGCCCGCGAAGATCACGAGAAACCACATAAAGCGGCTGATGCCCGCGAGCATGATCGCGAATAAACCACCCCAGACCCACCACGGCACGCTCCACTCCGGCTTCAACCAGAGCACGATGCGTAGCAGCAGGGCAACAAAGAGCACGGGCAAAACCAGCCGGTAATTTCCCAGCACAACGCAAAAATTGCGCGCGACCGTCGCAATTGAGGGAGGGGGTGCATCGCCGGCCTTCCGGGGCTCGCGGAAGAAAAGCAGAACCACAAAAAACATTGCAAAGACGCTGAGCGCCGCCACCCGGTAAACATTTTCGACTCCCAGGTGGCGATGGGCCCAGGAGGCAAAATAGGGTCCGGCAGCGCCGCCGATGTTGACCATGGTGTAGTAGATCGAGTAGCCGATGGAGCGAACATTCTCTTTCGAGGCGCGCGCCGTTGTACCCACCACGCACGGTTTGACGAGTGAAATCCCAAGCGCGGGCAGCATCAGAATGAAGCCGACAAAAAGGCCGAGCGGCACCGTGTTGCGGATGGAAGCCAGCCACGGGGCTCCAATCGAGCCGATCAGAAAATAAGAAGCGCCAAGGATGAGGTAGGCCACCGAAAGCGCGCGGCGGAATCCTAGGCGGTCGGCCGCGGCTCCGCCGAAAATCGCCAGGAACCATACCATACCGCCGAAGATTCCGGTCAGCGTTCCGGTCTGCTCGGTGGAAAAGTTAAGCTGCTCCTGCAGATACAAGGCGAGCGAAGCAAACGCCCCGTAGTAGGCAAGGCGCTCAAAAATTTCGGTGATGTTGGCGATCCAGAACGGCTGCTCGAACCCGGTGCGGATTTCCTCGAAGCGTTGAGAGAAAGCCAAATTGACTCCTGTGGTTTTGTGGCGCGGGCGCTCCCGCCCGCGATCAGCCGAGCAGTTGATCTCGAATATACTGGCCCGTCACTCCCCCGACCCGGAGCACTTTATTCCGGCTGGTCTGACCGGACGTAATGGTAACGGAAGATCGCGGCAGCTTCAAAAGTTTTGAAAAAAGTTCAATGCAGGCTTCGTTGGCCCGGCCCTCGACCGGAGGCGTGGTCAGCGAGACTTTGAGCGCACCGCCCAGTTCGCCCGTGATGGCGTTCTTGCGCGCGCGGGGGTGCACTTTGACCGCGAAGCTAACTCCGCCGTCGGATTCATGAATCAGAAGCATGACTTCCTAATGAAATACCGGAGGCCGTCACCGTACCGGTTCTAACACCGGGGACTAGTTTCGCAGACAGCTTTCTTAACCAACCTCTTTTCCGAGAAGGCATCCAAATGAGTGGCAGAACTGCAGCACCCTTCCCTCCGGCCTCACTGAGCGGAGAGGGGTTGGAGGGTTGGGTTGCCGCGGTGACTGCCATTTTGAAGTCTGGGCCCGGTTTTCCGTTCGCGCTGGCTGTGCGCGACGCCTATATTTCTGTCCCTGCGACAGCCTTTCATCAATTTCGATAAAATAGACGTATGAAATACGCCTCTGCCCGTCTGCTGTTGTGGCTAACCTTGGGCGCCTGCGCACTGGTAGCACTACCCGGTCGCGCTCAAGAGGGACCGCTCGAGAACACGCCTCCCAAAGACACGACCCCGGAAGACATTATCAAACGCTTTGCTGCGAAAGAAACGGAATTCGCCAAGGCGCGCGACCAGTACACCTACCGCCAGGACGTAAGAGTTCAGACCGTGGATGGAAGTACGGTAGATGGCGAGTATCACGAAGTCTTCGACGTGATGTTCGACGACAAGGGCCACCGCATCGAGAACGTGGTGTTCGCTCCGCAGTCGAGTCTGACGAAGATCTTCATGTCGCAGGAAGATTTTGAGGACATTCGCCACCGCCTGCCATTTGTTCTCACCACCGAAGATCTGCCGGAGTACAACATCCTCTATGTCGGCCAGCAAAAAGAAGACGAGCTGAATTGCTTCGTTTTCGACATCGCGCCCAAAAAAATCGAAGGCAAGAAGCGCTACTTCCAGGGACGCGTCTGGGTCGACGATCACGACTTTCAGATCGTGAAGACTTATGGCAAAACCGTTCCCGACATCCGCGAGAAACATGGCAACCAGGAGAATTTGTTTCCTAAGTTCACGACCTGGCGGCAGCAGATCGACGACAAATACTGGTTTCCGGTCTACACCAAGGCGGACGACGAGTTGCACTTCAAGATGGAAGATGTGCACATCAAAGAAGTCGTGAAGTACGAGGACTACAAGCGTTTCGGTTCGAACGTGAAGATTCTGTACGAAGGCAAGGAAGTGCCCAAGGGTGAGAAACCAGCGGATCAGAAAAAGCCGGACCAGAAGGATCCGAACGCGCCCAAGCAGTAAGTCTCAAGGCTGCAGAGTTTCAAGCTTGCAAAGTCACGAGATCGATCGTTCAGGGCAATCTTTGAGAGTGGTCATGCTGAACGGCGTTCTTTGCGGCGAACGGTCTATTAATGCGGCAGGGGATCGCATCAGTTCTTCGCTGTATTTCGCAGTGAACAGGGTTGATTGAAAATCGTGAGACGTTGAAACCTCCGAGTCGCAACCCTAAAGCTCTCAGTAGAATAAATACTTCCGCCACTTATCATCCGACCGCCCCATCAACCGCATGATATGCCGGCTAGTGTGCAAATTGAAGGCGCGTGGCTCGCGCATCAGCTTCATGCCGGCTTCGACAGGATGCTGGTTACCTTTGCGGCGGTTGCAGGCGTGGCAGCAGGCGACCAGGTTTTCCCAGGTGGACGAGCCTCCGCGCGAGCGCGGGATCACGTGGTCGAGCGTCAGTTCACTCGATGGCAGCACGGTGGCGCAATACTGGCAGGTATTGCGGTCACGCAGCAGGATATTCTTACGAGAGAGCGCGCGGCTCTGATGCGGAATGCGGCGGTACTCGAGCAGACGGATCACCGAGGGTAGGCGCATCGCTACGCGAGCCGAGTGCAGAAAGTGTCCATTCTCTTCTTCGGTCATGGCCACGCCCTTGAGCACTAGGACCAACGCGCGGCGCGCGGCGCAGACATTAATGGGCTCATAAGACGCGTTCAGCACGAGAACGGGCGCCAGCAGGGCGTGGCCGTCGCCCGGCCGATGCGTGGCTGCTGGCGAGAACAGGCCGGCGGCATGCCGGGAACCTGCATCGTGGTCCATCCTTAGTGACATAACTTCCTGCCCTCAGGGGCCGAAGCCCAAATCCTCTTTCTCACCCTTGAACTAACTCATTGCGGTGGTCACCAAAACATCTTCCCGCTGCTCGTTCTCTCCGGCTGGATGGCCATACCCGGCCAGCCGGAATTCAGCGTAGTTAGATGCCAATTTCAGCGTGCGCGCCACGACGCCGTTGAACGGGAGCCGATGAACCAGTTCGCTCAGCCCACCTTCGTAACTGCCATAGGCCACGGCATGGGCAAAGGGACGAGCGATGCGCCGGCACACCGGACATCGCCGCCGACCATCCTCATCTCTTTCCGCGCCGGAAGAAAGCACCCTGTCCCTGCAGATAGAGCAAACCTTGCTGCGGATCGCAGGGACGCTGACCAGGCAATCGAGGCAAACCCGCAGCCGGGAAATATTCAGCAATGGCTCGCCGCAAATGCGGCGGCAATCAGAAGGGAAGAGAACGGTGAAGAGACTTTCCGCTAGTCGCTGAACCCGGATGCGGACTGGACCGGGCGAACGTTCTTTCGAAACAATGGGATGCCCTGCAACTACGCCACTGGTGTGGCTGGTCCGGATTTGGTCCTCATTACTGCTGAAGACGGCCTCCTCGTCGTGCCCGCAGTCAAATCCGCTGCGGTCAATCTTTGCTGCAATTCCTGCAGTATAGCGGCGATGCTCCACCTAGGCAACGTTGCGGTTCGGCGCCGGCGGCGCTTTGGGTGACGCGAGCCTCGGTTCTTCCGCCATTCGATCACGCACATCGGTGAAAATCAGCCGATAGTCGCGCCTGAAACATTCTCCACAGCGTACTGGCTTCAGAAGAAACAACGGCAAGACAAAGCGTTCGGCCAAGGTCCTGCGACGCGAGCGGAAAGCGGACTGGCTACCGCAATCGCGGCACCGATAGGGGGCGATCAAAGGCAAGCCCGAGTCGTTCATACTTTCACCTCAGATATGCAGACGAAGGGGCGGAAGAAGAACTGCCCCATCTTACACCAGCATGCGGAACAAAAACCGAAGTCGCTGTTGCCGCCCGAGTGCCGTACCGATCGGGAAAGCTGAAGGCAGGTGTGTGCATCAAAACGTCAAGTCATTTGGCTTCAATACCTTGCACGTCGAAGCCGTAGCTCCTCAGCAGCTCAGCCGTAGCCGCGGTTTTCACGAAGGACACGAATTGGCGGGCCGTCTCTTTATTTTTTGACGAACTAAGAATTACGCAGGCCTGCTCGATCGGTGGATATTCGCCGCCGGGGATCTCGACGTAAAGTCCTTTGTCTTTCATGTTTGGAGACAGAGCGAGCGACAAAGCCACGATGCCCACGTCAGCCGAGCCGGAAACAACGAAGGATGCCGTCTGTGAAATGTTTTCGCCCAGCACAAACTTGTCTTTCACTTTCTCGTAGAGGCCCTCTTTCTGCAACGCAGCTACTGCGGCCTGCCCGTAGGGAGCGTGCTGCGGGTTTGCGACAGCGATTTTCTTAACAGAAGGGTCGAGAAGAGCCTTCATGCCTGAAGACAGGTCAAGCTTTGAGTCCTTCGGAACCCAAATCACAATCTTGCCCCTGGCATATGGGTAGTAGCTTCCCGGTTCCGTCAATCCCGCCGCCTCCAATTTCTTTGGGTAATCAAGATTGGCAGAAAAGAACACGTCAAATGGCGCTCCGTTCTGAATCTGCTGGAAAAAGCTTCCCGACGAACCGTAGATGAGTTTCACGGTTTTGCCGGTTTCCTTCTGGAACCGTGCCGAGACGTCTTGCATCGCAGACTGAAGGTCCGCCGCCGCGGCCACGGTGATTTCCTGCGCGGCAGACAGTGGATGGACAAAAGCGAGTGCAAGGGCGGTGCTTAGAGCCAGTTTTCGCACGTACATTCTCTTTCTCCGAACCGGGCTCATGAGATTCAAGGCAATCGGCGTAAGCGATGATTCTCAGAGTGTTACACAAGAAATCGCAATCCCGGGCTCGCCGCGGACATTCTTAAGCAATATAGTCAATGCTGCGGATAGCGAACATAATCGCATTACTTTATTTAGTATAACCGTATGTAACATACATTTCGTGAACTCTGCATTTTCCTAGCCTGGGAGCGGAATGCGTCACGGCCGGTTTGGTTTTTGCAGCGCTGCGATTCCGTTTCTCACCCCATTCACATTTGGGCAGCATAAGTATTTTTCGAACTGGTTTGCCCGCGTGGAGAAAACCGAAAGACGAGCTGCCGCACTGGGTAACGCCCCTGGCCACGACAACTCCCCGCCTGGAGGAGGAATACCGCTACGATCAACTCTGGCAGATGAATCCCAAAGGAGTTGCCACCGACACCTACGATGGAGAAAAGGGTTGGAACTGATTCCATTGGAGAAAGTCGAAGTCATTTTAATGTGCCTCCCTATCTCGCGCACCACGATCCTAAAGTGCCCGACGGATTTGGCGATGTTGCATTTCTCGTAGAGTACCGCGTGCTCTCGGCCAACGAGGAACAAGGCAGCTACATTCTGACGGGGTTTTTAGGCTGGAGCCTGCGCAGCGGGCAATACACCAATGGAGCCCTGCACGCGGGTCATCACGCCGACAATTGGGTACGGCAAAGGGTTCGGCGATTTCAATGTCCAAGGCAGGTTCGGAGTCGGTCTTCCTGTCATCTGTATTTTCATCACCCGCTCCATCGCGGCCTTCGAGTAGAACTCCATGCTTACCATGGTCGCCTACTCTCACCGCCCGCAAAGCGGACATCTCACGTGCTATCTCGACCGGA
>Ga0209380_10000988_pt1 | contig 19784 bp, 21 predicted proteins | sample HubBroMetageWFT6_FD_188347 | JGI IMG/M metagenome (GOLD analysis project Ga0209380, IMG submission 188347) | Warmed and freeze-thawed soil microbial communities from the Hubbard Brook experimental Forest, New Hampshire - Hubbard Brook CCASE Soil... | ecosystem: Environmental > Terrestrial >...
TCTGGTCGTGCGCGTGATGCCGCAGCCTGAGACGGCTCGCAAGGAAACGGTGATCCAGCGGAGCGTTGCCGCCGCGGGCTTCCCGACTCCTGTCGTGCGGGCCGCCGGCGGCCCGGACGACGGTCTGGGCGAGGCCTTCATGGTCATGGACCGTGCGCCCGGTACGCCGCTGCTGTCGGGCCTGAGCCTCGCCGGTGCGCTCGGTCGCGGCGCCGCGCTTCTCGGCGAGATGCCGAGGCTGCTGGCATCGACGATGGCGCGGCTGCACGCGCTCGATCCCGAGCCGGTCCGGACCGAGCTTGACGCCGCCGGTGCCGTGGTTGCCTCGATGAGCTCGATGCTGGCGGTCCACCGGGATCTCGCGCTCACGTTCGCGCGGCCGGACCTGATGCGGGCAGCGCAGTGGCTGATCGATCATCCGGTGCGACCGGCCCCGGCCGTGATCTGCCATGGCGACCTGCACCCGTTCAATCTGCTCTTCGACGGCACCGGCGTGACCGTGCTGGACTGGAGTACGGCGCTGCTGGCGCCGAGGTCATGCGATGTCGCGTTCACAACCCTGGCGCTGTCCGAAGTAGGGCTCAAGGCGCCGGGCTGGCTGCGGCTTCCGGTGCGCTGGCTCCGGCGGCGGATAGCCAGCCGATTCGTGCGCACCTATGAGCGCGAGACCGGGACCGTCATCGACCCGGCCGAGCTGGTCTGGTACCAGGCTGTGGTATTCATGCGGGCGCTCGTGGAGGTGTCGGGCTGGGTGCATGCGGGTCAGCAGGACGCCCGCGGTGATCACCCCTGGATGCAGGCCGCCCCGGTGTTCGCCGCCCGGCTCACGGCGCTCACTGGCGTCGCCGTCAGGCCGCGCTAGTAAGGTCAGCGACATGAGGCTGAGACGGCGCCCGGGGATGGGCCGGGCGCCGGGCAGCGCCGACATCCCCGCCGAGCCCAGGCAGGCGGCCGCGATCGGCGCTCTCATCGCACGGGAGCGCAACAGCCTCGGCGTCACTCAGCAGCAGGTCGCCGATGCCCTGGGCGTCAGCGTGGATGAGGTCGCCGCGCTTGAGACCGGGACCGGGCCGGCCGGACGGCGCGAGATCTCCGAAGCGCTGGTCCGCTACCGCCGGGCGGTCAGGGAGGCCGAGAGAAAGCCAGGGCCGGCGCAGGCGAGTCCGTGACGCCGTCGTCGCTCCGGCCGTTCGATGCCGGAGCGCTGTACCAGGCGCTCGATGACCGGCGGGCCGAGCTGGGGCTTAGCTGGACCGCCGGCCCCGACCGGAGACTGCGGTGGGCCCTGAAGCTCCTGTACGCATCGATGGATGAGAAGCGCCGCGAGGACGGCCTGACGTGGCCTGCGCACGGCGAAGTTCGCCACCGGGATGGACCTGGCCATGCGGATCGTACAATGGCTCGGCCGGCCGGCCGCCGACTTCGTCTACCCAGCGAAGTGGTGACGCACCGAACATGAGGAGCACCGATCATGACCGCCAGCGCTGGCGATCGCGACGACGTTAACCGCCGGGCTGCCGCCATGTTCGCGGCTATCGACGACTACGAGGAGCAGGACTTTTTGGCGGGGATCGACGCCCTGGCCGCCGAGCTGCCGGACGAGGATGCCGATGGCCTGTTCCACCGGGCCTGCGCCCGGGACTCCTTCGGCCACTCCGCCGAGGCCATCCCGCTCTACCGCAGTGCGCTGGACATCGGCGGCCTGACCGGCGAGAACCGCCGCCGCGCGGTTATTCAGATGGCCAGCTCGATGCGCAACGTCGGCCAGGCCGAGGCCGCGCTGGATCTGCTCCTAGCCGAGCGCGGTAACGGCTCCGATCACCTCGACGACGCCCTGACCTGCACCACCGGCCTTTGCCTGGCCAGCCTCGGCCGTGACCGCGAAGGCCTGTCGATGGTTCTTGTCGCCCTGGCCGGGCACCTGCCGCGATACAACCGCTCGATGGCGAACTACGGCAAGGCCCTGGTCAGCTGAACGTGAGACCGGCGAAGTCGCCGGAGCTGCGCCACTGCTCGATGTAGCGGAAGTAGGCCGCCGCGCCGCGTCCGTACCCGCCGAACAGCGAGTGCGGGCCGGCCGGCTGGCCTTCGTTGTTGTAATAGCCGGGCGTGCAGTTCGCCTGGAACGACGTGATGACCGGGTTGGGCGCGAGCTGCTCCAGCCAGGCGTCCTCCTCCTCGCGAGTCACGTCGACCCGGCCGAGGCCGGCGTCGCTCATGTGCGTGACGACCGCGGCCACGGTCCTGGCCGAGTCGACCAGGTTGTGCGGGACGTTAGGCAGGAAGTTGGCGCCCTGCCCGAGCTGGACGAGGAACGCGTTCGGGAAGCCGTGCACGTGGATTCCGTGCAGCGATCGCATCCCCTGCGACCAGTAGTCCGACAGCCTGACGCCGTGCCGGCCGGTCATGTCGAAGCCCATCCGCCGGGTCGGCTCGGTCCCGACCTCGAATCCCGAAGCGTAGATGATGCAGTCGACCGGGTACTCGACTCCGCCCGCAACGAGGCCGCCGGGGGTGATGCGCTCTACTCCCCCGCCGTCGGTGTCGATGAGATGAACCGTCGGCAGGTTGTACGCGTCGAGATACTCGTCGTGGAAGCACGGGCGCTTGCACAGCTGGCGGTACCAGGCCTTGAGACGGTCCGCGGTCGGCACATCCCCGACGACTGTGTCGACCCTGGCCCGGATCTCGTTCATCTTCTCGAAGTCGGCGAGCTCGAAATCGGAGAGCAGCTCCTCGAAGCTGGCCGGGCCGGAACGCGGTGCCGTCAGCCGGCCGCGGATCCGCTTGGCCAGGTCGGTCCAGCCGTCACCGACCAGGTCCTCGGCCGGGAACTCGGTGGCCGCCATGTTGGCGACGAAGTTGTCCATCCAGCGGCTCTGCCAGCCCGGCGTCGCGACGCCGGCGAACCACTCCGGCTCGATGGGCCGGTTGTCCCGCACGTCCACGGAGGACGGCGTGCGCTGGAAGACGAACAGTTCCCGGCAGGCATCAGCCAGGTGCGGGATGCACTGGACCGCGGTAGCGCCCGTTCCGATAATTGCGACCCGCTTGTCCGCGAGACCGTCCAGCCCGGCGCCCGCCGGGTCGCCGCCGGTGTAGCCGTAGTCCCACCGGCTGGTGTGGAATGAATGGCCCTCGAACGTCCCGATGCCGGGGATGCCGGGCAGCTTGGGCACATGCAGCGGGCCGGTGCCCATCGCCACGAACTGCGCCGTGAACTCGTCCCCGCGATCGGTCCGCACGATCCACCGGTCGCGGTCGTCGTCCCACTCCAGGCTGGTGACCCTGGTGTGGAACAGCGCGGTGTCCCGCAGCCCGAACTGCTTGCCGATCCGCTCGCAGTGCTCGAGGATCTCCGGCGCGTGGGCATACCGCTCCGACGGCATGTGCCCCGTCTCCTCCAGCAGCGGCATGTAGATCATCGCTGCGGTGTCGCACTGGGCGCCGGGGTAGCGGTTCCAGTACCAGGTGCCGCCGAAGCCGCCGCCCTTCTCGACGATCCGCACGTCATCGATCCCGGCCTCCTTGAGCCGGGCCGCGGTCACGAGGCCGGCGAATCCGCCGCCGATGAACGCCACCGTGACGTGGTCGCGCTTCGGATCCCGCTCGATGTACTCGGTGTACGGATCATCGAGCAGATGCCCGAACTCGCCGGTCAGCTCTAGGTACTGGCTGTTGCCGTCAGGCCGCAGGCGCTTGGCCCGCTCGGCCGCGTACTTTGCTCGCAGGGCAGCGGTGTCGACCTCCGTCATGGGGGCAAGTGACTCACAACGCCGATACAGACGTCAAGTAGCCGGGAACGGCCCTGACCGGGGCCAATGTCCCCCGCCCGCCGGCCCGATCCGGGGCCGGCGCGGATAATCAGGGCCGTGATCGTCCGGCTTCTGGCCTTCGTGCTCCCGCTGGGGCTGGACTCGTTCGCCGTTGCCGCGGCCCTCGGCGCGGCGCAGCCGCTCGGCCGGGCAGCACGCCTGCGGATCTCCCTGATCTTCGTCGCGTTCGAGGCCGGCATGCCCCTGATCGGCCTCGGCGCCGGCGGCGGCCTCGCCCGGCTCGTGGGCGGCACCGCCAATTACGTCGCTGCGGCGGCGGTCATCGGGATCGGGGTGTGGATGCTGGCCGACCGCGACGATGACGAGATCGATGGCGCCCGTCGCCTGGTGGGAGCCAGCGGGCTGGCAGTGATCGCGCTTGGCGTGAGCATCAGCCTCGACGAGCTGGCCATCGGCTTCAGCCTCGGGCTGACGCGCCTGCCAGCCGTTCCGGTCATCATTGCGATCGGCGGCCAGGCGCTTGTCGCCAGCCAGCTCGGCCTCGCCCTCGGCGGCATCGTCGGCGAGCGATTCCGGGAACGAGCCGCGCGCATCGCGGGGGTCGCGCTGATCCTCCTCGGCGGCTACCTGATCGCCGAGCAGGCAACGAGGTGATGATCACGGCGTCCCTGGCGGCCGGCCCGGTCGCGTCGATCCACCACGTCCCCGTTGAGGGCAGGAACCGGGCCCAATGCGATGCAGGGCGGGGTGGCTGGTCAACTTACCCGCGGTTGCGTCGACTTTCACGGTCACTTTGGACCGATTTGGGGCCACGGAACTGAGGGTAAGTCGGAACGGCGGGCGATCAGGCCGGGTCGAGGCCGAAGCTGATCACTCGCTCCGGGTGGATCCGGATGATCTCCGGGGACATGCCCTGCATGAGCGGCGGCTGATCGGGCAAGGCCTCGGCGCGGCCACGGATTTCCACGCAGCGGACCCGCCACGGCTGGACCGAGGCGAGGTCGTCCACGACGAAGGCCACATTCGGGTTCGCGTCCAGGTTGCGGAACTTGCGCGTGGCTCCCAGGCGGAGCCCGCCGATGTCGATGGTCCCGAGCTCAGCGTTGTACCAGAAGCCGACCGGGTTGTTCTGGGGCGCGCCGCGGGAGTCCACGGTCGCGAGCCGGCCGAGCCGCTGCGTGCTCAGGTACGCAATGACCTCGGCCGGCAGGCCTCCGGTGTCTTCTGGCATGACGTCATGCTCGCATATCGCGACCGGGGCCGCGCGATTGATCTCGGTTCCAGGAATGTTGTCAGAACTGAGATTAGTCGGCTAGTCTCCGACCGTGACCTCCTCGGCGGACCTGCTCCTGCACCCGGTGCGGCTGCGCATCGTCCAGGCGTTCCTGGGCGACCGCGCGCTGACCACCTCCCAGCTCAGCGCCGAGCTCTCCGACGTTCCCCCGGCCAGCCTCTACCGGCAGGTGGCGCGCCTGGTGAACGCCGGCGTCCTGCAGGTTGTCGCCGAGCGGCGGGTCCGCGGCGCGCTCGAGCGGACCTACGTCCTGCGCCTGGCGGCGGCGCGGGTCAGCCTCGACGAGGTCGCAGCGATGAGCCGGGAGGACCACCGCCAGATGTTCATGGCGTTCACCGCCGGGCTGGTCGCGGACTACGACCGGTACCTGGAGCGCGGTGACCCGGACCTGATCCGCGATGGCGTGGCGTTCGGGATCGAGGGCCTGTGGCTCGACGACGCCGAGTACACCGAGCTGATGCAGGACTTGTATCGCGTGCTCCAGCCCAGGCGGGCCAACGCGCAGCGCAAGGGCCGCCGCCGGCGGCTGATCGCGTCAGTGTTCATGCCGGCCGATGAGGCCAAGTAAGAGAGGACAAGGGCTGTGAACAGCGAGAACGTGACCTTCGACAGCGACGGCTGCACCCTGGCCGGCACCTACGCGCAGGCAGCACAGCCGGTCGCGGCCGCGCTGCTCATTCCAGGGTCGGGGCGAACCGACCGGGACTCGGACGTGAAGCTGCCGCTCGGCATGAAGCTGCGGGGCGCTATCACCAGGGCGGTCGCGGACGCGCTGGGCACGGTGAACGTGTCCTCGCTGCGCTACGACAAGCGCGGCGTCGGCGCGAGCGGCGGTGACTATTACCCGGTCGGCATGGCCACGCGGCTCATCGACGCGCAGGCCGCGCTCAGCTGGCTCGCCGAAAGGAACGCAGGGCTCCCGCTGCTCGTCGTCGGGCACAGCGAGGGCACCTACTACGCGGCGCAGCTCGCCTGCGAGCACAGGGGCGTCGCCGGCATCGTGCTGATCTCGGGATCGGTCCGGCCAGGCGGCGACGTCCTGGCCTGGCAGACCCAGCAGCTCGCCGACAAGCTGCCGGCCGCGACGAAGGTGATCCTCAAGCTGCTGCGCACTGACGTCGTCCGGGCTCAGCGCAAGAACCAGGCGAAGATCATGGCGTCCACCACCGACGTCATCCGGGTCCAGGGCACGAAGGTCAACGCCCGCTGGATACGTGACTTCATCACCTACGACCCCGCGCCGGCCCTCCGCGCCGTCACGGTGCCCGTGCTGGCGATCACCGGCGGCCATGACATGCAGGTGCCACCGGACGACGTCGAGGCGGCGGGCCGGCTGGTCCAGGGGCCGTTCGAGGGCCACGTCGTCGGCGACCTGAGCCACATGCTGCGGCCCGACCCTGACTTCGTCGGCCCGCGCGGCTACCGCAAGGCCGGAAAGCAGCCCGTAAGCCCCGAGGTGCTCGGCCTGATCACCGACTGGGCGGCGCGCCAATTCGGGCAGCAGCAGCTGACCCGGCAAGCGAACGAACGGGAAAGCTGATGAGGGAATTCGTGCTCGCCGCAGCCAGGCATCATGCGCCGTCTCATCTGCTGGCGGCGCTCGCGCCCGTCGTCCTGGTGCTGATCATCTTCGACGTCTACTGCCTGACCGACCTCGCGCGCGCGGAGTCCGTCCGCCACCTGCCCAAGTGGGTCTGGGCGCTGATCATCGTGTTCGTGAGTGAGCCGGGCGGCGGCCTGCTGTACCTGTTCGTCGGCCGTGAGCGCGGCCGGCGATCCCGGGTGCCGGGCTGATGGCCGAGCCGATCGTCGCCACTAGGGGGCTGACCAGGGACTACGGCGGCGTCGGGCTGTTCGACGTCGACCTGCTCGTCCCGCTCGGCTGCGTCTACGGACTGGTCGGCATGAACGGCGCGGGCAAGACGACGCTGCTGTCGCTGCTGTCCGGGCTGCGCCGGCCCGACCGGGGCACGATCAGCCTGAACGTCGCGCGGCAGCAGGTGGCCGTGTGCCCCGACGTCGCCGACTTCGACGCCTGGATCACTGCCTGGGAGGCGGTCGACCTGGCCAGGTCGCTGGTCACCCCCGGAGTCGGCGCTGACGCGGTCGATGCGGCGCTCGCAGCCGCGGGCCTGACCGACTCGGCTGGCCGGAGAGTCGGCGGGTTCTCGCGCGGCATGACCCAGCGGCTGGGACTCGCGTGCGCGCTCGTCGGTGACCCCGCGCTGCTGATCCTGGACGAGCCGACGTCGGCCCTCGACCCGTCCGGCCGGGCGGACATGCTGAGCGTGGTCGCCGGCATGCGCGGCACCCGGACCGTCATCTTCTCCAGCCACATCCTGGACGACGTGCAGCGGATCGCCGACCAGGTCGGCATCCTGCGCGAGGGCCGGCTGCTCTATCAGGGCGGCACGCAGGATCTCATTGACCAGTACCTCACGCCGAGCTGGCTGGTGCGGATCGCGGGCGACCCCGGCCCGGTGACTCAGGCCGCGGGCGCGGAGCCGTGGGCGGTCAGGGTCGAGATGGCAGGCGCCGACACGATCAGGATCGACGCGACGAGCATCGAGGCCGGCGAGCGGGGCATTCCCGCCGTGGTCGCCGCGTGCAGTGCCAGGCAGATCTCGTGCGAGCCGGCCGCTGCCGATCTGGAGTCGGCGTTCCTCGCCCTGACCGCCGCCAGCCCCCAGGGGGTGCGATGACGACGGCGACCGTCCGGGCCGCGCTTCCGGCGGCCCGGCAGCACCGGATGAGCCTCTGGCGGCTGGAGTGGCTGCGGCTGACCCGGACGCCGCGGGCCATCGCGCTCGCCGTGCTGTTCGCGGTCATCGGCCTGGTGGAGCCGGTAGCCACCAGGTATGCCAGTGACCTGATCGGCCACCTGAGCCACGGCGCCCGCGTGTCCCTGCCGCCGCCCACGCCCGCGCAGGGCATTAACAGCTACGTCACCGAGATCACCCTGATCGGGCTGATTCTCGTCGTCGCCCTGACGGCCGGCGCGCTCAGCTTCGACACCAGCCACGGCCTCGCCACGTTCCTGCGCACGAAGGCTTCCAGCATGTGGGAGCTGGTGGTGCCGCGCGTCGCCGTCCACGCCGGCGCCGCTGCTGCGGCCTATGTACTGGGCTCGCTGTGCGCGTGGTACGAGACGAGGGTGCTCATCGGCTCGGTGCCGGCCGCGGCCATGCTGGAAGGGATGCTGTGCGGGGTCGCGTACTTCGTGCTCGCGGTGACGCTGACCGCGCTCGCGGCCTCGCTCGTGCGCAGCACGATCGGGACAGTGGCGATCACACTGGGGATCCTGATTGCGCTGCCGATCGCCGGAACGTTCGCAGTTATCGCCAGCTGGCTGCCGAGCGCGCTGGTCAATGCCCCGGTCGGCCTGGCCGGCGGCACGCAGCGGTTCTCGCATTACCTGCCTGCCCTCGCGGTCAGCGTCGCCGCGGACGCCCTGGCGCTCGCCGTCGCGGTCCGCAGGCTCCGGGCTCGGGAGATCTAGGCGGGATCCTCGGGCACGACGAACCCTGATTCGTACGCGATCACCACCGCCTGGACCCGGTCGCGCAGGCCGAGCTTGAGCAGGATCCGGCTGACGTGCGTCTTGACCGTGCTCTCCTCGACGACCAGCTCGGCGGCGATCTCGGCGTTCGCGAGACCGCGCGCCACCAGCCGCAGCACGTCTAGCTCGCGCGCGGTCAGGTCCCTGAGCGCCGCGGGCTGCATCGTGGCCGGCCGCACAGCGTGCGCGAACCGGCTGATCAGCCGGCGGGTGATCGCCGGGTCGATCAGCGCGTTGCCCGATGCGATGCTGCGAACCGCGCCGATCAGCTGGTCGGGAGGAGCGTCTTTGAGCAGGAATCCGCTCGCGCCCATCCGCAGCGTCTCGTAGACGTACTCGTCGGCATCGAACGTTGTCAGCATCAGCACCCGGCTGTCGCCGCTGCTCAGCACCTGCCGGGCCGCGGTCAGTCCGTCCATGGTGGGCATCCGGATGTCCATGAGCACGACGTCGGGCGCGAGCTTGCGGGCCAGTTCGACCGCCTCGGCGCCGTTGGCAGCCTCGCCCACGACGCTGATATCGGGCTCGCCCGCGAGAATGACGCGGAAACCGGCGCGCACCAGCCGCTGGTCGTCGGCGATCAGCACCGAGATCGTGCCGTCCGCTAGCCTTGCCGGCCCTTCGGCACCAGTCACTGCACCGCTCGCCTCTGCTTTCCCACCCTGACTCCCGGACATCGTAACGACGGCGTCGCCCGGCCGGCGTCCGTCGTCAGGCGGATCGGCTGCCTGGCAAGTAGTTCCGCAGGCGGACGACCGGCGTGGGCGGCCGCCCTAGTGTCCTTCTCAGCGGCGGCTAGCTGCGGTATCGCACCAAGTGCGGACTGGCCCGGTCACGGCGGCCGGGCGACAATGAGTCGTCGCCGGAGGAGGGGAGCTTCTGTGACCGGGATCAGTCGTACAAGCTGGCTATGGCGGCCCGTCGGACGGGCGCAGGGCATTGGCTGGGGCGACATCGCGCTCGCAGCCGTCTTGACCGTCTGGGCGGTCCTGCTCGTGAGCGGGCTGTGGCCAGGGACGAGGAATCAAGGCGGCGTGTTCGCCGCGGTTGCCGTACTGGCCATGACCGTTCCGGTGGCGTGGGAACGGCGCGCTCCCCTGGCAGCGGCGGCCGTGCTGGCCGTCGGCGCACTCGGGAACGAGCTGCTGGCCGGCCATCTGGTGCGCTGCGGCCCCGGGCTGCCCGCGGTGCTGCTCGTCGCGTTCTTCGCGGCAACAAGGCTGGACGTGCGCGGACTCGTGGTCGCCGAGGCGTGCTGCCTGGCCTCGATCGCCCTTCAGGCCTTCTACGACCCCCAGCTCGGAGCTGGGTTCCTGGTCGCAGGGATTCCGGCCCTCGCCGGCGCGTGCATCGCGGGCCGGGTCGTCCGCTCTCGCAGCCTGGCCGCGGCGACGCTGCGGGCGCGCAACGCTGAGCTCCGCGAGCAGCGCGAGCAGACTGCCCGGCTGGCGGTCGCAGCCGACCGGGCCAGAGTGGCCGAGGACCTGCACGACTTCGTGCGCGACCAGATCGGCGCAATCTCAGCGACGGCTACTGTCGGCCGGCGTCTAGTGACCTCCGACCCGGAGGCAGCGCAGAGTGCCCTGGCCTCCGTGGAGACCAGCGGGCGGGAGACGCTGACCCAGATGCGCGAGGTCGTCGGCAACCTGCGAGCCGACCGGCTGACCGGCCCGCAGCCGGTGCTGGCCGAGCTCGGCAGCCTGCTGGAGAAGGCGACGACCGCCGATGCGCGCCTGCACGTCGTGGGCAGCCCGCGTACCCTGCCAGCCGGGCTCGAGCTGACCGCCTACCGGATCGTGGAGCATCTGCTCGAGGCGCTTGAGGACGCGCCGGCGGCACGCATCGACGTCACCGTGCGGTTCGGCGATGAATCGCTCGAGCTCGATGTAGCCGGCCCGGCGCACGCACAGCCGGCGACGGCATTCGCGATCGCCCGCGAGCGCGCGGAACTGCTCGGCGGGACACTCGACATCGACTCGCGAGCCGGCCGCTGCGCCGCCCTGGTCCGCTTGCCGCTCACCGCCGGCTATGCCACTAGCTGAACGCGTTCAGGTCCTGGCCGGCAGCTGGCGCGCCGATGCGCTGCTGGCTGCCGGGCTCGGCCTGTCATCGGTCGCGTTCATGGCCGCCCAGGGCGTGCTGCACGGCACCAGCAACCTGATCGAAACCTGCTGCGGACTCGGCGTGTGCGCCAGCCTCGCCGCCCGGCGCCAGTACCCGAAGCTGGCGGCCGGCGCGGCCGCGTGCTGCCTGGCGCTGACGGTCCTGGGCAATTCCAGCGACTTGCCTGACGACCTCATCTTGGCGCCGGTGCTCCTCCTCGCGTACTCGCTGGGCGCGGCGGCCGATGTCGCATCCTCGGCGGTGGTCGCTGCGGGCCTCGTCGCCGGAGCGCAGGCAGCGATCGGCCTCACCGTCTTCAACCCGTTCATCCTGGTCGCTACGCTCGGGCCCTTTGCGCTCGGCCTGGTCGTCCGCTCCCGTCGGCGCATCGCCGATCAGCTGGCCGCGCGCGGCCGCGAGCTCGAGGAGGAACGTGAGCTTTTCGCCGCCGAGGCCGTCCGGTACGAGCGTGCCCGTATCGCGCGCGAGCTGCACGACATCGTCGCGCACTGCATCAGCGTGATGGTGATTCAGGCGAGCGCGGGCCAGCGCGCGAGCGCGACCGACCCGGCGCTCGCGGCCGAGGCATTCGACGCGATCTCCGAGGCCGTCGGGCAGGCCGAGGCCGAGATCGGCAGGCTGGTCGAGATGCTCGGCCACGACCCGCAGCCCCGGCACACCGATAGCCTCCGGCTCGTCGACGAGCTCGTAGCCCGGGCCGGCGCCGCCGGACTCGACGTCAGCTGCCGGTTCGCCGGGACGACCGACGGCCTGACGGAGCGGGCCCGCGATGCCGCTTATCGCGTCGTCCAGGAGAGCCTCACGAACGCGCTCAAACATGCGCCCGGCGCCCCCGTCGAGGTGCTCATCGCCGAGGCCGGCGGCCACGCGGAGGTCCGGGTCGTGAATGGTCCCGCGACGGCAACCGCCACGGGCCTGCACCGAGCAGGCGGCGGCCACGGTCTGGCCGGGATGCGGGAGCGAGTCGGCGCCTGCGGCGGTGACCTGAGTGCCGGCCCGGTCGAGTCCGGCGGGTGGCAGGTACTCGCCCGGCTGCCGCGCCCGGCCGAGCCGCTGCCTCCCCCCGCCGGACCTCCGCCGCGCGACGGAGGCCCCGGCCTAGAGTTCCGTCCGGCGGCGGACGCCGTCCGGCCCGGCCCCGCCGCACGCTGAGAGCACTAAGCCTCAGCGAAGGAGCGCCTCAATGAAATCCGGACTCAGGTCCCTGACCACACTGCTCGTCATCCTCGGCGTCGGCGACCTGGCCATGGTCCTGCCCATGCTCGCCGCTTATCACCGCACCGCAGGAACTCCGCCGATGCCGGCGATCGTGCTCGGCGCGGTCCTCGGCGTCGCGACGCTGGGCAGCGTCGTCGGCGTGCGACAGGGTCGCCGGTGGGCGTTCGTGACCTCGATCATCTGCCGGGCGCTCGATATTCTCAGCTCAGTTCTCGGCACCTTCAGCGGGCCCGGCGTCCTGTTCCACGTCGTCGGCGTTGCCTGCATAGCGCTCTCGGTGCCGGCGGTCGTGCTGCTGGTCCGGCTGGACCCGCGACGGGAGCTGCGACGGGCCGCGAGCGGAGCCTAGTTCGCGGCCGGTGCGGCCGGCCTGGTCCCGCCGGGCCGGCCGTCCCGGTACAGCTCGACGGTGCCGCCGGTGACGCGCGCCCCGAAGCCGGTCAGCAGCGTATGCGACGCGAGGTTGGTCGTATCGGCCTCGGCGGTTACCGCGGTCTCCCCGGCCGCCGCCAGCGGCGCGAGTGCCTGAGCGATCAGCGCCCGCGCGAGGCCGGCGCGCCGGTAACCGCGCAGCACGCCAACGCAGCCGAGCCGGCGGTAGCGCTGTGACCGCGAGCGGCCCCAGATCCGCGCCAGCCCGACGTAGTCGTCGCCGTCCAGCGCGACGCGGTAGGCCTGCGGGTCGAAGTCGGGCGAGTCATAGGTCTCCTCGCGGAACCACTGCGGGTCCGGCTGCCAGCCCTCAGCGCCGGGAATGTCAGCCCGGATCGCGCAGTCCAGCAGCATGAGCGGCTCGAGCTCGGTCTGGTCGGCGGTAATAATCCGGATGCCCGCCGGCACGGGCGCATCGACCAGGCTGACGGGAATCTCGTACTCGCTCTCGCGCCGTACCTCGGTGAACCCGCCGGCCGCCAGGGCCGCCAGCACATCGTGGTCGCGGGCATCGATCGTGGCGTAGCACCCGGTGTCGATCGCGCCGGCCAGCTGGGCGTATGCCTCGGGCTGGCAGCGGCCGAAGAACAGCCGGGCGCGCCCGTCGGGTGCGTGCCAGACGTTGAGCACGCCGGTGATCTGGTCGCCGGCCCACGCCAGCCAGCGCTCGCGGTCGGCCGCGTGGGAGTCAAGCCCGAGTTCGTCCTCGGGCCTGCCCAACCAGTGTGCGAGCTGAGCCGACTCTCCCGCGAACCTGGCTACCCGTATCGCCATGACGGCGACCGTAACACCGGACCCGCCGGACGATCGACGCATTTTCTGGCGGGCGGCGCGCCAGGCTACGCTGCCTGCGCTTGATCGGCCAGGGTCCGGACTTCCTGCGCGATCTCGGGCCAGACCTCGCGCGGCAGGTCGTGGCCGACGCCGGGCAGGATGACGAGCCTGGCCCCGTCGATCGCTGCGGCGGTATCGCGGCTCGCGGCCGGGCGCACCAGCGGGTCGGCGTCGCCGTGCAGCACCAGGACAGGCTTGGAAAGCTCAGAGAGTCTCGGGCCACTCCACTTCGCGCCCGCCTGCCGGCCCTGCGCGCCGACGTCGCGGACTCCGCTGCGCTGATCTCGCTCGACGCGCTCGCGCACTGCCGCCTCGTCGAACGGGTACGCGGGCGAGGCGACGGCCCGTGCGAGGGCGAGACCCAGGTCGATGTCGCCGTCCCGGCCCTCAGGAGCACGCAGCCGCGCGAGCCTGGCCACTGTCGCGAACCGCACGTAACGAGCAAGGGCGAGGACGCCGGCGTCGCTCGGCTGGGACGCCATCGACGTCATCGTGCGCACGCGATCAGGATGGCGGAGCGCCACGCGCTGGGCGACCAGCCCGCCCATCGACGCCCCGAACAGGTGCGCCGACGGCCAGCCGAGCGCGTCGAGGACGGCGATCGCGTCGTCGGTCAGGTCCTCGGCAGTGTAGGCGGCCGTCGTCCGGCCCAGCAGGGCCGCGATCGGACCGCCTGCAGGCGCGGCGTCGAAGTGGGTGGACTCCCCGGCGTCGCGCTGGTCATAGGCCACGACGTGAAACCCGCGGCGGACCAGTTCATCGGCAAACCCCTGCGGCCACCAGAACCGCGAGACGCCCATGCCCATGACCAGCAGCAGCGGCTCTCCCCCGGCGCCCCCGAGGTCCTCGAAGGCGATATTCACCCCGGCGTTGTGCGCGTATCGCGTCATCGGATTTCCTTCCGGCTAGTTCGCAAACAGTGTTCGCGAACTATGCTATCGCTATGCCCAGACTCCTGGCGAACCGGCCATGACCGGCAGGCCACCCAGGCGCAGCCGCGCGGAGATCACGGCGGCCGCGGTCGCCATCGCCGACCGCGACGGGATCGAGGCGGCCTCGATGCGGCAGGTGGCTGCCGCCCTCGGTACGGGGGCGGCGTCGCTGTACCGCTATGTCCAGACTCGCGAGGACCTGCTGGACCTGATGACCGACTCGATGGCCGCCGAGTACGTGCTCGGGCCGCCGACCGGCGACTGGATCGGCGACTTGGTCGACGTCGGCCAGCAGGCCCGCGAGATCATGCGCAGGCATCCCTGGCTCGCTGACCTGACAACCAGGCGCCCGGCGCTGGGGCCGCGCGGGCTGGCACTGCTGGAGCACGTGCTCGAGGTGCTCGCGGCGTGCCCGGCCAGCGCGGCCGCCAAGCTCGAATCGTTCGCCGTGCTGATGGCGATCACCGCGGTGTTCGTGCAGGCCGAGCTAGGCGGCGATGCCCCGGCTCAGCGCAGTGCTGCCTACCTTCAGGAAGCGCTGGCCTCCGGTGAGTACCCGCGCCTCGGTGAGCTCCTGGCGGATGCGGCCCCGCCGCCAGCCGATCCGCCGCCCAATCCGGCGGATCGGTTCGGCGAGATTCTCGCCCGCATCCTGGCCGGGCTGCTCAGCCCCGGTCCGGGATGACAAACCACGGGCCGCGTGTAAAGCTGATGCCATCGGCGCAGGAGGGCGCCGCCGGGTTCGCGGGCAGGACCTGAGTCCACCTCACCAGTTTCCGGGTCGAGCTTTCTCGGCAGGATCCTCTTCGCATCGCGCCCGAACGCGAGCCCGGGCGGCGAGGAGACATCATGTCCGAGCTACCCGACCGGCCCGATCTAGACCAGTTGCGGCGCCAGGCGCGGGAGTTGCTGCGTGCCGCGACCGCCGGTGAGCCTGAAGCTGCCGACAGGATTCGGGCCGTCTCCGAGCGAGTGACGCTCGCCGGGGCCCAGCTGGCCATTGCCCGCGACTACGGCTACCGAAGCTGGCCGGCCCTGAAGGCCGATGTGGAGCGCATCCGGTCGTCGGCATCATCATTGCCCACGGCGGAGCGGTCCGGAGAGCGCTGGTCTTTTGGCGGGGCCGGTCCGATCAGGACCTCCGCCGGCGTCCTGGTACCCGAGGCGCTGCTGGTCACGGCCGACGGTGCGCAGCTGCATGGGTCCCTGATGCCAGCGGATAGCGGCTCGCCGCAGGTGACCAGGCCGGTGCTCCTACCGGGAAGGCCCTTCGCACGGTGGGGCCGGCGCCGGCGCGCCAGGGCCAGCGCCAGGGTGATGGCTGAGGCAGTCGGCGACTGGGCTCGCAGCATCACAGTCGTCGACAGCAGGGAACGGGCTTACGCGTTGCGGGCCCACGGGATGTCGGGCCGCCGCGGCCCGGCCGGAGAACCGCAGGGCCCGATGTCCGTCCAGTTGGGGCTGGACCCGCGGCCAGGACGTGACGTCGGCTGGCTTGAGATCCGGGATGAGGAAGGGACAGCCACCAGGCTCGAGCCCTCGCCGCGATCGGTAGCTCGCGTGGGCCAGGTCATCCCGGTCCCGATGAGCCGGGCCGAGCGCACGCTGCTGGACCGGATGCGGTGGCTGGTCCAGCTTCGCCTGACCACCACCCGCGAGGTCACCGATGACATGGTCACCCGGAACTGCTCGGCTGCCCTGGCGAAGACGGCAGAGATCCAGCGAACCGGGGAGCTGGATCCCGGCAGCCAGCTGCCGGACCAGCTCGAGAAGGTGTGCGCCGTGCTGACCGGGCAGCGGCCGGCTACGAGCCTGCCGCCCCCCTGGTCCCGGATGCTGGCGGCAAGCGGCGCCGCCGACGGTCCGTCCCGCCACTGTGACCTGGCGATCACCCTGCCCGCTATCGCCGGCATCACCGTGCACGTCGACAGCCTGTTCTCCGGGCCTGAGTGCTGGCGGCTGTACCTGCGCGCGGTGCCAGGCTGGTGGGAGTACAGCGCGGACCGTCAACGGAAGTGGAGCCCCGTGACGGTGCTAGCCGAGGACGATCTTGGCAACAGTTACCTGAGCACATTCGGCGGCAGCAGCGGCGCGCCGGATCATGAAGACCTCAGCCTGGAGTTCCTTCCGCGCCTGGATCCGCTGGCGGGTGCCCTGACGCTGACGTTCCAGGGAGGAGGCGAGCAGCTTGCCGTTGCCCTGCCACTCACCACGACCGGGCGCTAGCCGGCGGGCTCCGCCACGGCCGGGGCGGTCGCCGCGGCCGCGCCCGGCAGAGCGACCAGCGCATAGCCTCCGGCCAGGACGAGCAGGCCGGCAACGGTGAAGATCGTGTCGATGGGACCCACGAGACCAGCGTCGTACTGAACAGGTATCCTCGGCCCGGCTCAGCCGCAGCCAGGATTCCTGGACGGCATCATCCGCTTCGGCGGCGGAGCCGAGCATCCGGCAGGCCAGGGCGTGCAGATGGCCGCGGTGCTCTTAGACGGCGAAGATGTGACGAGCGATCCAGTGCAATGACGCTCAGCCAGGCTGGGAGGAACGTTGTTTGAGACCGACCGTGACCGACTCCGCCCGGCACGGCTCCTTCAGGCTGAGCACGATTCCCTGCTGCCGATTCTCTCCAACACGCGCGCCGATGCATTCGATCGCCCCACCGCGTGTCCCGGATGGTCGGTGCGCGACGTGCTCGCCCACTGCGCGGCCGCCCTCAGCCGGGTGACTGAAGGCACGGTGCACGCCTTCACGCCTGAGCTCAACGAGATCGACGTGACCGAGCGGCGACGATGGGCCCTGGCGGACATCCTGTCCGAGCTTGCCCGCGGCTATCTGGAGGCGGGAAGCGGCATCGCCAAAGCCGGAGGAAAGCTGGATGTCCTAGCGCTCGGCGAGTGGATGCACGGTGGCGACGTCCGCGCTGCCCTCGGCGAGCAGCTCGCCTATGAAAGCGCCGGGTTCGACGACGCCTGCGTCCTGCTCAGCGACTGGACCCGACGCAGGGCGATCCCACTCGTCGAGGTGCGCCTCGACGACGCTACCCTCACGATCGGAGCGCCCAGGGCTGGCCGAGCCACGGCCACCCTGCGGACCGGCCGCTCTACGCTGATGAAGCTGGTCGCTGGACGGCAGACTGACCCTGCTGACTACCAACTGACCGGCGCACGGGCCAGCGAACTCATTGTGTTCTGAAGCCGAGCACCCTGCTCCCGACGGGATAACGAGGAGGTCACCGCGACCAGGGAAACAGGCCGCAGGCCCATTGCCTCGAATAGGCGGGTCCGGCATGACTACACGATTCTCAAGACTTACGAGGCCGGGATTGTGCTGGTCGGCAACGAGGTGAAGTCCCTGCGCGCCGGCCACGCGTCGCTGGTCGGAGCGTTCGTTCAGGAGCACGACGGCGAGCTGATGATCCACGGCCTGCACATCCCCGAGCACGCGTACGGCCGCCACGGCACCCGCGCTCTCTACCAGCCTCGGCGCACCCGCAAGCTGCTCATGCACCGCAGCGAGATTGACAAGATCATCGGGAGGCTGGGCGACGCCGGCATGAGCCTCGTGCCGCTGTCGCTGTACTTCCAGGACGGCTGGGCGAAGGTGGAGATCGCCCTGGCGCGCGGTCGGCGGTCCTTCGACAAGCGCCAGGCAATCGCGCAGCGAGATGCCGACCGGGAGATTGCCCGCGAGCTCAGCGATCGGCTACGCGGGCGGCGACGACGGGCTCGCAGGTCCAGCTGACGAGAACCTGGGCGCGGACTGGCTGAGGATGGCGGTCAGCGGTGTGGCCGACCAGAGGCTGCTCAGTTCATCAGCGATCACCGCGGTGAGTTCTGGCAGGTCAGTTGCCGCTGAGTCATGCATGGCCTCGGCAACGACGAGCACGGAGGCCGTCGAGTCCCCGACCGCCGACAGACCGCTTTGCCGGTTGGTCCATCGGCGGGCATGCACCTGCCTTGCCTGGTCGGCGAAGATCACCTCGCGGGGGTCGGGGTGCTCGGTCTGGCCAGTGAAGGTCAGGTAGTCCTCATCGCCATCGGCGTATCTCACTTCCAGAGGACCGTTGATCTTCGCGATGTCGAAGACGGCGACCGGAGTCGCGAAGGCCATCGACACGGCATTGCACACGTCGACGAGCGGGTGCACCTGCGGCAGGGCGCCGTCCTTTCGCAAGCGCCGAAGCAGTGCCTCCGACGCGCACCGGTACTGAGTCGGCTTGAGTCCCATCCGGGAGAAGGCACGCCGCCAGGCCCGGATCTCGGGCAGCTCGCTTTCGGCCGACCCCTCCAGGCGGGCGCAGGCGATGGCCGTGAATTTGTCTATGTGATCTCCGGCGGCCACGTCGGGGGTGATGCCGCCGGCGAACACGACCCCGGCCACGAGCTCCGGGAAGTCGAGCCAGATCTCACCGCGATGCTGGAAGTCCACGACACCACCTTGCCAGTCGGCGGCGGCTACTCGGCATCCGCGTCTGCCGGAGGGCTGCCTCGGCCGCCTGGGCTAGACACTTCACACGTCTGACATACGGCTGTATTTTCACGCCATGACGGGTGTCATCGACCTGGTGTCGCCGTCCTCCTATGCCCACGGCCATCCTGTCGGCCAGTACGCATGGCTGCGGGATAACGACCCCGTCCACTGGCACGAAGAGCCAGACGGACCCGGCTTCTGGGCAGTGACCCGGCACGAGGACGTCAAGGCCGTCGGCCGCAATGCCGCGCTTTTCTCCTCCTGCCCGACCATCATGATCGATGACGGCAGCGCGGCCGATCTTGGCGACCACGCGATGATGCTGATGATGGATCCGCCGCGGCATACGCAGTACCGCAAGCTTGTGTCGCCACGGTTCCTGCGCAGTGCCGCGAGCCGGATGCGTCCCGGGATCGAGCGGCTGGCCGCCGAGATCGTTGACGGGGTTGCTGACCGGGACGAGTTCGACTTGGTCGAGGATGTCGCGGGCCTGCTCCCGTCGTACGTCATCGCAGAGATGCTCGGGATCCCGCGGCAGGACGGAGCTGAGCTTTACCGGCTGACCGAGACGGTCCACGCCGATCCCGCGAGCCAGCCCGAGGGCGCGGGGATGGCCGCCGTCATCGAGATGTTCAACTATGCGAGCGGCGTCTGGAATGAGAAGCGAGCACATCCAGGGGACGACCTCGCCTCCGCGCTTGTGACTGCAGATGTCGACGGCCACCGCCTCGATGAGATGGACTTCAGCCTCTTTTTCCTTCTGCTCATCGATGCTGGCGGCGACACGACGCGCAACCTGGTCGCCGGCGGGATGGACGCGCTCTTCAGCCACCCGGGCGAGCGAGAGCGACTGACTACCGACCTCGGGCTGCTTCCCACTGCCATCGAGGAGATGCTCCGCTGGACCAGCCCCGTTATCTACATGCGGCGGACGGCCACGGCCGACAGCGAGCTGGGCGGTCGGCGGATCGAGGCCGGGCAAAAGGTCGTCATGTACTACGGAGCGGCCAATCGCGATCCTCGCGCGTTTGACGAGCCGGAGCGTTTCGTCATCAGCCGGGTGCCTAACGACCACCTGGCCTTCGGCGGCGGAGGGCCGCACTTCTGCCTTGGATCGCACGTCGCCCGGGTCGAGATCGACGCCATGT
>Ga0209380_10000989_pt1 | contig 19769 bp, 15 predicted proteins | sample HubBroMetageWFT6_FD_188347 | JGI IMG/M metagenome (GOLD analysis project Ga0209380, IMG submission 188347) | Warmed and freeze-thawed soil microbial communities from the Hubbard Brook experimental Forest, New Hampshire - Hubbard Brook CCASE Soil... | ecosystem: Environmental > Terrestrial >...
TTGAAGCGAGATGGATCGAGCTTTTTGACGAGTTGTGCAGCAGCCATAGCGTCGACAGTGCTCAGATCGCCGCACCCTTTTTCAGTGTTCCCGCTACAGAAGTGCGTTCCCTCCTTTACATAGGGAAAGCGACCGCCAAAGATTGGAACAGAGATGACTTTTTCAGCCTGTCTCCTCTCGCAAACATGAAAGAGAGGAGAGAGCAGGGACGCAAATTCACAAAAACATTCCTAACTAAGTACGCGCCAAGCTACAACTCAGGCTTCTGGCACTTTGCCAAAGTACTCAACACAGAAGCCGCTAAGAAGTGGAATCGGCCAGTTAAGAACCCTTTTCAGCACATCACGTATACGAACCTTAGTAAAATCGGCGCCTTGAAAGGAAACCCGCGCGGATTTCTCTTAAAAGAGCAGCGGGAACTTGCATTCGAAACCTTACGTCTCGAAATCGAGTTATATAAACCAGAACTCATCTGCTTCGTAACATGGGATCACGAGATCGACGTGGTTAGGAGAATAATTGACGACCCGAACGATGCATCGTGGAACAAAGCGGAGAACAATCATTGGCTCTGGTGGCGTGCCGCGACAGCTAAATTACCACCCATTCTATTGACTGGACATCCCCAGGGGAAATCATTGAAGGATCGTGAAAGGTGGCTCAAGAAATTCTGGAGTCTCTTACCTGTCTGACGTTTTGCTTGCGGTTCGGGTTTCCGCCACTCGAATCTTGCGCCTTGGGGCCATCGTCCTCGTTCACAGGAACGAGGTGCGCGATTACGCGGTTGCGATCGCGCAGTTCGACAGTTTTCCCTGCGCGAAGCCAAGCCAGGAGGCGCTTGGTATCTCGCAACTGACGCAGAGTGATGGACGGTATTTTCGCAGATGGCATGGTACGGTCGCGCACTGTTACGACATATCGGCTGCATTCTGGCCCCACTACGCGAGGCTGAGCCGATTCTAAGAAACGGAATACCGCGCGCGTGCCGAACAGCCGAGGCGGCTGTCCCCACATGGTTCGTGGTAACATCCGGCGAGTGGGACGCGAGGTCAAGCATGAAGAAACTTACATCTATTCTTATCTGTTCTCTTATTGCCCTGTCGCCTCTTGCGCGTGCCGCTGAAACACAAGTCTTTGCTACATCCTCCGGGCTGGTCAAAATCACGCCTCTGTATCACGCCAGCACGCTGATCGAGGCGGGAGGGAAGACGATTTATCTCGATCCCGCGAAGCCTGCGAAGTTTACCGGGCTTCCGAAAGCCGATCTGATTCTGATTACCCACATTCATGGGGACCACATGGACCCTGGGTCGATCAAGGAAATCAGCAAGACGGGAACGGAGATTCTGGCCCCGCCTTCCGTGGTCCAAAGCGTCGCGAGCGCCAAGCCGATCACGAATGGAGAAACGAAAAGCTGGCAGGGATGGACGATTGAGGCTGTCCCGGCTTACAACCTGAAGCGCGGGCCGGCTGCGGGAGAATTTTTTCATCCCAAGGGACGCGACAATGGTTATGTGCTCACCTACGGCGGCAAGCGTTTCTATTTTTCCGCCGATACCGAAGGCATTCCGGAGATGCGGGCGCTTAAGAATATCGATGTCGCATTCGTGTGCATGAATCTGCCTTACACCATGCCGCCGGAAGAGGCGGCGGAAGCGGTAAAGGCCTTTCATCCGAAGATTGTCATCCCCTACCACTATCGCGGATCCGATCTGGCGGTATTTCAGAAGGCACTGGAAGGAACCGGCATTGAGGTGCGGTTGCTGGATTGGTACCCGAAGTAGAAGCGGGGGAGGGGGAGCGATGCGATCATTTCCCGGTCCCGGTTGGTCGCCCCTCCGTCTCGGACCCAATTCCGGGGTTCGCTTGACAGTGCGTGTATAGTTTCTGGCGACGAGATGCGGGGATTGTCGTTTGGCGACAATGTGCGTCTCCCTGGGGAGTTACAGTATGTCTGCGCCAGTGCCGGAGTTTCCCGAGACCGCAGCAACCACCCCCACTTTTTCTTTCGGCGGCTATGCTACCGAGCCAGCTGGATTGGCGGGCGTCAGTTTCTGGCCCCGGGTAGGCGCGCGGCTGATCGATCTGGGTGTTCACTACTGTGTCAGTTTTGCCGCCGGAGTCTTTTTTACTGTTCTGCTGGCCGCAGCCTCGGGCGGGCACATTCCTGTCTGGGTAATGGTCAAGCTCAGGAATCTCGGCATCACCGGATTTACATTCAGCCTGCTCGGTTCCTTTGGCTATCAGGTAATTTGTTTAGCGGTTCACGGCAGCACGTTGGGCAAACGCGTGCTCGGCATGGTTGTAGTTCAGGAGGACGGCACGCCATGCCGGTTGGGGCCAGCGATTATTCGCGAGCTCGGTTATTTCGTCGATGCCCTCTTCTTCGGACTGATCGGCTATCTCGCGATGCAGAAGACTCTGAAAGAGCAGCGCCACGGAGATGAGTGGGCGCACACCATTGTCTGCAAGCGTAGCGCGATTGCCCCGGACCACTTACGCGGCGCCGGCCGTTTCGTTCTGGCAATGATGCTGGCTACGATGGCCGATGCGGCCCTGACCATGGTTGGACTGCTCGTGGTCATGAATAGTTAGGCGAGGAGCCTGCGATAACGTAATCTGTGACCGCCTCAAAGGCGGCCTTGTGCGTTGCGCCTCGGGGCATTTCGCTTTACCATCGCTATATCGTGAGCGCCTCCAAGAGCGGTTCCCTGGCGAATGACCGTTTGGTGTCGGCTGCGCAGGTCGAAGACGATTCTTCGTTCGAGCTGAAGCTGCGGCCACAGCGGCTGGGCGAGTTCATCGGACAGGCCAAGGTTAAAGAGAATCTTGCGGTTGCGATCGAGGCTGCGCGCTCGCGCGGCGAGGCCATGGATCACGTGCTGCTGTACGGGCCTCCGGGGCTGGGAAAGACTACGCTGGCTAACATTATTGCGAACGAACTGGGCGTACATTTCCAGCCGACGGCGGCGCCGCTGCTGCAGATCAAAGGCGATCTGACTGCGATCATCACCAACATGCAGGACAAGCAGGTGCTGTTCATCGACGAGATTCATCGCCTGCAGCCGGTGCTCGAAGAGCTGTTGTATTCGGCGCTGGAAGATTACAAGCTCGACATTATTATTGGCCAAGGTCCTTCGGCGCGGACACATACGCTGGAAGTGAAGCCGTTCACTTTTGTCGGCGCGACCACGCGAGCGGGATTGATTTCGGCGCCGTTGCGGGCTCGCTTTGGGATTGTTCTGCGGCTGGAGTTTTACACGCCTGAGGATTTGCGCGTGATCGTCGAGCGCTCGGCGGAGATTCTGGGAGTGGAGGTCGACGACGCAGGAGCCGGTGAAATTGCCAGCCGGTCGCGGGGGACGCCGCGCATCGCAAACCGCCTGCTGCGGCGCGTGCGCGACTACGCGCAGGTGCGCGGCGCGGGCAAGATCGATTTACCCACGGCGCAGGCGGCGCTGAAAATGTTGGAAGTGGATAAGTATGGTTTCGACGAGGTCGATCGCAAGCTACTTCTGACGATCATCGAAAAATATCAAGGTGGGCCGGTGGGCGTGAACACGCTGGCCGCAGTATTGGCGGAAGAGCCGGACGCGATTGAAGAAATCTACGAGCCGTTCCTAATGCAGATTGGGTTCCTAAACCGCACTCCCCGCGGACGCGTTGCTACCCAACTTGCCTACGATCATTTTGGAATCACACCCAGTCGCCGGCAGAGTTCGTTGTTCTAGAACCAGTGTTCTAGAACTTATTGTTGCGGCTGTTGTTCTACAATGTGACATCGACAGTCATGGGAGTCGGCATGAAACAGCTGCGACAGGTTACCGCGATCATTGAACGTGAAGGAAACGGCTACGTTGCCCTATGCCCTGAGCTCGACGTCGCCAGCCAAGGTGACACCATTGAATCCGCGCGTAACAACCTGCAAGAGGCGGTGGAATTGTTTTTGGAAACCGCCGATCCCACGGAAATCCAACGACGCAGTCATTCCGAACTCTTCGTAACCCGGCTTGAGGTCGAGGTTGAGCTACGGTCACCATCCCAGTTCCAGACCACTACGAACTTCGGATCGGGACTTTGACCTCCATTGTTCGCCAGTCAGGTTTGCCGCGGTCGCTTTTCGAAAACTAGACACATTCAACTTCCCACCCCGTCCGAAAGACCCTCCGCCCTGTTCGCGAAACCGTACAAACAACTCTTTCCTGTCTTGTAGAGGCTACGGTGGTGTATGTTGCTTGATTCGTCCCGGGACCGATGCGGAGGCGGGAGGACCTTTTGCATTTGAGTCGAGTTCGAGGCCGTTTACTCTACCGACCTCTGCGACTCCTTTTGGCAGGCGCGTTAATCACGCCTGCCGCTGTGGAATGCGTGTGGGCCGCACCATCCCAGCAACAGGCCGTGGTGGCGGGTTCGGCCTCGGCGGCGCGGAGTGCCGCTTCGCCGCAGCAGAGTACCTCCGGACAAAATTCGCAGACCACGCCCCAAACCCCTCCGCCACCAGAGTCGAATCCAGCTCAGCAGCAACAGAGGCCTGAACCGTCTTCCCAGAATCCCGCGCCCTCGGCCCAGTTGCCGGAACCGGCGATTGAAAATCCGGAAGTGCGTCCGGCGCCGAAGCCGGCGATCGCGCCGCCTACGCTCATCATCCCGCGCTTGGCCCATGCCCCCGCGCTCGAAGATTTCCTGGGGATGAAGCCCGAGGGCGAGGCCGCGCTGCAGATGGCTGAGGTCACGGACTTTGTGCAGCGCAATCCACACGATGGCGAGAAAGTCTCCGAGCCGACTGAAGCCTACCTGGGTTATGACGAGAAGAATGTCTACCTCGTGTTCGTGTGCTTCGACAACCCGAAAAAAGTGCGGGCGCGCATGTCGGTGCGCGAAGACATCGGCGACGACGATCAGGTAGCCGTCCTCTTCGATACCTTTCACGATCGCAGGCGAGCGTACGAGTTTCAGACCACGCCGCTCGGCGTGCAGTGGGATGCGATTTACACCGAGGCCTCACGCCAGGAGACCGGCGGGAACTGGGATGTGTCGTGGGACGCGGTTTGGGATTCGCGGGGCAAGGTGACCAGCCGTGGTTTTGTGGTCTGGATGTCGATTCCATTCAAGAGCCTCCGTTTTCCGGCGACAGAAAAACAAGAATGGGGAATCATTCTGTATCGCGGCATCAGGCGCGAGAACGAGGAAGCGTTCTGGCCGCAGGTTTCCTACAAAATTGCGGGCAGGCTTGGCCAGGCGGCGACGCTCGACGGCCTCGAAGGAATTTCGCCGGGGCGCGACATTGAGCTGATTCCTTATGGCATCATGCGTGGCTTCCGGTCGCTGGACACGGTCGACCCTTACAATCCGTTTTTTCAGAATGCGGTCGCGCAGGGGCAGGCGGGTTTGGATGCGAAGTTCGTGATCCATGACCATTTTGTGCTCGATCTCACCGCGAATCCCGATTTCAGCCAGGTGGAGTCGGAGGATCCGCAGATCACGGTGAACCAGCGCTTCGAGGTGTATTTTCCCGAGAAGCGGCCTTTCTTTTTAGAGAACGAAGATTACTTCCGCACGCCCATTGACTTATTCTTCACGCGCAACATTCAAGACCCTTCCGGCGGAATTCGCCTGACGGGCAAGGAGGGCCCGTATTCTGTGGGCTTGATGTCCAGCGATGACCGCGCTCCGGGGCTGGCGGTTCCCAACTTCTGCCCCGCGACGTCCCCTGTTTGTTCGAATGATCTCTCAGGCATTCGTTCTTACTTTACGATTGCGCGAGTAAGCCGCGACATTTTCAGGCAGTCGACTGTGGGTGCGGTCTATACCGACTGGGAGTGTCCTACAACCGGGGAGTTTAACCGCATCGGCGGAGTGGATACTCGCCTGCGCTTCAATGCCAACTGGATCGTGGAAGGCCAAGCGGTAGTCAGTTCGAGCAACTTGCAGGGACTGAACGCATACCTTTCGCCTGTCGGCAACCTGCAAACTACCTGCGAGTACAACCTGTTCCCGTTCAGTTCGGGCAATTTTGGCAATGGCAACCACTATGCCGGCCCGGCCGACAAGCTCGAAGTCCGGCGCAACGGGCTGCACTTCAACTACATCGGTACTTACCAGGATGTGAGTCCCGGCTTCGTAACCGTGCCGGGATTCGTGAACCGCGTGGACATTCGCGGACTTTACAATACCGTCTACTATCGCTTTCGCCCGAAGAAGGGATGGATCGTGAACTGGGGCCCTTCGCTGATTCAGCGCTACGTCTTCGACCACGAGGGCAACCGACTGGATACCTATTACGATCCTTATCTAAAGATTGAGGGGCGCGGACAGACGGCGATCTACCTGGATCCTTATGAAGAGCTGCGGGAGCGTCTGCGGCCTCAGGACTTCACATTCATCGGCCTGCCGGGCGTGACCAACAACCAGGACTACCATGAACACCTCAGCTCGGCTCGATTCGTAACGAGTTACTTTCCGATGGTGAAACTGGATGCGACCTATTCCTGGGGGGACGGAGTGAACTTCGTGCCCATCGCCAACGCTCTGCCCCAATCTCTTCTGTCGCGGTTGAATACGGCGAACGTGTCTGTATCGTTTCGCCCCATCAAACCGCTGAAGATTGAAAACACTTATCTGTTTGAGCGCTTACGGGCTGCCGATAGCACCTATCTTCAGGCTCTCGCTGAGACCCCCGGCATCGGGAAGGGCATTTTCAACAACCATATCGTCCGCAGCAAATGGAATTGGCAGTTCACGCCGCAGCTTTCTCTGCGTCTGATTATGCAGTACAACTCAGTGCTGGCGAATACGGCGGGCAACACGGTTTATCCCTATACTTACCTGCCCACGCAGAAGGAATTCAATGCCGACTTGCTGCTCACTTATCTGGTGCATCCGGGCACGGCGATTTATGTGGGCTACAACAGCGACCTGCAGAACCTGGATCGCGAACTGATTCCGGGTCCCGAAGGTCCGGCGGGTCTTTACACGGCCAACGGCTATGTCAATGACAGCCGGCAGTTTTTTGTGAAAGTGTCGTATCTGTTTCGCTTCTAAACATCTGTCAGCTGTCAGCTCTCAGCTTTTGGTCTCGAGCGCGGTGCCGCTTGGCTGAAGGCGTAGCTGAGAGGTTGGATTGCTGAATCCTGCGCGGTTCCGGTAGAATCTAAGGATTCGGAATCGAGGTCGAACCCCATGAAAGCAGCCATTCATCCCGCTTATAACGAAGTGCGCGTGCATTGCGCCTGTGGTAACGCCTTTGTAACCCGCTCGACTCATAAGGGCGACATCAGCGTAGAAATCTGCTCCGCTTGTCATCCCTTTTTCACCGGCAAGCAGAAGCTGATGGATACCGCTGGCCGCGTGGAGCGCTTCCGCCGGAAATACGCGAAAAATGCGCCCGCGCCTGCCAAGGCCGAGGCGTCAAAGAACTAAGAAGCTCCTTGAATCCGGTTATCTGAGAGAAGCTCCCACCTTTGTGGGAGCTTTAAACTTGCTTGAGGAATCTCGATCCGATCGCGACGCAGCAGTACATCGAGAAGGCGGATCACTTTCTACAGGCGATGAAGAAACTAGCTGCACTGGAACTGGCTCCCTATCGCACGGGTATAGCCTTGCTTGCCGTCCACAGCGCCATTTCTCTCAATGACGCAATCACAGCCGGAGTCACGGGCAAAAGAGGCAAGCACGAGGACCACTCGGCTGCGGTCACCCAACTGGAACGTATATCCCGGAAGCACCACATCGAAAACAGAAGCGGTATCGGCCACTTTCGCGGGTTGCTGGCGGAAAAAACCCGAATCGCTTACGGCAATGAACGACTCGATGACAGCCTGGTTCTTTTGTCAATCAGCCGAGCGGAGAGATTTCACGCCTGGGCATACAATTATTTCAAGGAGATCCTTCATGCTTCGGTCGGTGCTTAGTGAGGGGCAGCAGCACTCCAGAGTGAAGAATGCTGTGGCCCACTTCCTATTTAGTGAGTTGATCGTCCCAAAGATTTTCTTTGAAGCCCAATGGCCATCCCGAAAGAGCAGAGTGGATGTCCTGGCGGTTGATCGCGCCGGCGCAGGCGAAATTCACATCGCTGAAGTCAGAGTGGGCTCCGGTGACCTGGCGGATGCAATCCGGCGAATTGCTGCGATACCTGCTCACTTCAAGTACCTGGCCCTTTTCGGCAACTCCAGCTTCTATCCATCCGACAAAGCTCTTTATGCGCCCGATGGTATGGGTAGGGTCGGAGTAATTCAGGTTCGGGAGAATCGAGCTGACGAACTTCGCGCCGAATTCATAGTTCGCCCCGAACGCTTTCGCTTGGATCCTTCCTTTTTCAAACAGATCGATAGGTTCACAGCGGCTCGGCCGGCGGACATGGAGATTCGGCCCTAGGACGTCCATGCGCAAAACGTGGGACAATGCGGTGCCAAGCTCGTCTGGGGCGGACACTCTTATCCGCCAGGCCGCGTCCCTAAAGCCAGTTCCCGCGAGCCTTATCATCGGCACAGTCCGGATCGCCCCTGCCACGGTTCTTGCTCCCATGGCTGGAGTGACTGACACGGTTTTTCGCCGGTTCATCCGCAACCTCGGCGGATGTGGGCTCATCATGACCGAGTTCACTTCGGCTGACGGCGTGCTCCGAAAGAAAGATCAGAAGGCCAAGCGCTATCTCCACTTCTACGAAGACGAGCATCCCATCTCGGCGCAGCTGTTTGGCAGCAATCCGCAGGTGATGGCCGAGGCCGCGCGCATGGTTGAAGGCCTGGGCTTCGATCTGGTCGACTTGAACCTGGGCTGTCCGGCAAAGAAAGTTGTGAAGTGCAACGGAGGCTCGGGCCTGCTGCGCGATCTGCCCGCTATCGGACGCATCTTTGAAGCGGTGCGCGGAGCCGTGGCCATTCCTTTTACTGTGAAGTTTCGCGCGGGATGGAGCGACGACGAAATCGTGTGCGTGGAACTGGCCCGCATGGCGGAATCGTGCGGGTTGGCTGCGGTGGCGCTGCACGCGCGCACCCGCGAACAAGGCTACAGTGGAAACGCGCGCTGGGAGTGGATCGCGGCAGTGAAAGACGCGGTGAAGATTCCGGTCATCGGCAATGGCGACATCCGCACGCCGGAGGATGCTTGCGCGATGGTCACGCAGACTGGTTGCGACGCGGTGATGATTGGTCGCACGGCGCCATCGAATCCGTGGATCTTTCGGCAGATTGGGCAGTACTGCTCCACGCTTGAGAAACTCTACGATGAGCCCTCAGAAGCCGACCGCTATGAGATGATCCGCACTTATTTTCGAATGCTGATCGAAGAGGAACTGCCCGACGCCGTCGGCAAGATGAAGCAGTTCGCGTCGTGGTTTACGCACGGCGTGCCGGGTGGAGCGGGGTTGCGCAAGGCGATTTACGAGTCGAAGAGCGCGGTCGAGATTCTGGGAAGGGTAGAGGAATTCTTCGAAGCTAGATTGTGTGTCGCCCGCGAAATCGCCGGAGCAGTCCCCAGCACCTAACGCGTTTGCCGAGCACAAGCCTACCCGCCGGCTCCTGTCATATAATCCTACCCACGCATGGCTCTGACCTCTGGCACAAAACTGGGCCCGTACGAAATTCAATCGCCCATTGGCGCGGGCGGTATGGGAGAGGTGTACCGCGCGCGCGACGCCCGCCTCAGCCGCGATGTCGCCATCAAGATTCTGCCGGCATCGTTCTCCGCCGACCCGGAGCGCCTGCAGCGTTTCGCGGTGGAATGCCGGGCAGCCGCCGCGCTCAACCATCCCAACATTCTTTCGATCTTTGATATTGGGAGCGGGGATTTCGGCGAGGTCAAGGGTGCGCCGTATGTAGTCTCCGAATTGCTCGAAGGCGAGACACTGCGCGATCGCTTGCGCGAAGGTGCTCTGGCTTCGCGCAAAGCCGTCGACTATGCCCGGCAGATCGCGAGCGGTTTAGCCGCCGCGCACGAGAAGGGCATCGTGCATCGCGACCTGAAGCCGGAGAACATTTTCATTACCAGCGACGGCCGCGCCAAGATTCTCGATTTCGGCCTGGCAAAGCTTACCCGGCCTGAAGCCGACGAATCCGGGGACGCGCCCACGCAGCAGATTGCCACCGACGCGGGCACGGTAATGGGCACGGTCGGCTACATGGCTCCGGAGCAGGTGCGCGGCAAGCCAGCCGATTCGCGGTCCGATATTTTCGCTTTCGGCGCGGTGCTCTACGAAATGCTTTCGGGGAAACGCGCGTTTCACGGCGACTCTCCGGTGGATACGATGAGCGCGATTCTGAAAGAAGAGCCGCCCGACCTCACGGAGACCAACCGCAACGTCTCGTCGGCGCTAGAACGCATCGTCCGCCATTGCCTGGAAAAAAATCCAGCGGAGCGCTTTCAGTCGGCACGGGACCTGGCATTCAACCTCGACGCGCTGAGCGACGTTTCCATTTCCAGCCGTGGAGGAATTAAAGCGTTGCCTCTGGAAGAGGAGAAAAGCTCCCGCCGCTGGCTTATGCCGGCCATTGCTGCCGCGCTGGTTCTCGCCTCGTGGGCGGGAATTTATTTCCTGGCTCATCGCGGCGCAGTGACCAATCCCACCTTCCACGAAATCACTTTTCGCAACGGCACCATCTGGGACGCGCGCTTCGCGCCTGACGGTCAATCGATTATTTACGGCGCAACCTGGGAAGGTGCGCCGCAAGAGCTGTTCTCGACGCGCTTCGACAGCACCGATTCGCGTCCCGTAGGCTTGCCCTCGGCGCAGATTCTGGCTATCTCTTCCAAGGGGGAGATGGCAGTCAGCCTTCATCCCGCGGTTTACAGCGCCTTCACACAGGCCGGCACCATGGCGCGGGTGGCGCTGGCTGGCGGCGCTCCGCGCGAAGTGCTCGAGCAGGTGATGTGGGCGGACTGGACGGCAGACGGTCAATCGCTGGCGGTAATTCGCCCGGGCGCTAATGGTACACGGCTCGAATATCCGATCGGCACGGTAGTCTACTCGCCCGAGGCGTGGGTCAGCCACGTTCGCTTTTCGCCCAACGGAGAATTTCTGGCAATCGCCGATCACATCCCAAGCGGGGACGACGGACGCGTTGTCATCATCGACCGGCAGGGCAATCGAAAAGCCAGTTCTTCGTTTTATTCCAGCGTGCAAGGCCTGGCCTGGAGGCCGGACGGCAAGGAAGTGTGGTTCTCCGCGGTGCCGAACGGAGCTGCCCGCTCGCTCTACGCGCTGGATTTTGCGGGCAAGGAACGCCTGATTTACCGCGCACCCGGCGGGGTGACGATTCACGACATCAGCCGCACTGGCGAGGTTTTGCTCACTACCGACAAAACCCGCCTGAACCTGTTTGCCCTGGCGCCGGGTGAGACGCGCGAACGCAGCCTCTCATGGTTCGACTGGTCGCTGCTGAACGATTTATCGCCCGACGGCAAGACGGTGCTTTTTTCCGAAAGTGGCGAAAGCAATAACGACGGCGTTTTTCTCCGCCATACCGATGGTTCCCCCGCCGTGCGTCTCTCCGACGGAGATTTTAGCCGGCTCTCGCCCGACGGAAAGTGGGCGCTGGTGGAGAACGGCAAGCCGCCGCATCTGCTGCTGGTGCCGACCGGGGTTGGCGAGCCACGTGAGATCGGCGATAAAACTCCGCATTACTTTGCCGACTGGCTGCCTGACGGCAAGTCTGTTATTTTCACCGCCGCCGAACCCGGCCATGAGCGCCGTGCGTACGTACAGGATATCGATCCTCCTAACAGCGCTCCGCGGGCGATTACGCCCGAAGACACATATGGCAGCCTGGTTTCGCCCGATGGGAAATGGCTTCTCGCCACTGACGCGCACCATCAACGCTGGCTCTATCCGATTGCGGGAGGCGAGCCGCAGAAGCTGAACTTTGACATCCCTCCTGACGAAACCATTACGGCTTTTTTCGACAACGGCAAAAGCCTTTTGCTGCGCACCCGTGCTCTGCCGTTGAAAGTCACTCGCGTCGACCTGGCCACTGGAAAGCGAGAGCCGTTTAAGGAAATCGTTCCCGCCGATCCCGCCGGGGCGCAAAGCATTCCCGTCATAAAATTCAGCGCGGATGGCAAATCGTATGCCTATTCGGAGGGCCGGCAATTGTCAGACTTGTATGTGGTGGACGGGCTGAAGTGATTCGAGGCAAGTCCCCAAGACCTTATTATTCCGACACACGTTCAAAGAATCTTTATGTGTTAGTCGCTATTTTGTTATAGTGCCTATCACATTGCCGGTACGTGATGATTGCGCGCCTTTGGGCAATCCATGGGGGAACCGATGCCTCAAGTGAGGACGGCGCGGAGGGTTGTGGCCGGAAGACTTGAAAACAATATGACGGTGGGACTTCGCGAGCGTAAGAAGGCCCGCCTGCGTCAGCAGATTATCGATACGTCGATCAAACTATTTCGCAAGCGCGGCTTCGAGAACACGCGGATCGACGACATCGTACAGGTTCTTGAGATTAGCCAGCCGACGTTCTTCCGTTATTTTTCCAGCAAGGACGCGGTTCTGCGCGAGGTCGGGGAACGCGGATTTGCCTGCATACGAGACCGGTTGCGCTCCGAATTGTCCAGCGATGCGAGCACGGCCGAACGCATGCGCCGGCTGTATGTCAGCATGGCAAAGGAGGTAGAGGCGGATCGCAGCTTGTGGCAGGCCGTTGTCCTTTCGGGCGCGATGGACCCCGTGCGTTGCGCGAATGTGCGCGGACACGAGGAGGCCACGGTGGGCTTGCTGCGAGAGATTCTGGTGCAGGGGCAAAAGAGGGGTGAGATTACGCACGATTTTCCGGTCGTCCATTTGGCGGAATTTATGGAAGGCCTCTACAACACTGTCGTACGGCAGTGGGCGGTTGACTTGACCGGGCCGCACAAGCTCACGGATCGAGTACGCAGCGCAGTAGAGTTTTTTCTTCGAGGCCTCCAGCCCTGAATTCTTCGAGTGGCGCCGCCAACTCTTTGTAGACGTGGTTCCAGGGGAAGAAGATGAAAGCTGCCGTGCTCCGCGAATTCAAGACTCCACTTACAGTTCAAGATGTTCCTCTTCCCAAACCCACAGAGAGCGAAGTTCTGATCAAGGTTGAAGTTTGCGGCGTGTGCCACTCCGATTTGCATGTCGCGGATGGCGACTGGTCTCAGCTGGCTGGGATCGTCAAGAAGCCGCTGATCCTCGGGCACGAAGTGGTCGGTACCATTGTCGAGGCCGGCTCGGCAGTAGAAGGTATGAAGACCGGCGACCGCGTCGGCGTGCCCTGGATCCATTGGACCTGCGGAAAGTGTGAGTTTTGCCGCGAAGGCAACGAGAACCTTTGCGTTCGTCAACAAATTACCGGTGTGACCGTGGACGGCGGCTACGCCGAATTTGTGAAGGCACCCGCCACTCACGTCGCCAGGATTCCGGATAATCTTGCGTCGGCGCAGGCCGCTCCCCTGCTATGCGCTGGCGTTACTGTCTATCGCGCCCTTAGAAAGTCAGGTATCTCGGCGGGTCAACGTTTAGCCGTGTTTGGAGTGGGTGGTTTGGGGCATCTGGCTATCCAGATCGGCCGCGAGCTCGGAGCGGACGTCACCGCAATTGACATCAGCGAAGAAAAGCTCGCGCTGGCCAAGTCTTTTGGAGCCTCCAGGACGCTGAATGCCGCATCCGACAAAGTGGTGCAGCAATTGCGATCCCAAGGCGGAGTTCACGTCGCGCTGGTGACGTCCGCGGCAAAAGCCGCATACGACATGGCGTTTTATTGTGTGCGCCCCACGGGTATTCTGCTCGCCGTAGGCTTGCCCGCCCAGGACATTTGTTTCCCGCCCATCCTGATGGCGGCGGGCGAAATCCGGATTCAAGCTTCCGCGGTTGGTACGCGGCAGGATCTGCAGGAAATTCTCGCCATGGGTGCGGCGGGGAAGGTTCACTGCGAAGTTGCCGCCGAGCCGTTGTCCCAGGCGAACGAAGTACTCGAGAAACTGCGGCGGGGAAAAGTTTCCGGCCGGCTTGTGTTAAGCGTGGGTCAGTAAGTTCCTTATCGAAATGCAATATGCGTTGACGTTAGTCGCTAAATTGTGATATTGACTATCACTTTGTGCAGAGCCGATACTTCTGGCTGGGAGCTTTCCATAACGTGAATGCCAGGCAGTTGTTCGATCTTACGGGGCGCGTCGCCATCATCACGGGTGGTTCCATCGGCCTTGGCCCCCAGATGGCTGAAGGATTGGCGGAGATGGGAGCAAGTGTTGCGCTGTGTGCCCGCAAGAAGGAGCGCTGTCAGGAAGCCGCCGACCAGTTGGCGGGCCTGGGCGTGAAGACCCTTGCCCTCGGCTGCGACGTGAAAGACCCGGTTGCGATTCGGGAAGTGGTGGCATCGACTCTGCAGAATTTCGGACGCATCGACATCCTTATTAATAATGCGGGCGTTTCGTGGGGAGCTCCAGTCGAAGAAATGACGCTGGAGCAATGGAACAAGGTTATGGAGACGAACCTCACGGGAACTTTCCTGTTTTCGCAAGCTGTGGGCAAAGCCATGATTGGGCAAGGACACGGCAAGATCATCAACATCGCCTCGGTGGCGGGCCTGGGCGGAGCTTCTGCGGATCTGCAAGCCATTGGCTACCACGCCAGCAAAGGCGGAGTCATCGCCTTCACCAAAGATCTGGCGTGCAAGTGGGCGGCGCACAATATCCAGGTCAATGCTATCGCTCCGGGCTGGTTCCCTACGCACATGTCGAGCTGGATTCTTGAGCACCACAAGGAGTCCGTGCTGGAAAAGATTCCTCTCCACCGTTTTGGCAGCGACCATGACCTAAAAGGCGCGGCAATTTTTCTGGCTTCCGATGCCTCGGCCTATGTTACGGGCCATGTGCTTGTCGTGGATGGAGGCCAGACTGCCTGGTAGGTAGTCACCGAGCATGAATATTCCTCTCACTCCGGTGCGCTTCCTCCGTTATGCGGAGCAGCAATTTCCCAACAAGACGGCCGTGGTTTGCCAGGACCAGCGATTTACGTACGCGCAGTTCGCCGATCGCGCGGCGCGGCTGGCGGGCGCGTTGCGTGCGGCCGGAGTGAAGGCGGGGGATCGAGTCGCCTTTCTCAGCATGAATTGTCATCGGCTGCTGGAGGCTTATTTTGGAGTGCTCGATGCGGGCGCCGTGCTGCTGCCGCTCAATTATCGTCTCGCGTCACATGAGCTTGCCTACATCCTGAACGATTCCGGGGCGACCAAGTTGTTTCTGGCGCAGGACTTCGTTGGTCTTGTGGATTCCTTTCGTATGAAGCTAACCAGCGTGGACTCCTACTACCTGCTCGATGGAACTCCTCAGGCCGACTGGCTTGCTTCGGAAAACTACGAACAGCTTCTGGGGGGCGCAACGCCGTACCGCGCGGAAATCAGCTCTTTTGACGAAAATTCTCTCTGCGAACTTTTCTATACGAGCGGAACGAGCGCCGATCCCAAAGGCGTGATGCTTACTCACAGAAATATTTATCTTCACGCGCTGCATATAGCTCTGTTCCACCAGACCAAGTATGAAGACGTCTTCCTGCATACGATTCCCTTGTTTCACGCCAACGGCTGGGGTGCGGCGCATACAGTCACGCTCGTGGGAGCGACGCATGTGATGAGTCCGCGATTTATTCCACAAGAGGTTTTTCGCCTGGTGGAGCGGGAGCGAGTCGGTTCACTCAGCCTGGTGCCCATTATGGCGGCGGCGTTGGTGAATTGCCCGGAGCGTCCCAAGTATGACTTGAGCTCGCTGCAGTGGATCACGATCGGGGGCGCGGCATCTTTCCCTTCGCTGATGCGCGAGGTCGAACAAAAGCTCGGCTGCAAGTGTTTTTCCGGATACGGGTTGACCGAGTGCTCACCCTCGCTCGCCAGCGCCGAACTCAAGCCGGATGTGGCGTGTGAACCCGAGGAGCGCTACATGCTGCAGTCCATGACTGGCTACGCGTATCCGGGAGTGGAGCTGCGGGTTGTGGATTTCGAAGACCGAGACGTGCCTCGCGATGGCGAGACCATGGGTGAAATCGTTGCCCGCAGCGACAGTGTGATGGCCGGCTACTGGAAGCATCCCGAGGCAACCGCGGAAGCCTTGCGTGGCGGGTGGTTTCACACCGGCGACATGGCAGTCGTGATGGAGAACGGTTACATCCTGATTGTTGATCGCAAGAAAGACATTATTGTGAGCGGCGGCGAGAATATCTCATCGCTGGAAGTGGAGAGAACATTGCTGGCGCATCCTGCCGTGTTAGAAGCTGCGGTGATCGCGGTTAGAGACGACAAGTGGGGAGAAGTGCCCAAAGGTGTGGTGATTCTAAGGCAAGGATGCGTCACGACGGAAGCGGAGCTCATTGAGTTCTGCCGCTCTAATCTGGCGCATTACAAATGTCCTCGCTCGATCGAATTTTGCGAGACCTTGTCAAAGACCGCGACTGGAAAAGTATTGAAAAAAGAACTGCGGAAGAAATACGGATGCGCGTCAGAGACGTTCAGCACGGAATTGTGAGCGGCGGCGGCAGGCCGCCGATGCAGGAGCTGGGACGCCCCGCGGAATGATCGGAGTTCACCATGAGCAATCTGGTACGGCTCGGCAGAGACCAAGACGATATCGCCATCATCACCATCGACAATCCGCCGGTGAATGCCCTTAGCCCCGGAGTGCCGGAGGGAATTTCTGAGGCCATCGAGCAGATTAGCAACGATCCCTCCGTGAAAGCCGCGGTCCTTATCGGCGGCGGAAGGACGTTTGTTGCGGGAGCTGACATCAAAGAATTCGGCAAGATGACTTCTGGCAAATCGCGCGGCGCCGGACTTCTTCCGCTCCTCCTCGGCATTGAAAACTGCGCTAAGCCGGTAGTGATGGCGATTCATGGCGCAGCTTTTGGCGGAGGGCTGGAGCTGGCGATGGCAGGCCATTATCGCGTGGCCTCAAGCGATGCGCAGGTCGGCCAGCCCGAAGTGAAGCTCGGCCTGATTCCCGGTGCGGCTGGGACGCAACGCCTTCCCCGGCTCGCCGGCGTCGCCAAGGCGCTTGAAATGTGTACCGACGGCAAACCTGTTGCCGCTGCGGAAGCCTTCCAGCTCGGGATAATCGACCGCTTGATCAAAGGGGATCTTCTCGCCGGCGCCGTGGCTTTTGCCCGCGAGGTCGCCGGAAAACCGATACCGAAAACGCGCGAACGCGTCGAGAAACTGGGTACGGTTGAGGAGAATGCTGGAATCATCTCTGCTGCCCGCGAGCGGGTCAGAAAGAAGCAGCGGGGTCTGATGGCGCCGCTTGCCGCCGTTGATGCGGTGGAAGCAGCGACCAAGCTTTCCTTCGAGGAAGGTTGCGAGGTGGAGCGGAGACTCTTTACGGAATGTCTGTTCTCAGATCAATCCAAAGCTCTCATCCACGTTTTCTTCGGCGAGCGCGAGGTGGCAAAGATTCCCGATGTGCCGAAAGACACGGCGGTCAAGCCGATTCGCAGCGTAGCCGTCGTCGGTTTCGGGACCATGGGCGGAGGCATCGCCATGGTTTTTGCCAATGCCGGTATTCCCGTTTTGCTCAAGGAAGTCGATCAGCCCGCGCTTGACCAGGGTCTTGCCAGGATTCGAAAGAACTACGCCAGCTCGGTTCAGCGCGGACGCTTGACGCAGCAATTCGTCGACGAGCGGCTTGCGCTGATCACACCCACTCTAAGCTATGACAACTTTGGCGATGCCGACATGGTGATTGAGGCGGTCTTCGAGGGTATGGCGCTCAAGAAGCAGGTGTTTCAGGATCTGGATCGCGCGTGCAGACGCGACGCTATTTTGGCGAGCAACACATCGACGTTGAGCATCGACGACATTGCCGGTGTTACCTCGCGGCCAGGGTCCGTTATTGGAACACACTTCTTCAGCCCGGCCAACATCATGCGCCTGCTGGAAATTGTGCGCGGAAGAGAGACCAGTAAAGAAGTCATCGCCACCTGCATGCAGCTTTCGAAAAAACTAGGAAAGATCGGGGTGCTGGTTGGAAACTGCCGGGGCTTCGTCGGAAACCGCATGTTTGGACCTTATCGGCGGGAGGCCCAGTTCCTGGTCGAAGAAGGCGCGGAGGTGGAAGCCGTCGACAATGCGCTCGTCGAGTTCGGCATGGCCATGGGGCCACTGGCGACGGGCGATCTCGCCGGACTGGATGTTGGCTGGCGGATTCGCAAGGAATATCGCCATCTGGAGAAACCTGGCGTTCGCCAGCCAATTGCTGAAGATCGGCTCTGCGAGATGGGTCGTTACGGGCAGAAGACTCTGGCCGGCTGGTACCGCTACGACGACCAGCGCCGCGCCGCACCCGACCCGGAAGTGAGCGCCTGGGTGCGGAAGTGGAGTGCTGAAGCTGGAAGTGCCCAACGCAAAATTCCCGCATCCGAAATGGTCGACCGCTGCATCTTCGCCCTGGTCAACGAAGGTGCTCGCATTCTCGAGGAGGGTTACGCGCTGCGCTCAGTCGACATCGACGTTATTTATCTGAATGGCTATGGATTCCCCGCATATCGTGGAGGTCCGATGTGGTATGCCGACACCGTGGGCTTGAAAAAAGTCTATGACCGGGTGTGTGAATTCCGCGAGCAACATGGGGAGCTCTGGGAGCCGGCTCCTTTGTTGAAGCGCCTCGCCGAGACCAACCAGACATTTGCCGAGTTCAATAAGGAGCAAAGCGTCAATGTGTAGTCCGCATCGAGCATCGCTTCGTGCATCCAGGTTAGCGCTGGGGATTTTGGTGAACTTATGAGAGAAGCCGTAGTGGTTGCGAGCTCGCGCACGGCGCTGGCCAAGTCGTTCCGGGGCTCGTTCAACATGACACGCCCGGATGATCTTGCCGCCCACTGCATCAAGGACGTTCTGGGCAAGGCTCCCGGTCTCGATCCTGGCGAGGTAGAAGATGTTGTGCTCGGTTGCGGGCAGCCGCATGGTCCGCAGGGCAGCAACGTCGCGCGAATTTCCGCCATGCTGGCGGGCTTGCCCACGTCGGTTGCGGGCACTACGATCAACCGCTTCTGTTCCTCCGGCCTGCAGGCGATTGCGCTGGCCGCTTACCAGATCATCCAAGGAGGAAGCGACGCAGTGATTGGCGGTGGGGTCGAGAGCATTTCCATGACACCTCGCAGTTCCGACCCTAATCCGCGGATGCTGGAAGAACTGCCGGGGCTGTACATGGTGATGGGTAACACCGCGGAAGTGGTCGCCAAGCGTTACAAGATCAGCCGGCAGGCACAGGACGAGTACTCGCTCCTCAGCCAGCAGCGCACTGCTCGCGCGCAGCGGGAAGGCCTGTTCAATGAAGAGATCGCTCCCATGAAAGTCACCAAGGCGATTCTGGATAAAAAAACCAACGACGTGGTGAGTAAGCAGGAAGTCTGGGCCGACAAAGACGAATGCAATCGCCCCGACACAACACTTGACGGCTTGCTGGCGCTGAAACCGCACTTTGATCCCGATAGCGGCCAGGGAACAGTCACGGCTGGAAATTCTTCGCAGCTTTCCGATGGCGCTTCCGCCACGCTTCTCATGTCTCGCCAGCGCGCCGATCAGCTTGGGATTCCCTACAAGCTCGTCTTCCGCGGTTTTCAGGTGGCCGGCTGCGCGCCGGACGAAATGGGCATTGGCCCGGTCTTCGCCGTTCCGAAATTATTGCAGCGCGCCGGCCTGAAGATGAACGACGTTGACCTCTGGGAACTCAATGAAGCGTTTGCGGTGCAGGTGATCTACTGCCGCGACCGGCTTGGTATCGATCCCGAGAAACTGAACGTAAATGGCGGCTCGATCTCTATCGGC
>Ga0209380_10000991_pt1 | contig 19736 bp, 20 predicted proteins | sample HubBroMetageWFT6_FD_188347 | JGI IMG/M metagenome (GOLD analysis project Ga0209380, IMG submission 188347) | Warmed and freeze-thawed soil microbial communities from the Hubbard Brook experimental Forest, New Hampshire - Hubbard Brook CCASE Soil... | ecosystem: Environmental > Terrestrial >...
GGTCAGCAAGGCTGACATCGTGAATCCGGCATAGCCTAGAACGCGCCGGAATGCGCCGGATAGAGCGGCGCAAGGCGGGTGTCGATGCTGCCGGCATCGGCCGGCGGCTTGCCAGCTTCGTGTGACATATGCCCCATGACAGCACCAGCGATCGCCTTGCCGTCAATATTAAGATGGATGCTCTGAATCGCGGAGACGATCGCGGCCTTGGCCGCCTCGACCGCATGCGCCACGGCGGTTGTGGCCTCGGTTGTCTTCGCCGCCCCGGCATCGACAGCAGACGATACTTTGTCGCCGACCGACCCCAGCACACCAGCATCCGGCAGCCCGGCGCGGCCATGCTCGCCGACACTCGGCGTCACCTCCTGGCTCGGCCCGGAAGGCGCGAAGACGGTCCCTTCCGAGGGATCCCAGAAGCGCCTCTGAAAATTCGGGTCCCGCGCCTGTTCTAGAGATTTGCCGAACAGGTAGGAGTACGCGCCAGCGATAGCGCCAACGCCGCCCAGCGCCGCCACAACGCCGCCGACTGTTACACCTCCAGCCGCAGCAGCGCCGGCTCCTATACCTGCGCCAGCGGCCTCCGCAGCGCCGGCCGCACCACTAGCGGCTGCACCACCGGAACCGCCGCCGCCGAACCAGCCCAGCATCTTTTTAAGCACGCGGAAGCCAGCGTAAGCACCGAGAACCTCGCCACCGTACCCGGCAGCCGTCGCGATGCCCTTGTGCTGCTCAGAAAAACCGCGGACGGCTTCCAATCCAGCATTCAATCCTTTGAGCGCCGCGGTCAATCCGGGGATCGTGCCCTCGGCCATGTCGGTGACAATCGTCTTCAGATTGGACCACGCCCGCAGCGCTTGATTGGTCAACGCCTCGTTCTGCTTACCCTGCGCCCCAGCGACCCCGCCCATCTCGGCGAAGTTCGTCTGCCGGGTTTCTAGCTCGCGGGCCATGTCAACCATCTTCGGGTTGCGCGCCAACTCGTAAGCCATCCGCGCGCCACGCTGCTGAAACACGCTCACAAAGTCGCCGTAAGCCGATTTGGGATTTTTCTTCAGATAGTCCTGAAGGTGCTCGATCATCGGCTCGAGCATGCCGCCTTGCGCGTCGCGGAATAGCTGGTGCGTCGCCGGGTCGAGCAGGCCCATCTTCTGCAATAGAGACGCGCGTTGCGCTGCGCCGCGGTGCATACGCGTACCAGCACCGGCGCCGCCTTTCGGCATCATCCCGGTCAGCATCATGTTCAAGGACGTGCCGGCGCGAGTGCCCGGCATCAGGATACCGCCGAGCGCGCCGAGGTTGATACTTTCGGACTGCGACATGCCGACGCCGGCCGCGCTGCCGAGCATGTACTGCAGGACGCGGGTCAGTTCTTCCGGCGATTTCTCGGTCGTCGTCGATGCCGGCACCATTGCGTTGAGGATCGGCATCATCTTCTCGGGGTCGGTAATCCCGAGCATGTGCGACATACGGATCGCTGCGGCAGCAGATTCCGACGCGCCAAAGTTCTTGCCGATTGCCGTGCCGAACTGGCGCTCCACCTCGCCGAATTGAATGGCGCCCTTCATAAACGGGAGCGATTGCTGAAGTGGCACATCCGCCATGCCGGCAACGCCAGGCATCATCTTGGCGACATCGGCGCGGCTGAAAACGGTCCCGAACGAGGCGTCCTCGGCCGCCTCGCGCAGCCGCTTCATGTACGCCTGTCCCTTCGGGGAGGTAGGGTCCATGCCGGACGCCAGCACGGCATACATGTAGCCGAGCTGTTCTTTGGCGGCGAGCTTCACCCCCTCATACATTCCGAAGCCGAGCCCGAGCCCGGCAGCATCGCCCGCGCCGACGCCGAAGTGCCCGGCCACAGGGCCGGCATGCATCCGGCCGCGGAGACCACCACCCCCGCCGCCATGCCCGCCACCGGCACCGCCGCTTCCGCCCGGCATCGCGCCGGGAAACCGCAAGCCGCGGCTAGACGCGGCGATACCGCGGATCTCCGCCGCGGTCTGCGCCAGCCGCTCGTCGAGCGCTGAGACCCCGGCAATCATGCGGTCGAGCGCCGCGGTCATCTTGTCGCCGGCAACCGTGGCCGTGTCGCCGACCTTGGCGAGGTTCCGGTCCAGCCCGGTCAGCGAGCGCGAGGTGCCCGAAAACTTGATATTCGCGGCCTCGCCGAGAGCAGCCTTGAGGCGCTCGCTCGCCTTCTCCGCAAGGCCCAGGGTCCGGATCAACACCCGCAAGGCGGGCGTCGCCTGGTCAATTAGCTTGATGTTGACGCCAATCCGGAACGCTTCCATTAGTCCGCGGCCTCTTTCAGCGCTTCGGTCATATGCGACATGCCGCCGCCCAAGACGCCGACAACCGCAGCGCCGATGATCTCCGTAACCGCTTCAGCCTTCTCAGCCCCAGCAGGCCCCATGAACGGCCGAGGCGGGATGCCCCGCGACGTTCCCATTTCCTGCCAGATCGCTAACTCTAGATCGCTGCCGATCTCGGCCGCGCTGTCACCTTCGACGCGATGCTGGATAGAATCCCGCAGGCCACCTTCCTCCAGCAGCGGACTGTCGCCGGTCGCCTTCCTGGCGATTGTCTCCGGCTGAAGCCGAGGCCATCCCGCTTGGTAATGGCCGAGCTTCGCCTTGGCGGTCTTCTCGACCAGCCGAGCCGAAATTTCGAGTGCTTCGTGCTTCGCCGCGGGCATTGCGGCCACCTGCTTGGCGAGAAACTCGGCCAGCCCGGAGAAGGAAGAAAATTCCATCAGCGCCGTTCCTTCCAGCGCATCCGTTCAAAGTCGAACTCAGCGCCGTCGAAGCGGCCCATCACGATCGACCACAACAAGAGGTCATCGGCGCTCAGGCTCGCCGCCAGATCAAACGGGACGTTGTTTTTGACGAGGTAGAGCACCATCGTCAGGCCTGGGTCCCGCGCTCGTTTTTTAGGTCGTCTCCGCTCGCCGCTTCAGCCGCACCCCAATGCTCGATGATTGCGCCGTTAACCGCTTCAATCCCGGCCTCGTCGAGAAGCTGCATCCGCGCATCCAGCTCGCGCCGCGTCATCGGCCGATGCATCGGCTCGCCGTCGATCTCGACCGCGAGATAAGCCGGCACGGCCAGCGCCAAGAACGCCTCGTTGCGGGAATTGTCCGGCCCGAGCAGCTCGAAAAACCGCGCCGATTCCAGCACCGACATGCGCCGGCTGCCAATCTGGCGGCCACTCCCGTCCATAGTCCGGATGACCTGGTTGGCTCGAGCAATAAGCTGCTCGCTCGGTTTCGGCGCGGCAGGCGCCGGCTGTTCCAAAGGGCCGGCGCGGAGGTTAGTTGCTCGCATTGCGTTTTCCCCTTTCGAGATATCCTCGCGACACCCCATGATCGTCCGGTTGCCCTTTGCCGGCCGGAAACACGCGCTCAACCTTCACGGGGCGCGACTTCTCGGCCCAGCTCGCATTGTTCTTCTCGACCTCGCGGCCTATCGACTTAGCCATCTCAATTCCCCTTCACGAATGCCCCGGCGACAGTCGGAGCAGAACCAACCGCTGTCGGGGTTACTCACGTTCCCCCTATCGAAGCCCGGAACGCCAAATTGCTGACGCTCGACCGGCCCCGGCCGGCCCTCGGCATGGAGTTTGGAGCGTTGCCGATGCCCGCTGTCGGTGTTTATGGGCACCGCCGACCGGCCCTTCCCCGCCCATGTCCGAAAGCGGGAATTTCATGCCGCATCGCCGAGCCCCCGATGCAGCCAGCGACGAGCGGCTTCATGCCGGGGATCGTCGCCCCACAACACTTCGGTGATACTGCCCGCACCCGGCGGCCTTGACCCCCGGAGTGCTCGCCTTCAATAGATCGTCGGCGCTTAGGTCTCGCTCCGACCATTTGAGGTTAACGACCTTCACGTCTTCGTAGGCGATCGAACCATCATCGCGCAGAGCGCGAGCGTATAGTCTGTGTCGCCGCAGGGAAAACCATTCATCGGGCGGAATTTCTACAAGCTCTCCATCTTCCGATCGCCTGCCGGTGCAATATAGATCACCCTTTCGCAGGGCATTATCGAGCGCAGCTTGACTTCGCCGGTCTAATTCTTGGAATTGTGGACCATAGGTCGGATCGAGCTCTCGCTTCCACGAATTCCAAGCCCGCGCACGGCAAAAGTCATAGTCTGCTCGCTCCCGATCATTGAGAAAAGCGAGCGCTGCCACTTTAAGGGGTATCGACCCGATATTGATCGGTGCGCGAGCCATGACGGGCAGCCCTCCACTACTTCGCTGCTGACCGTATCGACACCACCTTGGCGCTTTCCGCGGCGGTCGTGGCGCAGAATTTCGCCCAAGCGTCCGCGAGCTGCCGGCGTTTCTGGAAGAGATCGCCGCGCCGATAGGCGGCCGCCACCTTGTCGCTGACCGCGTGCGCCAGCGCCATTTCAGCAACCTCGCTCGGGAAATTCGTCCTCTCGGCCGCCCAATCGCGGAACGTACTGCGGAAGCCGTGCGCCGTCAGATCATCGCGGCCCATCTCCCGGAGCAGCATGAAAAACGCCGTCGAGCTAATCGACTTCCCGCGACGATGCCCCGGGAACACGTAATCGCTCGACCGGGTCGCAGCCATCTTCTCGACGATCGCCATCGCCGCATCCGACAGCGGTACACGATGCTCGCGGCCGCCCTTCATCCTATCGGCCGGGACGGTCCACACCCGTTCGGTTTGGTTGATCTCGCCCCACTTGGCACCGATCACTTCGCCGGTCCTGGCCGCAGTCAGGATGGCGAATTCGAGCGCTCGCTCTGCGGTGCCTTCCTGCTGGCGCAGATCGCCCATGAACGCGCCGATGTCAGAATAGGGTAGCGCGGCATGATGCTCGACGCGGCGCACCTTGTTTTTCTTGGGCAACAGATTTTCGAGATGACCGCGCCAGCGTGCCGGATTTTCGCCCGTTCTATATTCGCGTGCAGTTGCCCAATCGAGAACGCTTTCGATCCGGCCGCGGACCCGGCTTGCCGTCTCGGTTTTTACTGCCCAGATCGGCTCGATCGCCTTGGTGACGAGCGCGGTATCGATAACCTGAACGGGCAAGTCACCGAAGACGGGATAAACATAATCGCGCAGTGACGCCTGCCATTGTTGGCCATGTTTCGCGCTTCGCCAGCCGGCCTTATGCGCAGCGACGTACGCTTCGGCGCATGCCCTGAAGCTCATCGCCGTTGCTGCCTCGATCTTCGCGGCCATGCGCTGCGCCCGCCGCTTCTCGATCGGGTCTTCACCGAGCGCCCGCTGCTGTCGGAACACCCGAGCGCGTTCGCGCGCCTCGGCCAGGGTCCAGGTGTCATAGGAGCCGAGCCCGGCCTCCCGCAGCCTGCTGCCGACGCGGTATCGGAAAGCCCAGCTCGGGGTCCCGAACTTGCTGATTTGCAGGTAGAGGCCGCCGCCGTCGCCGGTGTATCCGGGCTTTGCTGCCCGCACGATCTGCCCAACCTTTAATGCTGTGAGCTTGCCAGCCCGCGCCATCCCAATTTCCTTCCGCCTTATTGTCAGGCCCAAACTACTACCCATACTCGTGAGCCGAACATAGGCGAAGGATGGCGAAGGGTCAAGAATGAAAGTCGAGCGTTCGTGCGGGGATCTGTGTTCGTGGGCCTTCGCGGCCCTACGTTGTACGCGGTGCATTCATCCCCGCAATTGCGCCGTCAGGCGCAGCACTTCGCCACCCTTTTTCTCGCCATAGGCGGTCAGCGCGCGATAGCCGCCGGCCGCATAGACCGCTATCGCGCCGAGCAGATCCTTGAGGCGGTCGGCGCTGGCGAGGTCGAAGCGCAGATAGGCGCCGCGCGACAGCTTTGCCATCTGCTGGAAGGCGCGGGCGGCGACTGGGTTGTCACCCTCGTGGAACAAGAAGATCGGCAATCCCTTGAGGCCCAATTCGCCGGCGAGCCGACACAAACGGTCGACATTTTCCTCCATCGCATCGCCGACAAAGACCAGCGCATTCACTCGCTGCTTCTGGTTTTCGGCAATCGCGTGGGCGAGGACGCGCTCGATCTGCGTCTCGCCGCCCAGGCAGGAGACCGCCCGCATAACGCGATGCAGATCGACGGCATTCGCCAGCCAACGGCTCGCCTTGCATTCGTTAAAGCCGCGGTAATAGACGAGCTTGACGTCGAGGCCGCCCAAGGCGGCGGTCGCCTCGAACATCTCGCCCTGGATGCGGCAGGCGCGGTCCCAGCTCGGCTCACGGCTCGCCGTCGCATCGAGCGCGAAGATCAGCCGACCGCGACTGCCGGACGGGCGCGCTGCCGGCATCCGCTTCAGCTGGTCGAGGAAGGCATCGACCTCGCCCGAGCGCGAGGCTGCCGGAAGCTGCTTTTTGTCGTCGCTCATATATTTATTATTCGGAAACCTCTTGATCAGCGACCATGACGCTTTCTAGATCTCTGATGACGTCGGCGATACGTTTACGAGAGAAATAGTCGAACTCCTTCTTTTCTACGTAATTCTTTCCGTGGGTGTTACAGCGGGGGATATCGCCGTAATGGTCTTTGAAACCCAGCAGCAACGCGCGCTCTAGTTTGCGCCAGGTTGTTTGATCCCTTGTCGACCGCGACATGTAACAATTCGTACTTGAAGTGAATTGATTCCATGGTCGTAAAGAATTTCTTCGGCACGATAGGCGGCACTCGGCGCTACTCTCGCAATTCCATTTTGAGTTGTGCCGATATACACTACTGGTTAATAACCAGAAGGATATTTTATTTTCTTGTTTGCCAAAATAACATAAACCAATTTCAAGTCACTGATTGAAATACGATTAATCTCGATAGCTGGATTCTTCTTTAGCGAGATTCGAAGTCTTTCCATGTTCTTCCCTCACGTAACAATATTCGTCGCTCAGGCCGGACGCAGCCACACCGAGGTGTCGTGGAATACGGCGCCGCCTTTCGGCAAGCCGGGATCGGCGCTGGTCAGCAGATTGATGCCGATCCCCTCTTCGAAGGCGGCGTTCGGCCACAGACCCTCGGCAATGACGACCCGCTTCTGCATGCCGTCGAAGGCGCGGGCATGCAAGACGACGCTGCCCTTCTCGTTGCCGATGCGCACCCGCGCGCCGTCGGCGATGCCGAGTTCGGCGAGCGCCTCGGGGTGAATCATCGCGGTTGGGCGTCCCTCGCGGGCGATGCTCGACGGCGTGTTGTTGAAGCTCGTATTGAGAAACGAGCGCGACGGCGCCGCGACCAGCCGGTAGGGCCGCGCCGGGTCGCCATCATCAATCACTCCGACATGATCCGGAAAGGCGGGGAGGGCGCCGTGATCGGGACCGATCGCGGCCCAATCGGCACGAAAGTGGAATTTCTTGTCGCGGTGGCCGAACCCGTCGAGGAAGTGTCCGCGCTCGAAGCCGGGCCAGCAATCGAGCCAGACGCCTTCCTCGAACTGGTCGGGCGCGGGCAGTCCGCTCAGACGCAGCGTCTCCTCGATGACCTCCCAGGCGGTCATCTCGAAGCCGGGATGCCGCCCGCCGAGCCGCTGACCAAGTGCGCGCAGCACGTCGTGGTTCGAGCGGCACTCGGCATGGGGCGGCAGCACCGCGCGCCCGATCTGTAGGAAATAGTGGCCGCCGGCTGTGTAGATGTCGTCGTGCTCGAGAAAGGTCGTCGCCGGCAATACGACGTCGGCCATTGCCGCGGTCTCGGTCATGAACTGCTCGTGGACGCAAACGAACAGATCGTCGCGCAGGAAGCCCTGCCGCACCAACCCGGATTCGGGCGAGACGACCATTGGGTTGGTGTTCTGGATCAGGAGCGCCGTCACCGGCGGCCCGTCGCCGAGGTCGCGCTTGTCCCCGGCGAGGATCGGGCCGATGCGCGACTGATCCAGGATACGGATGGAAGGATCGAACGCATCGAGCCCCTCCAGCAGGGTACGATCTAAACCGAACATCTGGTGGTTCGAGTAATGCGCGCCGCCCCCCTCGTACTGCCAGGCGCCGGTCACCGACGGCAGACAGGTCACCGCGAACATCTGCGCCGCGCCATTACGCGAGCGCGAGAAGCCGTAGCCGACCCGGATGAAGCTTCGCTTCGTCCGCCCGTAGAGCCGGGCAAAGGCGACGATCTTGTCCTCGTCGAGGGCGGTGATCCGCGCCGCCCATACCGGGTCGCGGCCGGCGAGATGCGCTTCGAGTCCCTCCGGGTCGTCGGTGTATTTCGCCATGTATTCGCGGTCGGCGTAGCCCTCGGCGAACAGCAAGTGCATGACCGCGCAGGCAAGCGCGCCGTCGGTGCCGGGCAACGGCGCTAGATGCATATCGGCAACCTCGGCGGTGCCGGTGCGGTACGGATCGACGACGACGAGCTTGGCGCCGCGTTCTTTGCGCGCCGTTGCGACATGCGTCATCACGTTGATCTGGGTCGAGACCGGATTGCCGCCCCAGATCACGACCAAATCGGATTTCGCAATCTCGCGCCCGTCGATGCCGCGCATCGCGCCAAGCCCAGCAAACCAGCCCGCATCGGTCAGCGCGTTGCAGATCGTCGAATGCTGCCGCGAATAGCCTAGAACATGACGGAACCGCTCGATGCGGTCGCGCTGCACCCGCCCCATCGTCCCGGCATAGAAATGCGGCCACACCGCCTCGGTGCCGTGACGCTGCGCCGCCAAGGTCAGTTGCTCAGCGACCTCGTCGAGCGCCTCGTCCCAGGACACCGGCACGAATGCATCGCGCCCGCGCCCCTTCTCGCCGACCCGCCGCAGCGGCACCGACAGCCGCTCGGGATGGTGCTGGCGCTCGGCATAGCGGGCGACCTTGGCGCAGACCACCCCTTGCGTGTAGGACTGCCCTTCGGCGCCGCGCACTCTGCCGATGCGGGTGCCCCCGTCCTCAAGCTGAATGCGCTCGACCTCGATCGCGCAGCAGCTCGGGCAATCGTGTGGGCAGACGCTGTGGACGATGTCGAGCGGCAACAGGTGCTCCGATGCGCGTTTTGCTGGAGAATATAAGCTCGGAGGCGCCGCGCCGGTATGGCGCTGATATCGAGGACGGATGATGAATTTCGCCTTGACCGCAGAGCAGCTGGAAATCCGCGAGGCGGTGGCGCGCCTGTGCGAGCGCTTCGGCGACGATTACTGGCTGAAAAAAGATACTGACGGCGGCTTTCCGAACGAATTCCACCAGACGATGGCGGAGGGCGGCTGGCTTGGCGTCGCGATGCCAGAGGAATACGGCGGCAGCGGACTCGGCATCACCGAGGCCGCGATCGTCATGCAGGCGGTGGCGCAATCAGGGGCCGGGTTCAGCGGGGCCTCGGCGGTGCACATGAATATCTTCGGGCTGCATCCGGTCGTCGTCTTCGGCAGCGACGAGCAGCGGCGCCGGTTTCTGCCGCCGCTGATCGCCGGCAGGGAAAAGGCCTGCTTCGCGGTGACCGAACCCGATGTCGGGCTCGACACGACACGGTTGAAGACGCGCGCGGTGCGCGAGGGCAACGGCTATGTCATCAACGGCCGCAAGATCTGGACCTCGACCGCGCAAGTTACCGAGAAGATGCTGATCCTGACCCGCACCACGCCGTTTGAGGAGGCGGCGCGGCCGTCGCACGGCATGACCCTGTTCTACACGGATCTCGACCGGAGCAAGGTCGAAGTAAGGGAGATCCCGAAGATGGGGCGGCACGCGGTCGATTCGAACATGCTATTCATCGACGGCCTCAAGGTGCCGCTCGAGGACCGCATCGGCGAAGAAGGCAAGGGCTTCCAATACATCCTGCACGGCATGAATCCGGAGCGCATCTTGATCGCCGCGGAGGCGGTCGGGCTCGGCCGCGTCGCGCTCGCCCGCGCTGCCCGATATGCCGGGGAGCGGGTCGTGTTCGGCCGTCCGATCGGCCAGAACCAGGGCATCCAGCACCCGCTTGCCGAGCGTTGGGTCGAGCTCGAAGCCGCCGAATTGCTGGTGCTGCGCGCCGCTGCCGCCTACGACTGCGGCGAGGAGGCCGGCACGGTTGGCGCCTTCGCCAATGCCGCGAAGTATTTCGCCGGTGAGGCTGGGCACCGCGCCTGCGAAACCGCGATGCTAACCCATGGCGGCATGGGTTACGCGAAGGAGTTCCATGTCGAGCGCTATTTCCGCGAAGCGCAGATCGCGCGCATTGCCCCGGTCATGGCGCAGCTGATCCTGTCGCACATCGCCGAGCGGGTCTTGGGGCTGCCGAAATCGTATTGACGCTGCCCTGTTTGATCCGGGATGACTGCGGCGCGTGACGTCAGGGGGAGAAAGCACATGAAGCAGAGCGCCAAAGTTGCACTGGCTGCCCTCGCCGGGTTCGCGCTCGGCGCCGGCGCGATCCAGGGGCTGCACGCGCAGGTCGGCAAGAAGCCGGCTTATGTGATCGCCGAGGTCCAGGTGACCGATCCGCCAGCGTTTCAGGCCTACGCGGCGAAGGTCCCGGACACGCTGAAGCCCTACAATGCGCGTTATCTCGTCCGCGGCAAGGCGGAGGCGAAGGAGGGTGAACCGCCGCAAGGCAACTTCGTGATGCTCGTGTTCGACACCCTGGCCGATGCCGAGAAGTGGTACAGCACGTCGCCCTACCAGCCGCTGATCGCGGAGCGGGAGAAGGCGGCGAAATCGCGCGTCTACATCGTCGAAGGCTTGCCGCAATAAGTGCGGCCGAGAAGGGGGCAAATGGTGCAGCGTGTCGCCATCGCCGGGTTCGGCGCGATCGGCCGGGTCGTAGCCGAGCATCTCGATCGCGGAATCGATGGACTCACGCTTGTCGCGGTCTCGGCCCGCGACGCGACGCGTGCCAAGGCGGCGATGGCGCGGTTTTCCAGGCCGGTGCCGGTGCTGCCGCTCGCCCGTCTCGGCGAGGATGCCGACATTGTCGTCGAATGCGCGCCGGCGGCGGTGTTGCGCGAGATCGCCGAGCCGGCACTGGTGCGCGGCCGCACCCTCGTCGCGCTGTCCTGCGGTGCGCTGCTCGACAATTTTGACCTGATCGATCTGGCGCGGCGGCAGAGCGGCCGCATCCTGGTGCCGACCGGCGCGCTGCTCGGTCTCGACGCGGTGCAGGCGGCTGCGGTCGGCGCCATCGACCGGGTTCATATGATCACGCGGAAGCCGCCGAACGGCCTCGAGGGGGCGCCCTATCTTGTTGAAAACGCTATCTCTGTCGCTGGTCTTGCCGAGCCGAAGCGCGTCTTTAATGGCACGGCACGCGAAGCGGCGCGCGGCTTTCCGGCCAACGTCAATGTCGCGGCGGCGCTGGCGCTGGCCGGAATCGGCCCCGACCGCACGACGATCGAGATCTGGGCCGATCCCGGGGTCGACCGCAACATCCACCGGATCGAGGTCGACGCCGAGGCGGCGCGCCTCTCCATGCAGATCGAGAATGTGCCGAGCCTCGAAAACCCGAAAACCGGCCGCCTGACGCCGCTGTCAGTCGTTGCCCTCTTACGCAAGCTGGGCAGCCCTCTCGCCATCGGAACATGATCCCATGCTGTACCGCGGAATGGATCGCGCCCAACTCGACGCCGCCTACAACAACACCGCGGCCGTGCCCGACCGCGACGCGATCGTCGCCGATTGGGCAGTGCGGAGCGCGCGGGTCAGGCGCGAGCGCCAAGGCCATCTCGATCTGCGTTACGGTGATCGCCCGCGCGAGCGGCTCGGCCTGTTTCTCGCCGCCGACCCGAAGGCGCCAACTCTCGCCTTTATCCATGGCGGCTATTGGCAGACGAACGACAAGGAAGGCACCACCTTCCTCGCCGAAGGCGTCTTGCCGCACGGGATCAACTTCGCGCTGATCGAATACACGCTTGCGCCCGCCGCGCGCCTCGACCGCATCGTCGCCGAGGTGCGGCGCGCGGTGCAGTGGCTCTCGGAGCATCTTGACGAATACGGCGCCGACCCCGCTCGCCTCTATGTCTCCGGACATTCAGCCGGCGGCCATTTGACGGCCTCAACCATGACGCTTCCCGCGGTCAAAGGCGGGCTCGCAATCAGCGGCCTCTACGACCTCGAACCGATCCGGCTCAATTATCTGAATGAGAAGCTCGGCCTCGACGAAGCGGAAGCGGAGCGCAACAGCCCCTTGCTGCATCTGCCGCCGATGGCCGGCCCTCTCGTCGCTGCCTACGGCACTGCGGAACTGCCCGAGTTGTGCCGGCAATCCATCGATTACGCTCAGGCCTGGGTCGAGAGCGGCCTGCCGGGGCACCTGTTGCCGATCGACGGCGCTGACCACTTCACGATCCTCGAAGCGCTCGCCGACCCGCGCGGCGCGCTGACCGAGGCCCTGCTGGATTTGGTTCGCTCCTGATCTAGCAGCGCTACTTGTTGCAGGCGCTGACCACGACGTTGCAATGACCAGCGCTGGTATGCGTCTGGCAATGCGCGACCGCGTCGTGCTTGGCCGCGTCGATGCTTTCCCGGTCGGCACCGCCCCACGCCTTGTCGCTGTCGCTTTTGGCGAGCGCGCCGCAGCCGTGCGGCTCCACGGCATGGACCCGGCACTCGGGCGAGGCGCAGTTCTTCAGGGCGACCTCGTTGGCGCGGGCTGCGCTCGGCTCGTTGTCGCTCGAACCGTATTTACCGGTCATTTGATCGTAGGCGATGGCGCCGTACTGGGCATGGGCCGGGCCGGCGGCCGCACTGAAGATGAGCGCGGTGCTCGCCGCCATGATCAACGCAGCGCAATGCATGGATTAGGCTTTCCTGATTGTTGGATCCGACGACCGCGGGTTTAACGGCGCAAATGCGGCATCATTCCGCTCGCTACTGAACGAGACTGTGCGGTGCTAGCGATTGCACCCAGTGCTGCGGACCTTGCACTGGCCCTTGGTGTGCTTCTGGCAGTTTTGCATTGCCGCCAGCTCCGCCGTTGCGCGCTGCGGGTTCTTGCCACCGCCCCAGGCCGTTCCCTCGCCGGTGGCGATAGCGCCGCATTCATGTGGCGTGGTCCGGAACACGAACTTGCATTTGTCGCTGCCACATTCCTTCAAGGCCACGTCATCGGCCTTGCTCTGCGTTTCCTCGTTCGAGCTAAGGCCGTATTTGCCGGTGCTGTCGTCGTGCGCCAGCGCGCCGTATCCGGCTAGGGCCGGGCCCGCTCCGGTCGCCATGGCAACGACACAAAATCCTGCCGCGATAGTCATGCGACGCATCGAGACCTCCTTCTGCGCAATCGATGTTGCCGAGCCGGGTCGCGTCACGGCCGATCTTAGGTATGATCGCGCCGGTCATGGCGCAACTATCCGGTGGAACGGAGCATTCGATGGAAACCGAGAGCGATCTCCTGGCGCGCGCCCGGCGCTACAGCTTCCGCGCCCGGATGGACAAGGGCGAGATTGCCGGTCCGGTATTCGTATCCGGCAGCGGCTCCGAGGTCGAGGACGTCAACGGCAAGCGCTGGCTCGATTTCAATTCCGGGCAGATGTGCGCCGCCCTCGGCCACAATCACCCGACCGTCACCGCCGCCATCAAACAGGCCTGCGACACCCTGATCCATGCCCATAGCAGCTATTTCAACGTGCAGGAAATCCGCCTCGCCGAGCGGCTCGCCGGCGTAATGCCCGCGGGGCTGGAGAAGAGCCTTTTCCTGCAATCGGGTTCCGACGCCAACGAAGCGGCAGTCATGATCGCGCGGCAATACACCGGCGGCTACGAAGTGGCGAGCCCGCATGTCAGCTTTCACGGCATGTCCGATACCGCGCGCTCGCTGACCTTCTCCGGCTGGCATCAGGGGCATGGCACGCTGCCCGGCGGCAGCTACGCGATGGTCGCGCCTTATTGCTATCGCTGCCCGCTGCGCCAGACGTTTCCCGCCTGCAACTACGCCTGTCTCGACACCAGCTTCGAGCTGATCGACGCGCAATCGACCGGGCGGCCGGCGGCGGTGCTGACCGAGCCATTGTTCAGCGCCGGCGGCGTCATCGAGCCGCCGCCCGGCTGGCTGAAGCGCCTCTCCGAGATGTGCCGGGAGCGCGGCATGCTGCTGATCCTCGATGAGGAGCAGACCGGGCTCGGCAAGCTCGGCACGATGTTTGCCTGCGATGCCGAGGGCGTCGTCCCCGATATGATCACCGTCGCCAAGCATTTCGGCGGCGGCGTCAGCATCAGCGCAGTGACGACCACCGCCGCGATCGAGGAGAAGGTGGTCGAGACCGGCTTTATCAACACACATTCGCACAGCAACGACCCACTGGCCTGCGCCGCCGGGATCGCCAGCCTCGACGTCATCGAGGGCGAGGACATGCCGGCGAAGGCGGGCTCGATCGGCGCCCGCTTCAAGGGCCATCTCGAAGCGCTGGCGCAGCGCTATCAGCAGATCGGCGACGTGCGCGGCCGCGGCTTGTTGCTCGGCATCGAGCTAGTCGAGGATCGCCATAGCCGCAAACCCGCCTATGCGCTCGGCCAGTCCGTGTACCGCCATTGCTTCGAGCGCGGCCTGATCTTCAGCCAGCGGCGCCAGGGCAGCGTGTTGCGCTTCGTTCCGCCGATGACCACGACCGACGAACAGCTCGATCGCGCCGCCCAGCTGCTCGACGACGCCTTCGCCGCGTCGCTTGCGCTCCCGAAGGGGTAACCGTGTAGCAAGCCGGATATACGCCAACCCGATTTCATGTTGTCCAGCCTGAAAAGAGCATTGCTCATTCTAAATTGCTTAAACGCTGCTGCTGGCGACCAAGCCCGTGGCGAAGGCTCAAAGCGTTGTCCAACCGAGTTTGCCGTGCATGTGCCGGGAACTCGTGCATTGTGCCCGTTTTCATAACATACAATCCGGATTTTGTCAAGAAAAAATTGCAAAAATCTTCATGCCATCCTTGCACTAGCCATGACCGCCGATCCGTCCCTTCGATCCTCCATGGTGCGTCCGCTGTCCGAATTACCGGTGGCGGTGCGGCGTGCCATCCGCTTCGTGCTGCTCGATATCGACGACACGCTGACGACGGACGGGCGGCTGACCGCGGCGGCATACGGCGTGCTCGAAAGATTGTCGGAGGGCGGATATTGCACAATCCCGGTCACCGGGCGGCCGGCGGGGTGGTGCGACCTGATTGCGCGCTTTTGGCCGGTCGAGGCGGTCGTCGGCGAAAACGGCGCCTTCTATTTCCGCTACAACCGCGATGCGCGAGCGATGACCCGCCGTTTTTGGCTTCCCGATGAAGCCCGTGCCGAAGCGCGCCGGCGCCTTGACGATCTCGCACAGCAGATCCTCGCCGCCGTCCCGCGTGCGCGGATCGCCGCCGATCAGTGCTATCGCGCCGCCGATCTGGCGATCGACTATCGCGAGGATGTGAACCCGCTGCCACCCGAGGCTGTCGACCGTATTGTCGCCCTGATGCGCGCCGCCGGCGCAGAAGCCAAGATCAGCTCGATCCATGTCAATGGCTGGTTCGGCGACTGGGACAAGCTGGCGATGACGCGGCGCCTGTTTGCCGAGGTTTACGGCATCGATCTCGACCTGCAGCGCGAGGCCGTCGCCTTTATTGGCGACTCGCCGAATGACGAGCCGATGTTTGCGTTTTTCCCGAACAGCATCGCGGTCGCCAACATCGGGCCCTTTCTGCCGCGGCTGCGGGCGCTCCCGGCTTATGTCACCGAGGCCGCGGCCGGTGCCGGCTTTGTCGAGTTCGCGGAGACGCTGCTGTCGTGAGCGAGGTGTTCGATCTCCTCGTTGTCGGCGGCGGTATCAATGGCGTCGGCATCGCCCGCGACGCCGCCGGACGCGGTCTCAGCGTGCTGCTTTGCGAGAAAGGGGATCTGGCCGGCGCGACCTCCTCGGCTTCGAGCAAGCTGATCCATGGCGGGCTCCGTTATCTTGAGCAGGGCGATCTCCGTCTGGTGCGCGAGGGGCTGGCCGAGCGCGAGGTGCTGCTGCGCATGGCGCCGCATCTGGTGCGGCCGCTCTCCTTCGTACTGCCGCAAGGGGAGGGCTCGCGGCCGGCGTGGCTGGTGCGCGCCGGCCTGTTTCTGTACGACCGGCTCGGCGGCGCGCGCAGCCTGCCCGGCGCACGCTCGGTGTCGTTGCAGACTGATCTGCTTGGCGCGCCGTTGCGCGATGCGGTGCGCACCGGCTTCACCTATACCGACTGCCGCACCGACGATGCCCGGCTGACGATCGCGACGGCGCGGGACGCTGCCATTCGCGGCGCCGAGATCCTTTCCCATGCCGAACTTACCATGGCCCACCGCGACGGCGCGATGTGGCGCGCCGCGTTGCGCGATGCGAAGGGTGCGACCCGCGAGGTCGCCGCCCGCATCCTCGTCAATGCTACAGGACCATGGGTGCTCGACGTGCTCGCGCGTGCCGGGCTGGCGGCCCGCGCCACGCTGCGCCTCGTGAAAGGCAGCCACATCGTCGTACCGCGCCTTTATGAGGGGCAGCATGCCTACCTCCTGCAGAACGACGACCGGCGTGTCGTTTTTGTGATTCCATTCGAGCGCGACTTCTCTCTGATCGGGACCACCGAACTGCCCTTCGGGGGTGACCCCGCCGCGGCGAAAATCACGGCCGAGGAGGCGGACTATCTGTGCCGCGCCGTCAGGCGCTGGTTCCGTGCGGCGCCAACTACGGCCGATGTTGTGTGGAGCTATGCCGGAGTTCGGCCGCTCTACGAGGACCGTGCGCGCAACGCCGCGGCCGTGTCGCGCGACTACGTGTTCGATCTCGACAGTACCGGGGCGCCAGCGCTGTCGATCTTCGGCGGGAAGCTGACCACCTTCCGCCGTCTTGCCGAGCACGCGCTCGCGCGCCTCGCCCGCTATCTGCCAGAAGCCGGGCCGCCCTGGACCGCCAGCTCGAAATTGCCGGGCGCTGAAGGTCTGCCCGATGGCGGGGTCACTGCGCTCGCGGCCGAGCTTCGTTGCGAGCATCCGTATTTGGCCGAGGCAACCGCCGACCGCCTCGCGCGCAGCTACGGCAGCGATGTGCGACAGATCCTCGGCGACGCCGGGAGCGCCACGGATCTCGGTCGCGATTTCGGGCACGGCCTGAGCGAGGCCGAGCTGCGTTGGCTGGTCGAGAAGGAATGGGCGCGCAACGCCGAGGACGTGCTGTGGCGCCGGACCAAGCTCGGCCTGCGCGCGAGCCCTGCCGAGGTGCACGAAATCGCAAACTATCTCGCCGGTTTCAGCCGGCCGGCGCCATCCCCGGCCGTTGCAGCCGGCGCTCCAGCCGGGCGAACAACATATCGGTGAGGATCGCGAATAGCGCGACCAGCACCGCGCCCTGCAACACGAACGGCACCTTGCTGGCGGCCAGCCCGTCGAAAATCGGCGTGCCGAGGGTCAGCGCGCCGACTGTCGAGCCGATTGTCGCGGTGCCGATCGCGATCGTTACCGACACCCGCACTCCGGCGAGCATCAGCGGCGCGGCGAGCGGCAGATCGACATCGCGCAGCACCTGCCAGGGCGACAGCCCCATACCTTGCGCCGCCTCGCGTACCGCGGCGGGAACGCCGTCGAGCCCGGCGATCGCGTTCTCGATAATCGGCAGCAACCCATAGAGGAACAACGCGACAATCGTCGGCCGCGGGCCGAAGCCGAGCGCTGGGACAGCGAGCGCCAGCACAGCCGCCGGCGGAAAGGTCTGGCCGATTGTCGCCAGCGTGCCGACGAGGGCCCGGAAATCGTGGCCCACGGGGCGGGTCACAAAAATCGCTAAGCTAATGCCGACGATAGAGGCCGCGGCGCTCGCCGCGAGGACCATCCCGGCATGCGACAGCCACAGGGCAAAAAAGCTGTCGCGGTCGAAGACCGGCGGGACAACCTGCGGGAAGGCCTTCGCGAACAGTGGAGCCGTTTGCGGCATTCCCAGCATGAGCGCGAAGAACAGCACCCCGACCCACAACACCGGGCTCGCGATTGACTGCGGCCAACCCCGCGTGCCGGTCACCGGATAAGGTCGGTGAGGGTGATGATGCCGAGGCGCTGTCCGCCGCCATCGACAACCGGCAATCGGTCGGCGTGCCGCGCCATCATCGCCGCGAGGGCGTCGCGCAACGAGGCGTCCGGTGAGACCGGTTTGCCCTCGGCGCCTTCGCCCGGCCGCATGCGTTCGGCAACGGTGCGCAGGGCGAGGAGCTGCACGCCGCTTGCCTCGCCGCCGATGAAGCCGGCGACGAACTCGTTGGCCGGGTTTTCCAGGATCTCGAGGGGCGTGCCCCATTGCGCGAGGTGCCCGCGATCCATGACGGCGACAACGGTCGCCAGGCGCAGCGCTTCGGCGATATCGTGGGTGACGAACACAATCGTCTTGCCGGTCGCCTGATGGATGCGGGCCATTTCGGCTTGCAGCGCATCGCGGGTTACCGGGTCGACCGCGGCGAAGGGTTCGTCCATCAGCAAGAGATCGGGGTCGGCGGCCAGGGCACGGGCGACCCCGACCCGCTGCTGCTCGCCGCCCGACAACTGATGCGGGTATTTGTGCCGGTAGGCTTCGGGATCGAGCCGGAACAGCTGCAACAGCTCGGTCACCCGGTCGCGGATCCGGTTGCGCGGCCAATCCAAGAGGCGCGGCACTGTGCCGATGTTGTCCTCGACGGTCCAATGCGGAAACAGGCCGGTCGACTGGATCGCGTAGCCGATCCGCCGCCGCAGGATCTCCGGAGCGACCTCGCGCACATCGGCGCCTTCGATGCGGATCGTGCCGGCATCGAACGGCACCAGCCGGTTGATCATCCGCAATGTCGTCGATTTGCCACAGCCCGAAGTCCCGAGCAGTACGCAAAACGCACCCTCGGGTACGGTGAACGACAGATCGTCGACAACCCGCCTGCCTTGGTATTCCTTGACGATGCGGTCGAGCTCGATCATCGACCGAACCGGCGGTTGAGCAGCGCTGCGAGGGTCTGCAACAGGAAATCGGCCATTAGTGCCAAGAGGATCGCCGGCAAGGCGCCGAGCAGCACCAGGTCGGCGGCGTACTGCCCGAGCCCTTCGAAGATCAGGCTGCCGAGCCCACCGGCGCCAATCAGCGCCGCCACCACCGCAAGCCCGATCGCTTGGACGACAACAATGCGCAGGCCAGCCAGCAGCACCGGCGCCGCGAGGGGCAATTCGGCGCGCCAGAACAATTGCCGAGGCGTCAGGCCCATGCCGCGCCCGGCGTCGAGCACGGTCGGATCAACGCCACCGATCCCGGCCGCGCTGTTGCGAACGACTGGCAGCAGCGCATAGAGGATTAGCGCGATGATCGCTGGCGCCGGGCCGATCCCGCCGACCCCTATTGCGGCGAGCGCCGGCACGGCGGTCGCCAACGCCGACAACGGTACGATCAACAGACCGAACAGCGCCACCGACGGGATCGTCTGCAAGAGGTTCAGCACCGCAAACAGCGGGCCCTGCATTTGCGGCCGCCTTGCCGCGGCAACCCCGAGCGGAAAACCGATCGCCACCGCCGGACCAACGGCCGCGACGACCAAGAGGATGTGGCGGACCATCGCACTGGCGAAAAAATCGCGGCGGGTATGGTATTCGCGCGCCAGCGACAGCGCGTCGAACAGCCCGGCCTCGGCCATCGCGACGAAAGCGACGGCGACCGCTGCTGCAACGCAGAGCCGCGCGGCGATGCCGGTCTCGGCGCGCTGCAACGCATCGATCAGAGCGAGGCCGGCGGCGCCGAACAACACCCAGAATCCAGCGTCGAGCGAAACCCGCGCCAGCGCCGGTGCGCCCGCCGCCAGTGCCGCTGCCCCTTGCCCCGCCGCCGCGAGGATGGCGAGGAAAAGGAGTGCCGCCACGACCGCCGCGGCACGATAC
>Ga0209380_10000993_pt1 | contig 19724 bp, 14 predicted proteins | sample HubBroMetageWFT6_FD_188347 | JGI IMG/M metagenome (GOLD analysis project Ga0209380, IMG submission 188347) | Warmed and freeze-thawed soil microbial communities from the Hubbard Brook experimental Forest, New Hampshire - Hubbard Brook CCASE Soil... | ecosystem: Environmental > Terrestrial >...
CACGAGGACAACCATAAGGTGGCACTCCGGGTTGTTCTTGGTGATCGCGTTGGCGATGGCCTGCAGGATCATCGTCTTGCCCGCCTTGGGCGGCGACACGATCAGGCCCCGCTGGCCCTTGCCGATCGGGCAGATCAAGTCGATGATCCTGGTGACCATATTGGTCGGGTCGGTCTCAAGCCGCAGCCGGTCCTGCGGGTAGAGCGGGACCAGCTTGGAGAAGTCGGGGCGACTCGTGGACTGCTCTGGGTCCAGGCCGTTGACCTTGTCCAGCCGGACCAGCGCGTTGAACTTCTCCCTGCGCTCGCCGTCACGCGGCTGGCGGACGGCGCCCTCGATGACGTCGCCCTTGCGCAGCCCGTGCTTGCGCACCTGGGACAGCGAGACGTACACGTCGTTAGGGCCGGGCAGGTAGCCCGTGGTGCGCACGAACGCGTAATTCTCCAGCACGTCGAGGATGCCCGCGATCGGGATCAGCACGTCGTCTTCGGCGATCACCGTCTCCGGCTCGCCGCCCGGGCGGTCGCCGCGGCGGCGGTTCCTGTTGCGGAACCGGTCGCGGCGTCCCCGGCGGCCCTGGCCGTCCTCGTCGTCGTCGTCGCGGGCGTTCCCGCCCGCGGAGTTCTGGCCGTTCTGCGCGTTCTGCGCGTTCTGGCCCCGGCCCGCGCCGCCCTGGGCGCCGGAGTCGCGGCCGTCCCTGCGCTGGTCGCGAGCGTTGCCGCCCTGCCCGTCGCGGCGGTCGTTACGGCGCCGGTCGCCGCGCCGGCCCGCCTGGCCCGCGCCCTGACCCTGGCCGTCCGCACCAGACTCGGCGCTCGCCGGCTGCCCTGCGGGCGCCGACTGCTGGACCGCGGCGCTAACGGTGCGGTCCCCGCCAACGCCGGCCTGGCCGCCGCTGGCTGTCCGCGGCGCGTCGCCGATGCCGGTACCCACTGGTGCGGCGTCGCCGATGCCTGACCGGACGGATGTGTCTGCTTCCATAGCGTCCTGATTCAGGGGGCGAGGCGCGCCGGCTCCCGCAGACGCGACCCGCGTGACCGACTCTTCGGAAGTCCTGGCGGTGGCGGAGCGACCGCCGCCCCGGCGCTCCTGGATCGCGGCGACAAGGTCTCCCTTCCGCATCCGGGCCGTCACCGAGATGCCAAGCTGCTGCGCTAGACCTTGCAGGTCGGAAACGCGGAGCTTGGAGAGGTCATCTCCGCCGCGGCCCGATGACCGTGGCGCGGCGCTGGCGGCTGAATGACCGATGGGGGAGTCCCCGGACGCGGGGGTCGCGTCACTGAGGAGTTCGGTGGTGTCGCTCACTAATGGTCCTTCCCATTATGATCCTCGGCCGCCTGGGTGTCTTCGTGACCCGGTTCCGTGGCGCGAGATGTGATTCGCATCGCCCGCGAGACCCGCTCATTGTGCATGATTACGCTCGCATCTATGCTCGGCGTCTATCCCGGGACCTCGCCTGCGTCCGTGTCCTGTGGGAGCCTCCGTCGCGACGCTGGCAAACGGGGTAGCACTCAGGGAAACGCAATGCTCTCCTGGGGGGAAGCCGAAAGCCCACTCCCTGGGCAGGTATACGTTACCCCCCAGGCGACGTGTGGATGACCAGCACCTGCCCCGCAACGGGACAACCAGTGCCGCACCTAGCCTAACACCGACAGCGCCCACGGCATTCCTTCGCAGCCATCCATGTCGAGGAAAGAGGGGTAAGCGGCCAGGCGAGGACTTGTCCAGGTTCACCGGGCACTCGATACACCCGGTGCCACGCTGGCGCCCTGTCGCTCGACGTCTAGCGGGCTTATACGCCAGTCATTACCCGTTTCTCTCACGATTGAATCCATTCTGTCGAGGCCCTGGCCGCAACTACTTGAAGTGAAAAACGCGAGCACCGAAGGGCCCGCGCCGGACACCACGGCGGGCACCCCGGCAGCCCGCAGCCGGCCGACCAGATCGCGGGTGGCGGGCATCGCCTGGGCGCGGTAATCCTGGTGCAGCCGGTCCTCGGTAGCGTCGAGCAGCGCCTCGGGGCAGGCGGTGAGGGCGGCGACGAGCAGCGCCGCCCGCCCCGCGTTCCACGCCGCGTCGGCGTGCGGTACCCGGGGCGGCAGCAGCCCGCGTGCCGCCTCCGTCGAAACCGGCTCCGGCGCGATGAGCACCACCGGCATGATCCCCGCCACGGGCTCCAGTCGCACGGCCCGCGCCGCGACGGCCGGCACAGCGCGTGCGGTCACCTCCGGCTGGCTGTCCACGCTGCCCTGGCCGGGAAGCCGCTCCGCGCCCTCGGCTGCCAGCCAGGCGATCGTGAGCCCGCCGTACAGGCACGGCGCCACATTGTCGGGATGACCCTCGAGGGCGTTCGCCAGCGGCAGCGCCTCGTCGGGACCGGCCGCCGCGCCGGCCAGCGCGCGCGCCGCCAGGACGCCCGCCACGATCGCGGCCGCCGACGAGCCGAGGCCGCGCCCGTGCGGTATCCGGTTCACGCAGCGCAGCGTGATACCAGGCGGCTGCCCGCCGCCGAGATCGTCGAACGCCGCGCGCATCGCCCGCACCACCAGGTGCGCTTCCTCCGCGTCCGTCACGTCGGCGGCGCCCTCGCCGGAGACGTCGATGTGCAGCCCCGACGGCACGACCCGCGCCTCGACCTCGTCGTACAGGCTCAGCGCCAGCCCGAGCGCGTCGAACCCGGGTCCCAGGTTGGCGCTGGTCGCGGGCACCCGCACCCGCACCGGCTCCTCATCCCACGTCACGAGGTCGTTCGCTCCTCCGGCTCATGCGAGGCCCAGGGCCGCCGCGGCGGCGGCCGCGTCGGCGGGGACCGTTGTCGGAGCGGGGGCGCCGGACAGCGCCCAGTCGGGGTCCTTCAGGCCATTGCCCGTGATCGTGCAGACCACCCGGGAACCGGCCGGGATCTCGCCCCTGGCGGAGGCGGCGAGCAGGCCCGCCACGCTGGCCGACGACCCCAGCTCGCCCCACACCGCTTCCTCGCGGGCGAGGATGCGGTAAGCCGCGAGGATCTCCCTGTCAGTGACCTTGGCGATCAGGCCGCCTGACTCGTCCCTGGCCGCCTCGGCCAGCGTCCACGAGGCCGGGTTCCCGATCCTGATCGCGGTCGCGATCGTCTGCGGGTGCACCACCGGCGCGCCGTCCACGATCGGCGACGCCCCGCTGGCCTGGAAGCCGAACATCCTGGGCAGCTTCGCCGCGAGCCCCGCGGCCGCGTACTCCTTGTAGCCCATCCAGTAGGCGGTGATGTTGCCCGCGTTGCCGACCGGCAGGCAGTGCACGTCGGGCGGGTCGCCGAGCGCGTCCACGACCTCGAACGCCGCGGTCTTCTGCCCCTGCAGCCGGTCCGGGTTCACCGAGTTGACCAGCGCCACCGGGTAGTCCACGGCCAGCTTCCTCGCCAGCTCAAGGCAGTCGTCGAAGGACCCGTCGACCTGCAGCAGCCTGGCGCCGTGCACCAGCGCCTGGGCGAGCTTGCCGATCGCGATCTTCCCCGCCGGCACGAGCACCGCGCAGGTCATGCCGGCCCGGGCCGCGTACGCGGCCGCGCTCGCGCTGGTGTTGCCCGTCGAGGCGCAGATCACCGCCTTGGCGCCGGAGCCCGCGGCGACAGTGATCGCGACCGTCATGCCGCGGTCCTTGAACGAGCCGGTCGGGTTGAGGCCCTCCACCTTCAGGTACACGTCGCACCCGGTCCTGGCGGAAAGCACCGGGGCGGGCAGCAGCGGCGTGCCGCCCTCCTGCAGGGTGATGACCGGCATCCCGGCCGTCACCGGCAGCCGGTCGCGGTACTCGGTGATGACGCCGCGCCACGGCGCCCGCGCGCCGGTGACCGCCACCGCCTGCGAACTAGTCATGACGGATCTTCCTCCCCCTCGACCCGCATCACGCTCGCCACCGCCCTGACAACGGGAAGCGCCTTGAGTTCGAGAATCGTCGCCGCGAGGTCGGCGTCCCTTGCCTCGTGCGTGACGATGATGAGCAGCGCCTCGTCGCCCCTGCTCGTCTGCCGTACCGCCTGGATGGAGACGTCGTGCCTGGCGAACGCTTCCGCGACCGGCGCCAGCACGCCGGGGCGGTCGTCCACGTCCAGGGACACGTGATACCTGGTCAGCGTATCGCCCATGGGCAGCACCGGAAGCTCGGCGTACGTGGAAAGTTCCGGGCCGCGCGTGCCGGCCAGCCGGTTGCGGGCGACCGCGACGACGTCGCCGAGCACGGCGCTCGCGGTCGGCGTCCCGCCGGCCCCGGCGCCGTAGAGCATCAGCTGCCCCGCCGACTGCGCCTCGACGAACACCGCGTTGTAGGCGCCGCCGACGGCCGCCAGCGGGTGCGACCTGGGAATCATCGCCGGGTGCACGCGCACGCTGACGCCGGAGTCGGACCGCTCGCAGATCGCCAGCAGCTTCACGATGCGGCGCAGCGTCTTCGCGGACGCGATGTCCGCGGCGGTCACCTCGGTGATGCCCTCGCGGTGCACGTCGGCCGCGGTGACCCGGGTGTGGAAGGCGAGCCCGGCCAGGATCGCCGCCTTCGCCGCCGCGTCGAACCCCTCCACGTCGGCGGTCGGGTCAGGCTCGGCGTACCCGAGCGCCTGCGCCTCCTCCAGCGACTCGCCGAAGTCGGCGCCCGAGGTGTCCATCCGGTCCAGGATGAAGTTGGTGGTGCCGTTGACGATGCCGAGCACCCGGTGCACGGTGTCCCCGGCCAGCGACTCGCGCAGCGGTCGCAGCAGCGGGATCGCCCCCGCCACCGAGGCCTCGTAGTACAGGTCGGCGCCGTAGGTCCTCGAGGCGGCGTGGATCTGCTCGCCGTGCTCGGCGAGCAGCGCCTTGTTGGCCGTCACCACGGACTTGCCCGCCTTCATCGCGGCCAGCAGCAGCGAGCGGGCAGGCTCGATCCCGCCGATCACCTCGATCACGATGTCGACGTCCGGCCGGGTGGCCAGCCCCATGGCGTCGGTCGTCAGCAGCGCCTGGTCGATGCCGGGCCGCGGGTGCGACAGCCGCCGCACCGCGATCCCGGCGACCTCGATTCGCGCGCCGGTGCGGACCGCGAGGTCGTCGGCCTGCTCGCGCAGCAGCCGTGCCACTTGCGACCCGACGACGCCGCAGCCGAGCAGCGCTACGCGCAGGGTCTTACCGTCACCCTCGTTCATCCGACGTCCAATCGCAGCAGGTCGTCCAGGGTCTCGCGGCGGACGATCTCGCGGGCCGAGCCGTCACCGACCGCCACCACGCCTGGCCGCGGCAGGTGATTGTAATTCGACGCGAGCGACCAGCAGTACGCGCCGGTCGCGGCGACGGCGAGCAGGTCGCCAGGCGCCAGGTCGGACGGCAGGTAGCAATGCCGCACCACGATGTCGCCGCTCTCGCAGTGCCGCCCCACGACCCGGGACAGCATCGCCGGGGCTGCCGAGAACCTGGACGCGAGCACGCAGGTGTAGGCCGCGTCGTACAGCGCGGTGCGGATGTTGTCGCTCATCCCGCCGTCCACGCTCACGTAGGTCCTGATCCCGTCCACGTCCTTGATCGTGCCGACCTCGTACAGCGTGACCGTGGACGGGCCGACGATGCCCCGCCCCGGCTCGACCGTCAGCCGCGGCGCCGGCAGGCCGAAGGCGGCGCACTGCGCCGTCACGATCGCGCGCAGCCCGGCCGCCAGCGACTTCACCTCTGGCGGGTCGTCCTCCGGCGTGTACGCGATGCCGAACCCGCCGCCCAGGTCGAGCTCGGACACGACGACCCCGTGCTCGGCCTGGATCCGCGCCGCGAGCTCGACGACCCGGTGCGCGGCCACCTCGAAGCCGGCGGTGTCGAAGATCTGCGAGCCGATGTGCGAGTGCAGCCCGGCGAACTCAAACTGGGGCAGCGCGAGCACCCGCCGCACCGCCTCGTCGGCGGCGCCGGACGCGAGCGAGAAGCCGAACTTCTGGTCGTCGTGCGCGGTCGCCATGAACTCGTGCGTGTGCGCCTCGACGCCGGTCGTCACCCGGACCAGCACCCGCGGCCGCGCGCCGGCCTGCTCGGCGTAGTACGCGAGCCGCGCGATCTCCTCGTAGGAGTCCACGACGACGTGCCCGATGCCCGCGGCGACGGCGCGGGCGAGCTCGGCGGGCAGCTTGTTGTTGCCGTGCAGTGTGATCATGGCCGGGTCGACCCCGGCGGACAGCGCGGTCTCCAGCTCGCCGCCGGTGCAGACGTCGACGCCGAGGCCCTCTTCCGTGACCCAGCGGAGCACCGCGCGCGAGCAGAACGCCTTCGCCGCGTAGAAGACCTGCGCCTCAGCCCCGAACGCGTCCATGTACTCGCGGCAGCGGTCCCGCACGTCCTGCTCGTCGGTGACGAAGACCGGCGTGCCGAACTCCGCTGCCAGGTCGCGGACGTCCACGCCGCCGAGCGTCAGCACGCCGCCGCGCCGCTGGGCGCCGCGCGGCCAGATCGCCGGATGCAGCGCGTTCAGGTCGGCGGGCGGCGCCGGCGGGTGGTCGGCCGGCAGCACGTCCGCGTGGCGCGGCCCGGCGGGGTGGGCGACACGGCTCATCAGTCTTGTTCTCCGTTTTCACAGCCGTTGGGGCGCGCCGACCCCGAGCAGCCCAAGCCCGGCGGCGAGGCCGGCCTGCGCCGCCCTGGCCAGAGCGGGCTTGTCACTTCCGGGAGCTCGGGCGCCTCCCCGGTGACTGGGGGAAGTCAGCGCGGCGATGGCGACGCTGGCCAGTTCCTCCAGGTACCGGGCGAACTCGTCGGGCCGGCCACGGCGCGCCGCGGTGGCGACCCGTTCCGGGAGCCAGGACAGCGCGTCGAGCAGCGCCAGCTCCTCCGGTTCGGCGGGCGGGCGCGGCGGGGCCGCCTCCGCTGCGTTGAGGATGGCTGCCCAGCGCACCCCGGACGCGGCGCGGGCGTGCGCGTACCTCACAGCATAGGCGGGGTTCTCCGGCACATGCCTCGCGATTACCGCCGGGTCGATCCGGGCCGGCCGTCCCGGCACCGCGCTGGCCAGCGCGAACCGGACCGCGTCCGGCCCGGCGTAGGCCACGGCCGCGGCCAGGTCCTGTGCGGCTGGCGAGTCGCTACGGGCCCGTTCTGGATGAGCGGGATGAGCTACCGTCGCGCCCGCCGCGGCGGCGAGCCGGGCGGTCAGCTGCGCCGCGAGCGCCTGCCGTGCCTCTTCCCAGCCGGGAGCGGCCAGCGGGTCGCCAACGGGCGGCGCGGGGACGGTCACGCCGCGCAGCGCGTCGCTGGCCGCGGCGGCGGGGCCGGCCGCGGCGATGCGCTCAGGGAGCGCGGCGAAGGCGGCGGGGGTGACCGTGACGGTCAGGTAGCCGGGGCCGGTGACCTCGGCCCGCGCGATCCAGGGCTCGGCCGCGAGCGTGGCGGCCACCGGCTGCGCGGCCGCTGGCCGGCCCAGCACGACGCTTGACGCGTACTGGCCAGGGGTTCCCGTCGGGCGAAGGCCCGGGTCGGCGGGGGCGAGCCCGGCCGCCGCGAGCGCCCGCGCGATCGCGTCGCGCAGGTCGCGACTGAGCACCGGACTGCTAGGCGGGCGGCGCGCCCGCCAGCTCGCGGACGACGCGGATCATCTCACCGGGATCGAACGGCTTGGTGAGGTAGGCGTCCGCGCCGACGTTCGTGCCGCGCGTCATGTCGTCTTCCTGGGCGCGGGCGGTGATCAGGACGACCTTGATGTGCGCGGTCCGCGGTGCCTTGCGCAGCTGGACCGCGGTCTCCCAGCCGTCGAGCCTGGGCATCATCACGTCGAGCGTGATGACGTCCGGGTCGATCGCCTGCACCTTGTCGAGGCAGTCCTGGCCGTCGATCGCGGTCGCGACGTCGAACCCCTCAAGGGTAAGATTCACGGCGATAAGCTGCCGGATCACCTCGTCGTCGTCCACGACGAGCACCCGTCCCAAACCTTGCGTCACGCGGGCGAGGCTACCGCGTCTGGTGACGTGATGGGTACGGCATGGCGGGATGTCACACCGATCGTGGGAGGCTGGTAACCTTTCGACGTCACCGGGCCCCCATAGCTCAGGGGATAGAGCACCGGCCTCCGGAGCCGGGTGCGTAGGTTCGAATCCTACTGGGGGCGCTTTTTATGCGCCGGCCCGTGACCCGGCTCCGTGGCCGCCACCGGTCAGAAGGTGTTCGCGTTCAGCTTCAGCTGCAAGCCCTTCGTGGTCTCCGCGCCCCACACGCCGCTCTGGGTGACGCCGACGCGCCGCTGCAGCGCCTTGATCGTGTCCGGCCCGACGTCGCCGTCGGGGTCCACCCCGAGGTGGCGCTGTAGCGCCATCTTGGTATCCGGCCCGAAGACCCCGTCCTGGTCCACGCCCAGCTTCCACTGCAGTGCCTTAGTCGTCTCCGGCCCGAAGTCGCCGTCCACGTCCAGCGGGCAGAACGGGTTAGGGCCGCCTTGCGGCGGCACGGCGCCGCCCGGCATCAGCCGCAGGAAGGTGATCGGTTCCGCCACGATCTCCTCGGAGAGCGGGACCTGGACCGGGTCGCCCTGCCGGCCGTGAGACACGCACATCGCCCCATTCCCGCCCGCCGCGCTCTGCGTCAGGACGACGACGTGCTGGCTCGGGTTCAGGCCGAAGACCGCGAAGTCACCGGGCTGGGTCTCCGCGCGCGGAATGTGCTGCGAGTGCGCCAGCATCGTGTCCGTGTTCCCTGATCCGTCGAACCCGGCGCCGCTCGGGTCGGCTGCGCCGCTCCACCTCGCCATCATCTCGGCGAAGCCCGAGCAGTCGGTCGTGATGGGCAGGGTGCGCGGCGCAGTGATCGGCCACGGCCGGATCTCCGCGTAGGTGAACTGGTTGTGATGCGCGACTGCCCACTGGCAGTTGCTCACCATGTTCTGCCGGACTTGCGCGATGGTCGCATGCGGCTGCGCTTCTGTTGTCATGATGCTGTTCCCCCGTTGTTCCCCCGTCGGGCACGTATGGCCCGTATGGAGGTAATTTACAAGTGATCTTAAGAAGTTGTTAACTATCTACGCGGCCACAGTTGACTATCCGCGCCGGCCTCCGGAGCCGGGTGCGCCAGCCGCTGGATGCGCGGCCTGGCTACCCGGCTCCGGGGACGACTGAGCAAAATGCATAGGTCAGTGGTGGATTAAGTCTCTGATATGAGCAGTTGGCCTAGGTTTCAATGCGCTTATTGATCACCTGCCGGGACTGGGCTTGAATACGGGTCAGGTCCGAGCGTGGCACGGGAGGCAGGCATGACGATCGACCAGGCGCTTACCGATCAGGAGCGCGCGGCGGAACTGGACGAGGCGCAGCTGCGGCAGCTGATCGGGCTGGTCGAGCACGACGTCTCTCGCGACCCGTTCCCGATCAGCGGCTGGGACGCGCTGGTATGGACGGTGGGCAACGCGACGCAGGCGGCGCTGTTCTTCCAGGCGGTGTACGGGATGGAGCTGGTCGCCTACGCCGGGCCTGAGACCGGGCTGCGGGACCACGTCTCCTACGTGCTGCGCAGCGGCGCGGTGCGGTTCGTGCTCAACGGCGCGGTGCGGCCGGACAGCCCGCTGGTCGCCGTGCACGGCCGGCACGGGGACGGGATCTCCGACATCGCCCTGCAGGTGCCCGATGTCGATAAGTGCGTCGCGCACGCGCGCGCCACCGGCGCGACAGTGCTCGAAGAGCCGCACGACCTGTCCGACGAGCATGGCACCGTGCGGGTCGCCGCGATCGCGGCCTACGGCGACCTGCGGCACACCCTCGTCGACCGGTCCGGCTACGACGGGCCCTACCTGCCGGGATACATGGCCAGGAGCGCCACGCTCACCAGGGCCGCCGGCGCCCCCAAGCGGGTCTTCCAGGCGATCGACCACGTGGTCGGCAACGTCGAGCTCGGCCGGATGGACGAGTGGGTCGCGTTCTACAACCGGGTCATGGGCTTCACGAACATGGCCGAGTTCGTCGGGGACGATATCGCCACCGACTACTCGGCGCTGATGAGCAAGGTGGTCGCCAACGGCAACCACCGGGTGAAGTTCCCGCTCAACGAGCCCGCCGTCGGCAAGAAGAAGTCGCAGATCGACGAGTACCTGGAGTTCTACGGCGGCCCGGGCCCGCAGCACGTGGCGCTGGCGACCAGCGACATCGTGCGCACCGTCGACGAGCTCTCCTCGCGCGGCGTGGAGTTCCTGCCGACGCCCGCGTCCTACTACGAGGCGCCTGAGCTGCGGGCCCGCATCGGCAAGGTGCGCGTGCCCATCGAGGAGCTGCAGCGGCGCGGCATCCTGGTCGACAGGGACGAGGACGGCTACCTGCTGCAGATCTTCACCAGGCCGCTCGGCGACCGGCCGACGGTCTTCTTCGAGCTCATCGAGCGGCACGGCTCACTCGGGTTCGGCAAGGGCAACTTCAAGGCCCTGTTCGAGGCCATCGAGCGCGAGCAGGAGCGCCGCGGCAACTTCTGAACCGCCGTCGCCCCGCCAGAACTAGTGGAGCAGCGGGACGATCTGAATGCCCTGCGCGGCGGCGGCCACCTCGGCTCTGGCCCGTAACTGATAGAAGGATGCCCCAGCTCGACCCGGGTCCGGCGCGACGGGCCGTGCCTGCGGGGCCGGGCGAATCAAATCACGGACATGGCAATGGCGGCTGGTTATTTGTTTTATGCGCACTAAATTCCTTTGGCGGAAAATTCACTTGTGCCGGGTGCCTAAGACGACGGACTATAGGCGGACGGGGTCGCTTCGCGAGGCACGCTGGTCCTGCTGCCGATCGCGGACGCCGGGGGTCGTGACCGTCGGGAGAATATTTTGCCGGCTTAATTCCGATGATTCCCGGAGCGCGGCGGGGTCCATATTGATGGCAGGACGGAAACGGGACTGGGAGGACCGGAAGTGAGTTTTCTTCGGGGGATGGCGACCGTGTCGGGGGGCCGGCGGGCCAAATGGCTAGTGCTGGTGGGCTGGCTGATCATCGTGGCGGTCGCCGGGCCGCTGTCGGGGAAGCTGATGGGCGCGGAGAAGAACGACGCCTCGGCCTGGCTGCCGGCGAAGGCCGAGTCCACGCAGGTCCTGAACCTGCGGTCGCATGTCGTCTCGCCCAACGTGTACCCGGCCGTGGTGGTGTACGACCGCCCGTCCGGTGTCACCGCCGCTGACAAGGCGAAGGCGGCCGCCGACGCGGCGCGCTTCGGCGGGGTGGCCGGCGTCGTGCACGGCCAGATAGCCGGGCCGTTCACCTCCACTGACGGCAAGGCGATCGAGACCATCGTGCCGATCAACCTGGGAGCTTCCGGCTGGAACGCCGCGGCGCCCGCCGCAAACTCCCTTCGCGCCATCGCCGAGTCCGGCGCCGACGGGCTGACCGTGCATATCGCGGGACCGCTCGGCACCGCGGCCGACTCGAGCAACGCCTTCAAGGGCATCGACGGCACGCTGCTGTTCTCCGCGCTGGCGGTCGTCATCGTCATACTGCTGCTCACCTACCGAAGCCCGGTCCTGTGGCTGCTGCCTGTCATCTCCGCGGGAGTGGCCCTGATCACCGCGGAGGCGGTCATCTACCTGCTGGCCGCGCACGCGGGGCTCACCGTCAACGCGCAGAGCGCGGGCATTCTCGACGTGCTCGTGTTCGGCGCGGGCACCGACTACGCGCTGCTGATCACCGCCAGGTACCGCGAGGAGCTGCGGCGGCACGAGGACCGGCACGCGGCCATGGCGGTCGCGCTGCGCCGGGCCGGGCCCGCCGTGGTGGCCAGCGGGGGCACGGTGATCCTCAGCCTGCTCACCCTGTCCCTCGCCGAGCTGAACTCGACCAAGAGCATGGGACCGGTGCTCGCGATCGGCGTCGCGGTCGCGCTGCTGGCGATGATGACCCTGCTGCCCGCGCTGCTGGTGATCACGGGGCGCTGGGTGTTCTGGCCGGTCAAGCCGGCATACGGCTCGGCGGAGCCAACGACCAGGGGCTTCTGGGCTCGTGTCGGGCGCCGCATCGCGGTGCGGCCGCGGGCCGTGTGGATCGGCACCGTCGTGGTGCTCGGCGCGATGGCCGCCGGGCTGGCCGGGTTGCACGCCAGCGGGCTGACCAACGCACAGTCGTTCCGCGGCCACCCGGACTCGGTGACCGGCCAGACGGTGCTCGACGCGCACTTCCCCGGCGGCGCGGGTCAGCCGGTCGAGGTGTTCGGCAACCCGGGTTCCGGTCCACAGCTGGCCACCGCGCTCCGCTCGGTGAGCGGCCTGACCGGCGTGACGCAGCCGGTGACGCTGGCCGGGCACGCCTACCTGGAGGCCACGCTCACCTCCGCGCCGGACAGCCAGGCCGCGTACGCGACCATCGACAGGGCGCGCGCGGCGGTGCACGCGGTGCCCGGCGCCGACGCCCTTGTCGGCGGCAACACGGCGGTCAACCTGGACGTCCAGCGCGCGGCCGCGCACGACCGCAACCTGATCATCCCGGTCATCCTCGCCGTCGTGTTCGTGATCCTCATGCTGCTGCTGCGGGCGCTCGTCGCGCCGGTCATGCTCATCGCGACCGTGGTGCTCTCGTTCGCCTCGGCGCTCGGGGTCAGCGCGCTCTTCTTCGATCACGTGTTCAACTTCGGCGGCGCCGACACGTCGTTCCCGCTGTTCGTGTTCGTCTTCCTGGTCGCGCTCGGCATCGACTACAACATCTTCCTGATGACCCGGGTGCGCGAAGAAGCGCAGCGGCACGGGCCCCGCACCGGCGCGCTGACCGGCCTGGCCGCGACCGGCGGCGTGATCACCTCGGCGGGCTGCGTGCTGGCCGGCACGTTCGCGGTGCTCGGCACGCTGCCGGTCACGTTCCTGACCGAGCTGGGCTTCGCGGTGGCGTTCGGGGTGCTGCTCGACACGATCGTGGTCCGCTCGGTGCTCGTGACGGCGCTGAACCTGGACCTGGGCCGGTGGGTCTGGTGGCCGAGCCGCCTGGCCCGCCAGCCGGCGCCGGAGGCGGAAACCCTGACCGGAGAGCCGGCCGGCGTCCCGTAGCCGCGGGCAGCGGGCGCCGCGGCGGCGGCGCCCGCGTCGCCGTCAGCCGATAACGTCGACGACGATCACGGTGGTGTTGTCGTGCCCGCCCGCTTCGTCGGCCGCGGCCACCAGCGCCGCGGCCGCCTGCTGCGGGTCGCCGGCGAGCAGCAGCGGCAGGATCTCCTCGTCCGTCAGCTCGCCGGTCAGGCCGTCGGAGCACACCAGGTAGCGATCGCCGGCGAGGGGCGGCAGCAGCCAGTGATCCGGCCGCACCACGAAGTCGCTGCCCAGGGCGCGGGTGACGATGTTGCGCCGCGGGTGGGTGCGCGCCTGCTCCGGCGTGATCGCGCCCGACAGGACCAGTTCCTGCACCTCTGAATGGTCCACGGTGAGCTGGCCGAACTGGTCGCCCGCCAGCCGGTAGACGCGCGAGTCGCCGACGTTGAACACCATCACCTGCGAGCCGGCCGGCGTGACCAGTGACGCCAGGCCCGTGACGGTCGTGCCCATGCGGTGCGCCTCGCCGCGACCGATGACCGCGCGGTTGGCCTCGTCGAGCGCCTCGAGCACCGTGTCCACCGACAGCGGGCCGCCCCGCGCGTACCGCGCCAGCACGTCGATCGCGACCGCGCTCGCCACCTCGCCGGCTTCATGCCCGCCCATCCCGTCGGCCACCGCGAAGAGCGGCGGCGCGGCGAGATAACTATCTTCGTTAACCCGGCGGACGCGGCCGGTGGAGGTGGCGGCGCCATGAAAGAACCGGGTCATTGCCGCAGTATGACAGAGGACTTGAACCTTTGCGCAACCAAAGTCCGTGGAGAATGGTGTCTGGCCGGGAGGCGGCTCCGTACGTTCCGAATAAAAGAAAGAAGGGCACGCATGCCAGAGCCGGGTGACGCACTGCAGAAACTCGGCTTCCTGACCATCGGCCTGTTCGACGGCCACAATCCTCGCCAGGGACACGAGGTCACGCTCGACATGATCTCGCTCGGGGAACGGCTCGGTTTTGACAGCGCGTGGGTGCGGCACCGGCACCTGCAGTTCGGCATCTCCTCGCCGGTCGCCGTGCTCGCGGCCGCGGCGCAGCGCACGTCGCGGATCGAGCTCGGCACCGCGGTGATCCCGCTCGGCTGGGAGAACCCGCTGCGGCTCGCGGAGGACCTGGCCACCGTGGACGTGCTGTCCGGCGGGCGGCTCAACCCCGGGGTGAGCACCGGGGCGCCGCGGCACTGGGACGACGTGCGCGGCGCGCTGTACCCCGGCTCCGGCGAGGCTGAGGACTTCTCCTACGAGCGCGTGGCGCGGCTGCTGCGGTTCGTCGCCGGGGAACCGGCCGTGACGTTCCGCGGGACCGAGGGGTTCGAGCAGTTCTCCGACCGGGTGGAGCCGCACTCACCGGGACTGCGGTCCCGGATGTGGTACGGCGGCGCTTCACTCGCGTCGGCGCGGTGGGCCGGGGAGCACGCGATGAACTTCCTCACGTCGAGCGTGGTCCGGGCCGAAGAGCCGGAGGACTTCGCCGCGGTGCAGCTGTCGCATATCCGGGCGTTCCGCGAAGCGCACCCGGCGGGGCAGGCGGCGCGGGTGTCGCAGGGGCTCGTCGTCATCCCGACCGACAGCGCGACGGCGGCGCAGCGTGCCAAGTACGCGGCGTACGTCGCGGCGCGGACACCTCGCACGGCCGCGCCTCTCGGGCCGGAGCGGATGATGTTCGCGCGGGACCTGATCGGCTCGTCGGGCGAGATAGCGGATTCCCTGTACGCGCACGCCGCGTTCCGCGAGGTGACCGAGGTGGCGTTCGCGCTGCCGTTCACCTTCGAGTGGGACGATTACGCGCAGATCCTCACCGACATCGCGGAAAAGCTGGGGCCTGCCCTCGGCTGGCAGCCGCGGTCCTGGTTACCGGAGGTGCGCGGGTGCCGCGGCTGCTCGTTGTCCACCACACGTCCTCGCCCGCGCTGCGGGCGATGCTCGAATCTGTCGTGGCGGGCGCGCGTGACCCGGAGCTCGCCGAGGCGGGGATCGACGTCGTGGTCTCCCCGGCGCTGGCCGCGACCGTTCCCGACGTGCTGGCCGCGGACGCGTTCGTGCTCGGCACGCCGGCGAACATCGGCTACATGTCCGGCGCGCTCAAGCATTTCTTCGACCAGGTCTACTACCCGTGCCTCGACGCCAAGGCCGGGGCGCCCTACGGGCTCTACGTACACGGGGCCAGCGACACCACGGGCGCGGTGCGCGCGGTGACATCCATCGCGTCCGGGCTCGGCTGGGCGGAAGTGGTCAGCCCGGTCGTGGCGATCGGGCCGGTGGGCAAGGACGTGGAACGGCAGTGTTACGAGCTGGGCGCGACGGTGGCCGCGAACCTCGCGGGCTTACCCTCGGGGTTAGCCCGGGGGCTGCTTCGGCGGCGCGCTCAGCACCTCGGCCGGGTCATGGCCCAGGTCGTGCAGCAGCACGATGGCGGCGTTCCGGCCCGGCGCGCCGGTGATCGAGCCGCCGGGGTGGGTGGTCGCGCCGGTCTGGTACAGGCCGGGGATCGGCATCCGGTGCGACGCCCAGCCCGGCACCGGGCGCAGCGCCCCGGATTGCGCCACGCCGCGGTCGCCGCCGTGGAACGCGCCGTGCACCATATGCAGGTTCAGCTGCTCGTAGTCCGCGGGCGACTTGACGAGCCGAGCGTCGATGACGTCGTCGGTGAACTCGGGGGCGAACCTCCGCAGGTGGTCGAGCTGGCGAGCCGCATGCTCCTGCTTGACCGCGTCCCAGCCGGGCAGGCCGGGCAGGCCGGACGGTCCTGGCGGTCCGGGCAGCTCGTAGACCTGCTGGCTGAGCAGCTTGACGGTGTGCTTCCCCTGTGGCGCCCGGCTCGGATCCGCCAGGGTCGGCGTCGCCACCAGCAGCCAGGGCACGTCCGTGACGAACCGGCCTGCTCGCAGGTCCTGGCCCAGCCGGATGATGTCCTCAGGCCACCCGGTGGTCCCGGCCGACACGGCGGTGTGCCTGCCGCCGTCGTTGCTCAGGAACACCGGCGGCGCGCTGGTCGCCAGGTAGACGCCGAACCCGGGGATGCCGACGTCGTAGGTGTCCACCGAGTAGTGGAACTCCTCCGGCCACGACGCGGCCGGCGCCATGTCCCGCAGCTGGGTGACGTGAATGGTGGACAGCACCGCCCTGGCCGCCCGGTACTGCCGGCCGCCGGCCGTCTCCACCCCGGTGCAACGGCCGCCGCCCGCGCCGCCCGCGCCGTCGAGCAGCAGCCGGGTGACGCGCTCCCCGCAGCGCACCGTGCCGCCGTGGTCTTCCAGGTACCTGGTCAGCGCGGAGACGAGCTGGCCTGAGCCGCCGGGGATGATCGACCAGCTGCGCTGCTGACGGCCGAAGATCAGCGAATAGGCGAGGACGCCAGAGCCGGGCACGTCGACCGCCTGGTTGGTCTGGAAGGCCATCCAGAGCATGAACGCCTGGACCCGCCGGTCCCTGAACTCGTGCCTGATCACGTCCCACGCGGACAGCTGGCGGCGGCGCTGCCACACCCTTCCCCGCGGATGTTCGGCGAGCCTCGCGTCGAGCGAAGGGCCGAAGCCCACCGGGGTGAACTGCGACCCGCTGAACGCCGACTTCACCTCGTCGTACTCGTCGAGCAGCCGCTGGTACGCGGCGGCGTCGGCCTTATCGAAGCGGGCGATCTCCGCCACCGTGCGGTCCCTGTCGAGCCACATGGTGAGCTGCTCGCCGTCGGGGAACGCCACGTGCGCGACCGGGTCGGGGTCGATGTAGCGCAGCCCGTAGTGCGAGATCAGCCCGAGCTCGTCGCCGGTCAGCAGCGGGTTGACCCGGATCAGCGTGTGGCCGGTCGCGCACGTATCGATGCCGTAACCGGGCAGCAGGAGCTCTTCTGTGGTGCAGCCGCCGCCGGGCACCGGCCGCGCGTCGAGCACCAGGCACCGGTACCCCGCCTTCGCCAGATAGCAGGCGGCGATCAGGCTGTTGTGCCCGGCGCCCGCAACCACGAAGTCCGCATCGGCGTCCATAGTCTGATTGTTTTCCGCGCCGACCGGGGCGCCTTACCCGGGTGCCATTTCTTGACCGAATTGTCACCATAGGTCCGTAACACACCTGGTTACCGCCTTGCTACGCTCGCCCCGGCCACATCACACGGACGGGGAATCCGGATGCACGGCACCAGACTCGCGGTACTGACCATGTCCGCTATCGCGGTCGGCGTCCTCGCCGGCTGCAGCAGTTCGACCAGCTCGGCCAGCGGAGCCGCCACCCAGAGCGCCCCGGCATCGGGCAGCGCCAGCAGCACGCCGACGGCGTTGGCCGCGACCACGGCGCCAGCGGTGGCGTTCGCGCCGATCGTCGAACCGTTCGACCCCGGCCACCCGGCCCGCGCCATCACCACCCCGGCGAGCTGCGGCAGCCAGGGCACCACCCTCGCCATCGAGAAGTGCTACGAGGACAAGGCCGAGACCTGGGACGCACAGATCGACCTGGTACAGCAGAACCGGTACCAGAGCGCCTCTTCGGCCCAGCAGACCGCCATCGGCGACGACGACACCGCGTGGCTCGAAGCCAGGCAGACGGTCTGCGCCAGGGCGTACCAGACGGGCGGCACCATCGACGGGATCAACATCGCGGCCTGCCTGCTCGACGAGAGCACCGCCAGGCTGCTCGGCCTGCGGGGCACGATTCCGCCCGAGGAGGTGCTCAAGTCCACCGACAGCACCAGCCTCAGCGACGTGGCCTGGTACACCACGCCCGAGGGATCCCGGATCGGCCTGATCGACACGCAGGGCGACTCCACCGGCGGCGTCATCATGGCCTGGGTGATCATCGGCGGCTGGCAGGGCTTCGTGGTCAACCCGGCCCAGTTCTTCTTCAGCGACGGCGCCTTCACGGACAAGGGGATCCTGCAGCCCCCGGTGACCGCCGGCGGTTACCGGGTGACGCCCGGAGCCCAGTACCAGTTCACCGTCGACTACAGCCACCTCAGCTCCGACCCGAACGCGGCTAAGGGCAGCGGCGGCTTCGTCTACGCGCCTGGCAACCCCGTCGCCGTCTGGCGGTAGTGACGCGACGACAACGCGGTGATGACGCGGTAATGGCGCGGTAATACGGGGATTGCGGCACTGGCCGGCCTGTGGTCCGCTGGTAAGGCGACGACGCCCTGTCGCCTGACGGCGGGAGGAAACACACATGAAGGTCAGCCTGTTCGAGCAGGTGCCATACCGCTACATTCCTTACGACTACGGGGACCGCAACAGCTCAGTCGTCACTGCGCCGTACGAGGTCGTCGACCCGGACCGCATGCACGAATCCATCTTCTCCGCGTACGCCGAACTGATGCACGGGGTGCGGTCCGGCTTCGACGGCATCGTGATGACCGAGCACAGCCAGTCCTCGTACGACGTCTCGCCGAACCCGACCCTGCTCGCCTCGGCCGTGGCCTGCGCGGCGCAGGCCGAGGGCTTCGACCCGGCGATCGCGATACTCGGCCGCTCGCTCGGCAAGACCCGCGAGCCGCTGAAGATCGCCGAGGAGTACGCGCTGCTCGACTGCATCAGCGGCGGCCGGCTGATCGCCGGCTTCCCCGTCGGGCTCAGCTACGACGCGAACCTCAACGCCTCCCTCCCCGCGATCGAGACCCGCGACCGCGCTCGCGAGCATCGCGAGCTGATCCTCAAGGCGTGGACCTCGCCCCGCCCCTTCCCCTGGAACGGCCGCTTCGAGAAGTACGGCGCGGTGAACATCTGGCCGCGGCCCATCCAGCAGCCGCACCCGCCGGTCTGGATCCCCGGCACCGGCTCACCGGGAACGTTGCGGGACATCCTCAGCAACGACTACGCGTTCGTGTACCTCAGCTGGGACGGCCCGAAGCTCGTCGGGCGCCATGTGTTCGACCGCTACTGGACCATGGCGGAGGAGATGGGCCGGGACCGCAACCCGTACCGGCTGGCCTTCCTCCAGGTGGTCGCCGTCGCCGAGACCGACGAGCGAGCGGAGCAGGAGTACGCCAGCCACCTCATGTCGCTGTACCACTCCGGCCTCGGCGCGATTCCTGGCACCGCCATGGCAGTGCCCGGCTATGCCGAGCCCGCCGCCATCGAGGCCATGCTGCGGGGCGGGGGACCCGACGGGATGCTCGCGCGGATGCGGACCGCGACCTTCAAGGACATCGTCGACAGCCAGGTCGCGATCGTCGGCAGCCCGGCGACGGTCGCCGACCAGCTCGAGGCGTTCGTCCGCGAGTTCCGGATCGGCAACCTGCTGGTGATGCTGCAGAACGGCTCGATGCCGCGCGCACTCACCGAGAAGAACATCTCGCTGTTCACCGCTGAGGTGCTGCCGCGGCTGCGGCCGATCTGGGACGACGAGGGCTGGCAGCACCACTGGTGGCCGGCCGCGGCGGCGGCGCCTGCGCACGCGCCGGCCCGGACGGAGGCGGAGGCACGATGACGACGGATCCAGCGGCCGTGCGCGACGAGGCGGTCGAGGTCTGGGACGGCCGGCTGCGGCTGCACGTCAAGGTCGCCGGCGACGGGCCGCCGCTGCTGTACTTCCATCCGCTGTCCGGGCTGGCCTGGAATCCGCTGCTCAGCCAGCTGGCCATGCGGCATACGGTGTACGCGCCTGAGCACCCCGGCACGTCGCCGGGCGACCCGCACGCGATCTCGCAGGTGCAGACGTTCTGGGAACTGCTGCTCGTCTACGAGGAGCTGACGCGCGCGCTCGGGCTCGACCGCCCGGTTGCGGTCGGCCAGTCGTTCGGCGGCATG
>Ga0209380_10000996_pt1 | contig 19697 bp, 17 predicted proteins | sample HubBroMetageWFT6_FD_188347 | JGI IMG/M metagenome (GOLD analysis project Ga0209380, IMG submission 188347) | Warmed and freeze-thawed soil microbial communities from the Hubbard Brook experimental Forest, New Hampshire - Hubbard Brook CCASE Soil... | ecosystem: Environmental > Terrestrial >...
GGGAAGGTGTTGGTTGAAAAGCGCTGGTGCACCAGCGCCAGCGCCGACACGGTGAGCGGGTTGCGCAGATCCTCGTAAAAGCTCTCGACCTGCGGCGCCAACAAGAGGCCCTTGTAGACCATCGTTCTCGTCGAGAACGACGGCATGTAGAGGTCGCGGATCGCCGGCAGCCGCTCAGCCAGCGTGGTGACGGTGTTCAGCACCTGCTTGCGGATCGTCAGGATCTTGCGCTCGAACGCATCCTGGTCCGCAATGTCGGAGCTAGCCACAACGATCCCCTGGGCGATCCACGGCATCGTCTCGATGACCTTGGCGCCGAGCCCGGTCGTATCGGTCGGCACGTCGCGCCAGGCGAGCAGGGTCTGGCCCTCGGCGCGCACGAACGCCTCGACATGCGCGATCGCCACCGCGCGCGCCTTCTCGTCCATCGGCAGGAAGCACATCGCCACGGCGTAGCGGCCTTGTCGCGGCAGTTCGATGCCGCGCCCCTTCGCCCAATCGCGCAGCAGCGCGTCAGGCATCTGGATCATGCAGCCAGCGCCATCCCCGACCAGCGGGTCGGCGCCGACCGCGCCGCGATGGTCGAGGTTGACGAGGATCTGCAACCCGCGCCGGATGATGTCGTGGGATTTTCGGCCCTTGATATTGGCGACAAAGCCGACGCCGCACGCATCATGCTCGTTGCGCGGATCGTAGAGGCCTCTCTTGGCCTGCGCTGCTGCCATCCTCTCTCGCTTTTAAACGGACCCGTGAGCCACACTTTCCCGACGCGCCGACGGGTCGCGGGCGCGCGACTGGACAGTATGCACAAGTTAACTGGGGAACGGCAATCGAGCTTGCGAGAACCGCGCTATTTTATACCGCGGCCCGCCTGATCTTGGGCAGGCTCAGCCTGGCCGCCCGGAGGCACTTGCGGCGATCTCGGGCGGGTTGCGCAGGGTCTGCAGCACGACGCAATAGCGCTCGGTCAATTTCATCAGCGTGTCGATGCGGTCTTGCGGCTCGTCGGTGTCGAGCTCGAAGGCGAGACGGATCGCGCGAAACCCGACCGGCGCGGCTCGGTCCACCCCCAAGGTGCCGCGAAAGTCTAGATCGCCCTCGGCGTTGACGCTGCCGCCATCGAGGCGGAACTCCAGCGCCGTCGCGACTGCCTTCAAGGTGACGCCGGCGCAGGCGACGAGTGCCTCCAACAGCATGTCACCCGAGCAGGCTTCGAGGCCGCTGCCGCCGGTCGCCGGATGCAGTCCGGCCTCGACGAGGGCACGCCCGGTCTCGACCTTACAGGCGATCGCGCCGGCGGCGAGATCGCCCTTCGCCCGCAAGCTGACCAGCGCGGCGCCGGGCTCGTCGCGGTACTTTGCCTTGAGCGGCGCTTGCAGCTCGCGCAGTGCCGTGCTGTCCATTCCTACCTCGCATTCGCCGGGCATCCCAGTGACAGGATAGCACGCTCGGCTTTATCCTATCCGGCCATGCAATTCGGCGTTCAGTTTTTCCCCAACGTAAAGCCCGAGGAAAAGTCCGGCGAAAGCTATTTCCGGGAAGCGCTCGATCTCAGCGAGGAAGCCGACCGGCTCGGCTTCAGCCACATCCGCATCGTCGAACATTATTTCCATTATTACGGCGGCTACAGCCCCAATCCGATCGTGTTTCTGGCGGCGGCGGCGCAGCGTACGCGCCATGCCCGTCTCGTCACCGGCGCGGTGTTGCCGGCATTCAATCATCCACTGAAGCTGGCCGGCGAGATCGCGATGCTTGACGCGATCAGCGGGGGCCGGCTCGATATCGGTTTTGCGCGCGCCTTTCTGCCGCACGAATTTAGCCGCTTCGGTCGCTCGCCCGACGAGTCGGTGGCGCGCTTTCGCGAGGGCATCGAGCAGGTCGATCTTCTGCTCAGGCAGGAGAACGTCACCCACCGCGGCCGCTTTCATGTGATCGAGAACACCACGTCGCTGCCGCGACCGACGCAGCAGCCGCGTCCAAAATTCTATGTCGCGGCGCTGAACACGCCGGAATCGTTCGAGTTCGCTGGCCGCATGGGCTATTCGGTGATGGCGATCGCGTTTGTCGCCGAAAAGATGCGGCCGCTGCTCGCTGCTTATCGCGACGCCTGGAGAGCGGCCGGTCATCCTGGCCAAGGCGAGGTCATGATCGCCTTTCACATGTTCTGCGATCCGGACGGTGATCGCGCCCGCGCCTACGCCTCACCCCTGCTCGACGCCTATCTGCATTCGCTCGTCGATGCCGCGAGCGATTGGCTCGACGGGACGTCCTCTGCCGATTATCCGGGTTACGACAAGGTGATCGCCGCGTTGCGCGCGTCGAACGCGGCGGAGCAGATCTCGGCGGGCGGCGCCTGGATCGGCTCGCCCACCGAAATCGCCGAGACGATCGCGCGGCTGCAGCGGGAATTCGGCGGCTTCGAGCACGCCTCGCTGCAGGTCAACTTCAACACGATGCCGTTCGATGCGGCGCTCGCTTCGATGCGGCTCTTCGCCCGCGAGGTGATGCCGCGTTTTGCCGCCGCCGGCCGCTGAGCGGCGGTAAAACAGAACGCGTTCAGTCCGTCCAGAAGGGCTTTATTTCGAGGAGACCATCGAGGTGTCGTCGCAGGCTCGGCTCGCGATCCGCCAAACCCTCCTCGTGCCATTCGACGACGCGATTGCCGGCCTCGGCGATGGTTCCGCTGCCGTACCTGGATAGCTCGGTGACGATTTGATGGGCGACGCGGACATCGCTGATCTCGCCGAGATCATCCTGCAACAGCTTCAGCTGCCGCACAAAAGGTCGGACTGCGTCGGCATCGTACAGGCTGGTGAGCGCCTCGCTGGCGTAGCGCAGCTTTTTCAGCGCGATGCGCAGACGATGCCGCTGCTCCGGGTACTGATTGTCAAAGTCCTCCCCGCGTTGCTTTACCACGTGCAAACGCCGATCGAGGATGCCGGCTGCGAGCGAACCTATCGGCTGCCGTAGAGCCTCACTCGCCGCGTCCTCCCGCCAGCCGCAAGCGTCAAACCAGCGCAACAGGCGAAGTATCATCCCGGTGTAGCGCGGCGAGCGAACGGCCTCGACCGCGGCAGTGTAGGAAGTCTTGCGGCGCCGCTCGACCGCCGCCGCGAGCGCTTTCAACCCAGCCGGTTCAACCAGCCGCGCCGGTACCCGGCCCATCAGCCCGCTGGCGAAGACGTGGAGATTGCGGGCCGGGCCGAGCGCGTTCGCGAGCCAGCGCAGCTCGTGCGAGGCCAAACGACGCTGCTCTGGGGGGAGCATGCGAGAGAAGGCCGAAAGCACGGCGCGCAGCCGGCGCACGGCAACGCGCATTTGATGAATCCCTTCGGAGGAACGACGGCGGACCGCGGCATCATTGCGCAACAGCCGCTCGAGACAGGCGATGCCGATCCGTTGCAGCGCCGCGTCACCACTCACTCCGGGATCAAGCTCGGGCGGCTCGAAATGCGTCGTGGTACGCCGTCGAGAGCGCGCTGTTGCGAGCCGATAGCCGCGCTCCGCCTTGCTGCGCAGTTCGAGCCGCACCGGCGCTACCGCGAGCAGATCGAGCGCGACATCGTAGAGCGCCGAGGCCACACCGCTCTTCAGCTCAAGCTCGACTTCGCTGATCCGCTCGCGTCCCTGCCGGCCCGGCGCGCGAATTTGGCCGCGGTCGATTGCCGCCTCGATCCGGGTGTCGGGGTGCGGCGACAGATCGATTGCCTGCCGCTTTACCTCCGTCTGGAATAGCGGGACCAGCCGTTCGGCGAGCTCCAATGGCAGGAACTGGCCGCTCTCCGGCGCCTGCCGGGTTGGCTGCGGGCCGGGTATCGCATCTTCCCATTCGCCGCGGGCGAGCGGGCCGGAAGCTTCGGCGTTGTCCGATTTGACCGTCTGTACGAAGCGCCCGTCGCGCTCGCGCACCCGCAGCACCAATCCGCGCCGCCGTAGGGCGCGATCCACGGTATCGTAATAGGTGCTGACGAGCTGGAGACGCCTGCCGGCGCTTCCTTTCGCCATATTTTCGAGCGCCCGCCGCAGCGCCGGCAGATTGCCCGGGGCAGCGGCGAGTTTCAGTTCGACCTCGGTGGCGATTTGCCGTCTCCGGTTAAAGTCGCTTCTTCTTAAAACGGCGCCGAGCCGATGACCGTGGTGCGGTGCATCAGCCGTCGCTCAGGCAGGGCGTAGTCGCAGATCGCCAGATGCATCGCGCTGGCGTTGTCCCACATCACGAGATCGCCGACCTGCCACCGGTGTCGATAGCAAAATTCAGGCCGCACGCAATGCGCGTCCAGCTCGTCGATCAGGCCGAGCGCCTCGTCCTCCGGCATGCCTTCGATGCCGACGCATTCGCCGGCGGTGACGTAGAGCGCCTTGCGGCCGGTATAGGGATGGGTGCGGACGATCGGGTGCGCGATATCCGGGGTTTCAGCAAGCTGCGCCGCGCTCAGCTTCGGACGCGGGCTGTTGTCGACCCGGCGCCGCGACGAGTAGCGGTGGATCGCCTTCAATCCGGCGAGCCGGCGCTTCATTGCCTCCGGCAACGCCTCATAGGCGGCGACCGTGTTGGCGAAGACGGTGTCGCCGAGCGGCTTGCCGTCGCGCTGCGGTACCTCCTTGGCGTAAAGCAGCGAGCATCGGCTCGGCCGCTGCCGGTAGGAGGTATCGGTATGCCAAGTGAAACCGGCATCGGCGAGCCCGATATGCTCGCCATTCTCGTTGCGGATATTCGAGATCAGCAGGATTTCCGGATATTCGGGCAGCAGGTATTTCTTCACGATGTGGATTTCGAGTTCGCCGAAGCGGCGGCTGAAGGCGACATGCTGTTCCTGGCTTAGCCGCTGATCGCGGAAGAACACTACGATGTGGTCGTGGAAGAGCGGCTCGATCTCGGCGAAGCTTGCGTCATCGACCGGTTGCGACAGGTCGAAGACGATTTCCGCGCCGAGCGCGGCATCGCATTTCCGGACCGGGATCGGCATCGGCGGAAGCTCCGGCGGGCGATGAATGCCGACTCTCGCGATTGATCGCGGTTAAGTCAAATCGAGTCTTGCCGCTGCGGCAGATGGTCATGGAAACGTAACGAATCCGGCCCCTAGCCGCACGGATTCTCCACGCCGCGCGTGATGCAGCGGAGACCGTAACCACCGCGGGGCGCCCATACAAAGCGTCCCTCGGTACGCCGCGGGGGTTCCACCGGGCGTCGTGTAGGCCCGGACCAGGCCCGACGATCTGGCGAAAACCGATCGCGTCTTGAAGCCGCAGTGTTGGTGAAGCTAGCCGCGCGCGCTCACCTCACGCGTGGCGTCGAGCCGGGCGGGGCGGGGATCCGCGCCGCCCGGCCGATCGGCGGATCCACGAAATGGAGGCTTTTCATGAGACGGGTTATGGTGGCGGCGGCATTGCTCGCGGTGGTGGGAGTTCTGCCGATTGCATCGGCGAATGCCGCGGGTTGCCTGAAGGGGGCGGCGGTCGGCGGCGTCGCCGGGCATTATTTTGGTCATCACGGGCTGCTCGGCGCCGGCGCCGGTTGCTTGATCGGCCGGCATCACGCCAACAAGATGGCACGCGAGCAGGCGACCCATGACCAGCGCTACGACGCCGGTTATCAGGGGCGCTAAGCGCCCCTGCGTGATGGCCGCCCGGCCGTTATCCGGCCGGGCGGAACGCGCGCAAGAAGGTTTCGACCGCGCTCTCGGCGGCCACGGCTAGGTTAGCCGCGTCGCCCTCTGGACCGAGGCGCAACAACCGGCGCAGGTGGATTTCGCCACGCACCAGCGAGACGAACTGCTCGGCGGCGAGCCGCGCGTCGTCGATCGCAAGTGAGCCAATCTCGGCCGCGCGGCGCAGAAACGTCTCGATCTGGGTACGCACCCGCTCCGGGCCGGCTTCCCAGAACACCGCCCCGAGCACCGGAAATCGGGTGACCTCGCCGATGATGATGCGGTTCACCGCGATCGACTCCGGCGACATGATCAGAGCCAGAAAACGGTTCGCGATCGTTATCAGCGAGCACTCGATATCGCGTGGGTCGAGTTCCAGCGCCGAGAAGCCGCCAAAGCGCTCGGATACCGCGGCAATGACCGCGCCGAACAGTTCCTCTTTGTCAGAGAAGTGAGCGTAGACGGTCGCTTTTGATACGCCGGCCTCGCGCGCGATCGCGTCCATGCTGACCGCGCCGTAGCCGCCGGCGAGAAAGGCACGCTCGGCCGCGGCAAGGATCGCCTCGGCTTTGCCGCCGAGCGCCTCGCGCGGTTCGGTGCGCTGCGGCACGCTCATTCTGTTCTCTTTTGCCTAAATGACGTGCAACCCTCTGGCGCTGATCGCGGGCTCATATTAGACTGAACTGAACGGTTCAGTCTAGGCCCGGCGCGAGCCCCGCCCCCAACCATGCGCAAAGCATTTTTGATCTTCCTTCCACTGTTCCTCCTGGTACTCGCCGCGGCAAGCGGGTGGTACTGGTGGACCGAGTGGCGCTTTCTGCAAGCGACCGACGACGCTTATGTTCAGAGCGATATCTCGCTGATCAGCCCGAAGGTCGAAGGCTACATCAAGGAGGTCCGCGTCCAGGAAAACCAGCCGGTCGCGGCGGGCGAGGTGCTCTTTATCATCGATGACCGCGACTTCGCGGCGAAGGCCGCACAGGCCGAAGCGGCGGTGGCGACCGAAGAGGCCGCCGTCGATACCTACGACAGCCGGCTTGACCTGCAACGCGCGATGATCGACCAGGCCAAGGCTGAGGTTGCCTCGGCGGAAGCCGAAAAAGCGCGCACCGAGCGCGATCACCAGCGCTACGAACAGCTGGCGGCAAGCAATTACGCCAGCCGCCAGCGATTTGAGACGGCCAAGGCTGATGACGAGAAAGCGGCTGCGGCCCTGGCGCAGAAGCACGCGGCGGTTGCCGCCGCACTCGGCACGCTGCGCGTGCTGCGCGCGCAGCGTGACGAAGAAAAAGCAAAACGGGAGCAGGCGCGCGCCAGCCTGCGCATCACCCGCAACGACCTCGACAACACCGTCATCCGGGCGCCGGTCGCCGGCATCGTCGGCAATCGCGCCGGCCAGGTAGGCCAGTACGTCAAGGCGGGGACGCAGCTGCTCTCGCTGGTGCCGTTGCCCCGCATCTATATCACGGCGAATTTCAAGGAGACGCAGCTGACCCGGATGCGGGTCGGGCAGATCGCCGAGATTTCCGTCGACGCGTATCCCGACAGTCCGCTCTCCGGCCGGATCGAGAGCTTCGCGCCGGCGAGCGGCGCCCAGTTCAGCCTGTTGCCGCCGGATAATGCGACCGGAAATTTCACCAAGATCGTCCAGCGTGTGCCGGTTCGCATCGCTGTCCCGGCCGACGCGTCGATAGCTGGACTGCTGCGGCCCGGGTTGTCGGTGACGGTGACCGTCGATACTCGCAGCGAGGGCGCGGCCCAGGCGGCCGAGGGATTGGTGGGTGCGGCGCAAGCCCGGCCAGCGTCGGCCGCTGGGGTGGCGCGATGAGCTGGACCTTCGCCCTGCCGCTGCGGCGGGGGCGCCTTACTCGCGGGTCGAGCGCCGCCCGCGAGCCGGCTATCGCCGTCCCGACGCGCCCGGCGGAGCCACCCGCCCCGGCCGCCGCCGGACCGGCGCAACAGCCGAGCCTGCGCGACTGGTTCGGGATGCTGGCGATGGTCGTCGGCTTGTTCATGGCGATCATGGACGTGCAGATCGTCACCAGCTCGCTGACCCAGATCCAGGGCGGCTTGTCGGCCAGCCCCGACGAGATCAGCTGGGTCCAGACGGCATACCTGATCGCCGACGTGGTGATGGTGCCGCTGTCGGGGATGCTGTCGCGGCTATTGTCGACCCGCATCCTGTTCGTGATCGCCGCGCTCGGCTTCACCGGAGCGAGCGCGTTGTGCGCGACCGCGACGAGCCTCAGCCAGATGATCCTTTACCGGGCGATGCAGGGTTTCTGCGGCGGCGCAATCACGCCCAGCGTGTTTCCGGTCGTCTATACGAAGTTCCGCGGCCGGCAGCTGGCGACGGTGATGGTGCTGATCTCGCTGATCCTGAACCTGTCCTCAACCCTGGGGCCGACGATCGGCGGCTATCTGACCGATACCCTCTCATGGCACTGGCTGTTTCTGGTCAACATCGTGCCGGGGATCGTGGTGGTCGTCGCGGTGTGGCTGCTGATCGACATCGATAAGCCCGATCTGTCCCTGTTGCGCAATTTCGATCTGTCCGGGCTCGTGCTGATGGCGCTGTTTCTCGGCTGCCTCGAATACGCGCTGGAGGAAGGCTCGCGGTGGGATTGGTTGGCCGACGACACGATCCGTGCTGCCGTGGTCGTGTCGGCGATCGCGGCCGGGTTGTTCTTCTGGCGGGCGCTGACCTATCGGCAGCCAATCGTCGATTTGCGCGCCTTCGCCAACCGCAACTTCGCGCTGGGTTCGTTCTACACGTTTATCGTCGGCACCGGGCTTTACGGCGCCACCTACGTGATCCCGTTGTTCCTCGCACAGGTGCGCGGCTACAGCGCCTGGCAGATCGGCGAGACGGTCGTCGTCACCGGGCTGGCCCAGATGATGGTGTCGCCATTCACCGCGCACATCGCCCGGACCCTCGACTTGCGGATCATGCTGGCGGTCGGCATGGGCCTGTTCGCCGTCGCGATGTACCTGACGGCCGGCCTCACCAACCAGGCGAGCTTTACCGAATTGTTGGTGCCGCAGGCATTGCGCGGTGTAGCGCTGATGTTCTGCTATCTGCCGGCCAACCTGATCGCGCTCGGCACGTTGGCGCCGGACAAACTCAAAAACGCCGCCGGGCTCTACAATTTGACGCGCGATCTCGGCGGCGCGATCGCGCTCGCCATGATCGGCACGATCATGAACGCGCGGCTGCATTTTCACTGGAACCGGCTGATCGAGGACATCAATCCGGCACGTCCGGCGGTGCAGCATTTCCTCGACCTGCAGATGAACCGGCTCGACCCGATGATGCCCGGCGATCCCGGCCGCGCGGCGATGAAGCTTCTCGCCGATACGGTCCAGCGCGAAGCGCTGGTGCTGACCTTCAATGACGTGATCATGCTGCTGGGCAGCTTGTTCGTGCTGGGCCTCGTGTTGATGCCGCTGGTGCGCCGACCGCGCGCGGCGATCGCGGGCTAGCGCCCGCAGCGTTTGTCGCATCGCGCGAGGAACGCCTAAGAAGTATAATAAAAGCGGTGTTCTGCGCTTTTCCCCTTGGCCAAGCGTTTTATACGGGCGGAGGTCGACGGCGGCCGCGATGCCGTCGTTGGCCGACATTCCCGTAACCGGCGGTCGTTGTGCATTTGCCTTTCTCGTACGGACCGATTCGGCCGATTCAGGCGGCGTCCCCCTGGCGCCGCCTCTTCGTCGTTGCCGCGTTGCTGGCAGGGCTCGCTTCCGCCCCGGCGCTCGGCAAGACCGCTGTCGTGCTCAATTCCGATGACGATTCGCTGAGCGTCATCGATACCGAGACCTACAAGGAGACAGCTCGCACCCATATCGGGCGCCAGCCGCACCATCTGATCATGAGCCCGGACGGGCAGAACCTGATCATCGCGATGGCGGAGGGCAACGAGCTTGTCTTCATCGACCGGCCGACGGGAGAGATCAAGCAACACGTCGAGGCCAGCGATCCCTATCAGGTCGGGTTCAGCCCCGACGCGAAATGGTTCGTCACCACCTCGCTGCGGCTCGACCGCATCGACATCTACAACGCCGCCGATTACCAGGTCGTCTTCCGCCTGGCGGCGCCGAAGATGCCGAGCCATATCGGCTTTTCCCCGGACAGCGGCACGGTCTACGTCACGTTGCAGGGCAGCGACCGGTTGACCGCGGTCGACCTCGCCACCGGCAAGCCGAAATGGACGGTGCCGGTCGGCCCGCAGCCGGCCGGGGTGTTCGTGCGGCCCTCCGGCACGATCCTGGTCGGGGTCATGGGCGCGGACTATGTCGCCGAGGTCGATCCGAAGGACGGCAGTGTGATCGGCCGCATTCATACCGACCGCGGCGCCCACAACTTTCTGCTCTCGCCCGACGGCAAGACGCTCTACGTCTCGAACCGAGTGGCCGGCACAATCTCAGTGCTCGACGCCGAGACGCTGGCGGTCAACAAGACGCTGCCGGCGCCAGGCGGGCCGGATGACATGGCGCTCTCGCCGAACGGCGACGAGCTCTGGGCGACCGGCCGCTGGCGCGCCTCGGTCGATGTGATCGAGCTCGCGTCGGGCAATTTGAAGACAAAGGTGCCGGTCGGCCGTTCGCCGCACGGCATCTTTGTTTACTGACCGGACAGGATCGGAGCGGATCGATGGTCGATCACCTGCTGTGGCTCATCGCCCAGATCCAGGGAGCGATTTTCGAGGCCGCGGTCCAGCCGGTTCTGTATCAGCTGGGCATAATGGATTGGTCGGAGGATGTTTTTGACGGTCTCGAATTCGCCCTCTATGGCGCAATCGCCGTCGCGCTCGCCTTTATTCTGTTCAGGCCGCTCGAATTGTGGCGGCCGGTCGAGCGCTGGGGCGAGCGGCGGGCGGTGCGCACGGATGTGGTCTACACGCTGGTGCATCGGCTCGGCATCGTGCCGGCGATCATCTTTTTGCTGCTCACGCCGATCGGAGCCACGATCGATAGCTATCTCCGGTTCAAAGGCTACATTCCGCCGAGGGTCGAGCAGCTGATCCCGGGGCTGACCGGGTGGCCGTTCATTACCTTCCTGGTTTACATTGTGCTGATCGACCTTGGCGAATACTGGCGCCATCGACTGCAGCACCGGCTGTCCTGGTGGTGGGCCCTACACAGCCTGCATCACGACCAGCGGCAGATGACGCTCTGGACCGACGACCGGAATCACATCCTCGACGATATCTTGGCGTCGGTGTGGGGCGGCACGATCGCGCTCGCGATCGGGGTGACCCCCGCCGAATTTCCGCTGGTGATGATCGCCTTCCGGCTGGTCGAGAGCCTGTCGCACACAAACGTTCGTGTCGGCTTCGGCCGGTTCGGCAGCGTTCTGTTGGTCGGCCCGCAATATCACCGTGTGCACCATGCGATCGATCATGCGCGGCCGCCCTTCGCGCGCACGATGGGGTGCAACTTCGCGGTTATCCTGCCGATCTGGGATGTGATCTTCGGTACCTGGCGACGCGATGCCGCTTTCCCGCGTACCGGGGTGGCGATGCTCGCCGGCCCCGAGGTGCGCTGCGGCTACCTGCGCCATCAACTCGAAGGCTTCCGCCGGCTCGGCGCGGCGCTGGCGCATCTTGCCGACCGGCGCCGACCCGGCTTTATCGCCGCCTTTTCGCGCCCGCAACCGCGCCCTCAGCAGATCAGAAGTACCGTCGCAGGTTAGCGCGAATGCGGTCGAGAACCGGGGTGTCCGGGTTCGGCACGACAAAGCTCTCGCCGGTTATCGTCTCCAACACGCTGATGTAGATTTGCGCGGCCTCGCGGACGATCTCACGCGGGATCGGCGGGATCGGGTCGCGGTAGGGATCGCAGCGCGCCGCCACCCAGCGGCGCAGGAAATCTTTGTCGAAACTGTCGGGCGGCAGGCCCTCGGCGAGGCGGCGCGGATAGCTCTCGGCGAACCAATACCGGCTGCTGTCAGGCGTGTGGATCTCGTCGGCGAGCACGATGTTGCCCGCGCGATCGACGCCGAACTCGTATTTGGTGTCGACGAGGATCAGACCGCGCTCGGCGGCGATCTGCCGCCCGTGCGCGAACAAGGCGAGAGCCCGCTCCGAGACTTCCTGCCATTGCCGTGCGGTCAGCAGGCCGCGATCGAGGATCTCGTCGGCGGTCACCGGCTCGTCGTGCTCGCCGTCTCGCGCCTTGGTCGTCGGTGTGATGATCGTCTGCGGCAGCTTCTCGTTCTCGCTCAGCCCGTCCGGAAAGCGCATCCCGTAAATGTCGCGGCGCCCGCTCTTGTACATCGACCAGATCGAGGTGGCCGTGGTGCCGGCGAGGTAGTCGCGCACCACCACCTCGACCGGCAGGATGTCGAGCCGCGTGCAGACCAAGACGTTGGGATCGGGATATTCGATGACGTGGTTCGGGCAGAGATCGCCGGTGCGGTCGAACCAGAAGCGGGCGATCTGGGTCAGCACCTGGCCCTTGAATGGTATCGCGGCGATGTTGCGGTCGAAGGCGCTGAGCCGGTCGGTGGCGATGATGATGCGGCGCCCGTCCGGCAGATCGTAATTGTCGCGGACCTTGCCGCGATAATGGTTTGGCAATTCCGGGATCGTCGCGTCGTCGAGGATCTGGCCGAGATGGCGGGCGAGGAAATCCGGGTCGACCATGAGGCAACTCGCGACGCCTGCGGGATCACGCTGATATAGCGTGAGCGGCGCGGTCATGAAACGCCGCATCGCGCTCGGACTCGCGACTGCTCAAATGCCAATCGCCGAGATCGCCCCATCGGGGCGGTCCCGGCGATGGTGGAAAACGCCCGATCGATCAGCGATGGCCGCCGCCGTGACCGCCGCCGCCGTGACCGCCGCCGCCGTGGAAGCCGCCGCCGTGGAAGCCGCCGCGGCCGAAGCCACCCCGTCCGCCCCAGCCCCGTCCGCCCCAGCCCCATCCACCCCAGCCGAAGCCGACGCCATAGTACGGATAACCGTAGCCGTAGCCGTAATACGGATAGCCGTAGGCGTACGCCGGATAGCCGTATCCGTATGGGTAGCCGTAAGCACCGTAGCCACCATAGCCGTAATAGGGGTACTGCGCCTCGGCCGGGGCGGTCGCGGCGGCGGTGGCGAGAACGGTGGCGAGGACGCCGGCGGCGATCAGGGGACGCCGGAACCGACGGGTGATGCTGAACAGGGACATGCTACGCTCCACTCGGCTGAGGGTGACGCCTAGTTTACTATACGGTCCCGGTTCGTTTCCATCCCCTTGACCGCGACGACAACGTCCTTGCGCAAACATTTAGTCCAACGGCTCGTTTAGGCAGGTGGGCCGCTCGGTCTGGAGCTTCTACCATGGTCTCCGAGGTCAACATACCGTCTGCGGTGACCTGCTGCATTGCCGGCGGCGGGCCCGCCGGAATGATGTTGGGTTTTCTGCTGGCGCGCGCCGGGGTCGAGGTGCTGGTGCTGGAAAAGCACGGCGATTTTCTGCGCGACTTCCGCGGCGACACAATCCACCCCTCGACCCTGCAGGTCATGGATGAGCTGGGGCTGCTCGAATCGTTTCTAACGCGCCCGCACCAGGAAGTACGCGAGCTGCACGGACTGATCGGCGACACCGACGTGACCATCGCTGATTTCTCTCACCTGCCGACCCGCTGCCGCTTCGTCGCGCTGATGCCGCAATGGGATTTTCTGAATTTCCTCGCCGAGCAGGGCGCGAGCCTCCCGGCGTTTCATCTGCGCATGGAACGCGAGGTGGTCGACCTGATCGAAGAAACTGGCCGGATCGCCGGCGTGCGGGCGCAAACCGCCGACGGCGGAGTTGGGATCCGGGCTGATCTGGTGGTCGGCGCCGACGGGCGGCACTCGGTCGTCCGCGAGCGCGCCAGGCTGCCGGTAACGACGCTCGGCGCGCCGATCGACGTTCTGTGGATGCGCCTGTCGAAGTGCCCGGGCGATCCGCCGCAGACCGCGGGCCGGCTGAATTTCGGCCGCCTCCTCGTAATGCTCGATCGTGGCGACTATTGGCAATGCGCCTTCGTCATTCGCAAGGGCGGCTATGACGCAGACCGCGCGCGCGGTCTCGACAGCTTTCGCGATGAGATCCTGCGGCTTGCGCCGTTTCTGCGCGACCGCGCCGGCGAACTCAGGGACTGGGACGACATCAAGTTGCTGACCGTCGCCGTCGATCGGCTGGAGCGCTGGTCGCGGCCGGGCCTCCTGTGCATCGGCGATTGCGCCCATGCGATGTCGCCGATCGGCGGGGTCGGCATCAACCTCGCAATTCAAGACGCCGTCGCTGCCGCGAATAAACTAGCGCAGCCGCTTGCTGAACGGCGTGTCACGACCGCCGACCTCGAGGCGGTGCAGCGCCGCCGCACCTTTCCGACGCGAGCGACGCAGCGGATACAGATCCTGATCCAGGAGCGGATCATCGACCGCGTTCTCGGCTCGGATAAACCGGTCTCGGCGCCCCGGGCGGTGCGCCTGTTCAACCACATACCGTGGCTCCGGCGCATCCCGGCGCGGCTGGTCGCGATGGGCTTCCGTCCCGAGCATGTTCGCATTGCGGCGGCTGCGGCGGTAAAACCGTAAACGCGGCGCGGTGCCGGGGCGTATAACGCCCAACATCTGAAATTTCAGGAGTCGATCATGGCAACGGAGTTGCTCGGCCTTTTACGCCGCCGCGATGTATTCCGGCTCGCCGGCGGTGTCGGCGCATTCGCCACCTTCGCGGCGCGCCCGCTTTCCGCGCTGGCCCAGGCTGGGCCCGGCGGCGGGCCGATGAAGATCGGCACGATCGGCGCCGGACGCGAAGGCGGCGCGCTCGGCACCCTGTTCGCCAAGGCCGGGCACCCGGTGATGTTCTCCTCGCGGCATCCCGAGCAGCTCAACGACCTCGTTGCCGCGGCCGGACCGAATGCGAAGGCCGGGACGGTCAAGGAGGCGGTCGAATTCGCCGATGTCGTGCTGCTCGTCGTGCCCTATACCGCGGTCGAGCAGATCGGCCGAGAATACGGTAAGGAACTCGCCGCCAAGCCGCTCGTCATGGACATCAGCAATCCGATTGCGCGCCGCGACGGCGAGGAGCTGGTCAAATCGATTGAGCAGCAGGGCGGCGCCGGCCTCGCCACCGCGAAAATGCTGCCCGGCGCGCATGTCGTGCGCGCCTTCAACGCGATCGGCTCGGGCCAGCTCGAGCAGCTGGCGCATCGCCCGGGCGAGCCGGTCGGGGTACCGATCGCCGGCGATGACAAGAACGCCGTTGCGCTGGCCGAGCGGCTGATCAAGCAGATCGGCTTCGAGCCCGTCGTCGTCGGCGGGCTGGCGATGGGCAAGTATCTGGTGCCGGGGACTCCGCTCGCCGGCGTGCACACGCCCGACGAGATCCGCCAGATCGCCTCGACCCTGAAGTAGTGCAAAAGGCGGTCATTCCGGGACGGCCTATGGGCCGGGCCCGGAATCCATGAACACTGGCCTCTGGAATATGGATTCCGGGTTCGCCGCCGCGCGGCGCCCCGGAATGACAATTCCCTTCCAAGTGAGCAGCGTTTGAGCGAACCGAAGGATCCAACGGAATCGAGCCATACCGGCCTCGTGTATCGGGTGCTGCATCGAGTCATCGATGTTCGCCCCGAAGAGGTCCCGGTGCTGTTCTGGTGCTGGCTCTACATCTTCGCGGTGCTGTCGTCCTACTACATCATGCGGCCGATCCGCGACGAGATGGGCGTCGCCGGCGGCACAGAGAATCTGCCGTTTCTGTTCACAGGCACGCTCATCGGCATGGTGGCGCTGAACCTGCCGTTCGCCTATATGGTCAAGACCCTGCCGCGCAGCCGCTTCATCCCGCTGACCTACGGCTTCTTCATCGTCAATATCCTGATTTTCGCGCTGGTGCTGCATGTCGCGAACTCTGACCAGACGGTGTGGATCGGCCGCGTCTTTTTTATTTGGCTCTCCGTCTATAACTTGTTCGTGGTCTCTGTCTTCTGGCAGCTCAATGTCGATTTGTTCGATCCCGCGCAAGGCAAGCGGCTGTTCGGGTTTATCTCGGTTGGTGCCTCCCTAGGAGCTATTGTCGGGGCAGGGGTCATCGTCGTATTTGCACGCCGCGTGGCGGCGACTTGGCTGCTGATCGGCGCGGCGATATTGCTCGGAATTGCAGTGTTCGCGGTAGGACGGCTGTCGCGCCTGTCGCCCGCTTTGCACGATCGGCCCTCGGAAACTGAGCAGCCGATTGGCGGCAGCGTTTTCTCGGGCGTCACCAACGCGCTGAGCAACCCCTACCTAATCAACGTCAGCATCTTTGTCCTGCTGTTCACGATCACCTCGACCATCGTCTATTTCCAGCAGGCCGGCATCGCCAAAAGCAGCTTTGCTGACAAGGGCGCACAGACCGAGTTCTTCGGCTGGATCGATTTCTTCGTCAATTGCCTGACCCTGGTAACGCAGCTTTTCCTGACTGGCCGCATTCTCGGTATATTCGGCGTGGCACTGACCTTGGCCCTGCTGCCCGCGTTCACCGCGCTCGGTTTCGGGGCCCTCGCGTTGGCGCCGACAATCATGGCGCTGGTGGGCTTTCAGGTGCTGCGTCGCGCCGGCGATTATGCGATCGCGCGGCCGACCCGCGAAGTCCTGTTTACGGTCGTGCCGCGCGAAGATCGCTACAAGGCGAAGAGCTTTATCGACACGTTTGTCTATCGCCTCGGCGACCAGGTCGGCGCCTGGTCATATGCGTTCTTGGCCACATTCCTCGGCCTCGGGTCCACGACGGTCGCCTTGGCTGCCATCCCGGTGGCGCTGTTGTGGCTCGCGAACGCGGTGTGGCTTGGCCGCCGCCAAACGGCGATGGCAGAAGACCAGGCCACTCGCGGCACCTAAGCCGCTTCGTCGAGGGTCGAGCCGACATCCAAGGTCGTTGCTCGGCGCAGGTCGCGCGGCTGGCTTTCGTCATGCGCCCGACCGCGATGCATCGTGTCGCGGTTGTCCCAGATGACGAGATCGCCGACCCGCCATTTATGGCTGTAGACAAATTCGCGCCGGGTTGCGTGCTCTTCCAGATCGCGCAGCAGAAGCCGCCCTTCGGGGACGGGCCAGCCGACGATATGCGAGGCGTGCGCGGAGAGGTACAGGCATTTGCGGCCCGAGCCCGGATGGCGGCGTACCATCCGCTGGCGCGACGGCGGGTATTGCTCGCGCTCGCCGGGCGGAAATTCGGTGAAGCCAATCTGTCCGCGCGACCAGAAGACGTCATGCTCGACGACGAGCGGATCGACCACCGCCTTCTGCGCCTCCGATAGCGCGTCGTAGGCCGCGCGCATATCGGCGAACTCGGTCTCGCCGGAGCCAAATGGCGAGGGCGGCGGCACCGCGACCGCGAACAGCATGCCGAGCACCACCGGCACCGGCATGTACGAGGCATCGGTGTGCCAGAGGCGATTGCCGAGACTGTCGAGCCGCTTCCTGTCGTCGCGGGCGCGGATCCGACTGTCTTCGTCGAGGTTGGAGATGTCGCCGATCTCGGGGAATTGCAGCCGCCGCTTTCCGCCGCGCGCCGCCGACCGGCCAATCTCCAATTCACCGAAGCGGGCGGCGAAGGCGCGCAGTTCGGCATCGCTCACCTGCTGATCGTGGAAGACCAAGACCGCGTGCGTATCGATCGTCCGCCATAGCGCCGCGACAGTGGTCTCGTCGATCGGCTGGCGCAGATCCAGGTCACCGATCTCGGCGCCGATATGCGGATGAAGCTGATTGACCGCGAACGCCATCGGCAATCCTCCCGGCAGCGGGTATGGCTCGATTTGCGTCAGGATCGATCCGCCGCCGCCGGGTTGTCAATCGACGCCGCAATGCTGCTATCCTCGGCGGCGATAAAATCGAAAGGGGAAGAAATGCTGGACGGACGGATCTCGGGCTGGCGGGCCGCGGCAGCGCTCGCGTTGTTGTTTGCCGCCCCCGCAGCGTCGGCGCAGGCGCCCGCGAAGCCGCCGAGCGGCGAGCCGATTACGATCGGCTTCTCGATGGCGCTGACCGGCTCGCTAGCCGTCAACGGCAAGAGCGGGCTTTTGGCGATGCAGATCTGGGCCGAGGACCAGAACGCCAAGGGCGGGCTGTTGGGGCGCCCGGTCAAGCTCGATTTCTACGACGACCAGACCAACCCGTCGCTGGTGCCGGGCATCTATACGAAGCTCCTCGACGTCGACAAGGTCGACCTCGTCGTCTCCGGTTATGGCACCAATGTCGCGGCGCCGGCGATGCCGGTCGTGATCGCGCATAACAAGACCTTCATCGGCCTGTTCGCGCTCGACATCAACGAGGAGTTCAAATACCCGAAATACTTCTCGATGCTGCCGGTCGGCCCGGATCCGCGACCGGCAATCTCCGAGGGCTTTTTCGAGGTCATCAAGGCCAACAAGGACAAGCTCGGGCTGAAGACGATCGCGCTCGCGGTCGGCGACGGCGAGGCGACCCGCAACACCGCCGACGGCGCTCGCGTCAATCTGAAAAAGGCCGGGCTCGAGGTCGTCTACGACAAGACCTACCCGCTGACGACGACCGATTTCAGCCCGGTCGTCCGGGCCTTGCAGGCGACCAACGCCGACATCGTCTACATCTCGTCCTACCCGGCCGACAGTGTCGGCATCATCCGCAGCGTCAACGAGATGGGGCTGAAGACGAAGGTGTTCGGCGGCAATCTGACCGGGCCGCAGAGCACCTCGCTGAAGACCTCGCTCGGGGCGATGCTCAACGGCATCATCACCTTCGACTGGTGGCTGCCGGCGCCGAAGCTGCGCTTCCCCGGGGTCATGGAGTTTCTCGCCAAATACCAGGAACGGGCGCCAAAGGAGGGAGTCGATCCGCTCGGCTATTACCTCGGTCCCTGGGCGTACGCCGACCTGCAGGTCCTGGGCGACGCGGTCGAGGGCACGCAGAGCCTCGACCAGGACAAGATCGCCGACTACATCCGCACCCACACTTTCAAGACCGTGGTCGGCGACGTCGCCTTCGGCAACAAGGGCGAGTGGGCTAAATCGCGCATCCTGACCATCCAGTTCCAGAACATCGCCGGCACCAGCGTCGATGATTTCCGCGACGGCAAGGGCGAGACGGTGATCTGGCCCGACGAATACAAGGCCGGCGACGCCATCCTGCCCTATTCCAGCATCAAGCATTGAGCAAAGCTGTCATCGCGAGGAGAGACCGCCGGTCGACGAAGCAATCTCGATCAGATCGGGGATCTTGGCCCCGGCGATTTCGTCAAGGTCGAGTGCGTCTGCGGCCATAGCGAGCTGATACCGTCGAGCGGCTTGCAACAGGGGCTACGGCTGCCGCCACACTTGCCCGTGCTCGACCTGCAACACCGGCTCCGCTGCCGCGAATGTGACCAGCGCGGGCGGGCCGTGGTGTCGATCAAACAGTAGCCGGCTCGTTGAGCTGTACCGGAACGCCTATAAAAGCTCGTGTACGTCTCGGGGCGCTGCACGGCACCATTCGCCTTCCAGGTGATCCATCTCGATCTGGAGGGCCAACGCTTGCTCGTAGTCCATCGCGGCGAGCGCGACGCCCAATTGCTCGCGCGCCAAACGCATCTGCTGACGTATCGCCGCAATTCGTCGAAGCTGTTCCTGACGGGTCAACGCGCGCCTCGTATCGGACGCTTGGCATCGCCGTATTCAACGCCCATCTTCGGGCGTGGTGCCAACGTGCCTCAAAAAAAAGTAGGAAACTTTAACGACTTGGCGGTGATGTCCCGATGTATCCCCCCGTTCGGGACCACACGGATTGGGAGCGAAACGAGGTTACCACGAGTGCGAGCGTACCGTGTCGGCACAATTGCCCACCCCGTCAGCGGGATCTCTTTAGCCTATCCCCCCTTTGCGTCAGTTCCGAGAATGCGGGGCGCTGTTCTTTTTGGTCGCAGCGCAACGATTTGCTGCTGACAACACTCGCGCACATGGTGCAAGCGGATGGCGGCGGTCCCAACGTCTGGCGGCCATCGCGCCGATCGCCTGCTCGTCACACTCGCCGAGCAGTTGGATTACGAAGCCGCGCGGTTGGAGGGTCAAACAGAGCC
>Ga0209380_10000997_pt1 | contig 19695 bp, 19 predicted proteins | sample HubBroMetageWFT6_FD_188347 | JGI IMG/M metagenome (GOLD analysis project Ga0209380, IMG submission 188347) | Warmed and freeze-thawed soil microbial communities from the Hubbard Brook experimental Forest, New Hampshire - Hubbard Brook CCASE Soil... | ecosystem: Environmental > Terrestrial >...
CGAAGACGCCCAAGCGCCCTCCAACGGGTTTGAAGCCCGCGCGCCCCACCGGGAGCGGTACTCTTCCGCGTTCCAGCATGCCCTGGTTTCTCGGGCGACGAAAGGGGCCCCCGTATCCCGAGCGCCCCCGCCGCTGCGACCTGGGCCTAGGCCCGGTTCATGCGGTTGTTGACGAGATCGTCGACGACGGTGGGATCGGCGAGGGTTGACACGTCGCCGAGCTGGCCATGCTCGTCGGCCGCGATCTTGCGCAGGATCCGGCGCATGATCTTGCCCGAGCGCGTCTTCGGCAGGTTCGGCGCCCATTGCAAGAGATCGGGCGCGGCGATCGGGCTGATCTCCTTGCGCACCCATTGCACCAACTCGCCGCGCAACGCCTCGCTCGGCTCCTCGCTGACCTTCAGCGTGACATAGGCGTAAATGCCCTGGCCCTTGATGTCGTGCGGGTAACCGACGACAGCCGCTTCAGCGACCTTTGGATGGGCGACGAGGGCGCTTTCGATCTCGGCAGTGCCGAGCCGATGACCGGCGACATTGATTACGTCGTCGACCCGGCCGGTGATCCAATAAAAGCCGTCCTCGTCGCGCCGCGCGCCGTCGCCGGTGAAATAGAGGCCCGGGAAGGTCGAGAAATAGGTTTCGACAAAGCGCTTATGGTCGCCATAGACCGTGCGCATCATGCCGGGCCATGAGCGCGCGAGGCACAGATTGCCTTCGCACGCGCTGGATAGCCGCTTGCCGTCGCCATCGACGATGACCGGCTCGACACCGAAAAACGGCCGCGTCGCCGAGCCGGGCTTCAACGGGGTCGCGCCGGGGATCGGGGTGATCAGGATGCCGCCGGTCTCGGTCTGCCACCAGGTATCGACGATCGGGCAGCGTTTCTCGCCGACATGGTCGTAGTACCACAGCCACGCTTCCGGGTTGATCGGCTCGCCAACGGTGCCCAAGAGCCGCAGCGACTTGCGGCTGGTCTTGCGCACGTAGTCTTCGCCCTCGCGCATCAGCGCGCGGATCGCGGTCGGCGCGGTATAGAAGATCGACACCTTGTGCTTGTCGACGACCTGCCAGAAGCGCGACGGGTCGGGGTAGTTCGGCACGCCCTCGAACATCAGCGTCGTCGCGCCATTGGCGAGCGGGCCGTAGACGATGTAGCTGTGCCCGGTCACCCAGCCGACATCGGCGGTGCACCAATAGGTCTCGCCGTCGCGGTAATCGAACACGTATTCGTGCGTCATCGCGGTGTAGACGAGATAGCCGCCAGTGGTGTGCAGGACGCCCTTCGGCTTCCCGGTCGAGCCGGAGGTGTAGAGGATGAAGAGCGGGTCCTCCGCCGACATTGCCTCGGGCGGGCAGTCGGGCGAGGCCTTGGCGCAGATCTCGTGGTACCAGAGGTCGCGGCCCTGGGTCCAATCGATGTCACCGCCGGTGCGCCTGACGACCACAACCGTCTTCACCCCGGGGCATTGTCTGAGCGCAGTGTCGGCGTTGCGCTTCAGCGGCACCTTGCGGCCGCCGCGCAGTCCCTCATCCGCGGTGATCAGCACGGTCGAGCGGCAATCCTCGATGCGCCCGGCAAGGCTGTCCGGCGAGAAGCCGCCGAACACCACCGAATGAATGGCGCCGATGCGGGCGCAGGCGAGCATCGCCACCGCCGCTTCGGGGATCATCGGCAGATAGATTGTGACCCGGTCGCCCTTCTTTACCCCCTGCGCCTTCAGCGCATTGGCGAGCCGGCAGACGCTTTCGTGCAATTCGCGGTAGGTGACCCGCTTGTCTTCGCCGGGGTCGTCGCCCTCCCACAGGATCGCGGTCTGGTCGGCGCGCCTCGCCAGGTGCCGGTCGACGCAATTGTAGGAGGCGTTGAGCGTGCCGTCCTCGTACCAGCGGATCGATAACTCGCCCTTGAAGGAGGCATTGCCGACCTTGGTATAGGGCTTCATCCAATCGAGCCGCTTGCCGTGCTCGCCCCAGAACTTGTCGGGGTCGGCGAGCGAGTCTTCGTACATCCGGAAATAGTCGGCCTCGCTGAGCTTGCCGATCCCCGGATGCGCCGAGATCGGGATCGCGCTGCGGTCGGCCATCGCTCTTTCCTCCCGGACCTGCACGGACCTTTGCCCAGATATGGCGCAGAGCGTGGAAGGGTGCAAATCCTAAACCCCTCACGATTTTTAGGCGCAGCCTTCCAGCATGACATTAGCCAGAGAAGGGCGCTCCGTGTACGTTCCGTTCGATGTCTGACGGTGGCCCCATGACCATCGGCAAAGGATGCGCGCCGTGTACGCCAGCCGCCGGGACCTCGTCCAGTTCTCCACCCTTGCAGCCTCGGCCCTGGCCTTGCCGGCCTTTGCAGACATGAGGCCCCTGGAGCCGATGCGCCTGTTGATCCTGGGCGGCACGGGTTTCATCGGCCCGCACCAAGTGCGCTACGCACTGGATCGCGGGCACCATGTCACCATCTTCAACCGCGGTCGTCAGAAGGAGGCCCGGCCCGGCCCGGTCGAGGCGCTGCTCGGCGACCGCGACGGCGATCTCAAAGCGCTGGAGGGTCGTGACTGGGGCGTCTGCATCGACAATCCGACCACGCTGCCGGTCTGGGTGCGCGATTCCGCCCGCGTACTGAAGGGCCATGTCGGCCAGTACGTCTTCATCTCGACCATCTCGGTCTATGCCGCCAATAACGAGTCGGCCGACGAGACCGCCCCGCTGGTAGCCTACAACGGCGACGATCCAATGGCGGAGACGAGCAAGTCGCTGAACGCCAACGGGCGGCTGTATGGCCCCCTGAAGGTGGTCAGCGAAAAGGAGGCGGTGATTCAGTATGGCGAGGCCGCCACCACTATCATCCGCCCGGGTCTGATCGTAGGGCCGGGCGACGAAACCGGCCGCTTTACCTACTGGCCCGCGCGGCTGGCGCGGGGCGGCGAGATCCTGGCGCCGGGCGACGGGAGCGATCCGGTGCAACTCATCGACGTCCGCGACCTCGCCGAATGGACGGTGCGCATGGCCGAACAGCGCACCACCGGAGTATTCAACGCCAGCGGTCCCGCCCGCCCGATCACCATGCGCCAGATGCTGGCGGAGATCGCGCGGGGCGTCCAAGTCGATCCGACGCTCGTCTGGGCACCCGCGCCCTTCCTGAAAGCAAACCAGGTTTCGGCCTGGCGCGATATGCCCGTGTGGATTCCCGGCCAGGGCGAAACATTCGGCTTCCACCGCCGCGACATACACCGCGCCATCGACGTGGGCCTTACCTACCGCCCGCTGCCGCTCACCGCCGCCGACACCCTGGTATGGTTTCGTACTTTGCCTTCCGAGCGTCAGGCAAAGCTTCGCGCCGGCCTAGATCCCGATCGCGAAACCGACCTGCTGGCGAAGCTCAGGGCCTAAACGCCGCTCTCTCCTACGCCGCGATCCCCGCCATTTTACAGAGCACCGCCCATTCCTTGTTGCTGACCGGGCATACCGAAAGCCGCGACTGGCGCAGCAGCGAGAAGCCGGCCAGCTCCGGCACCCCCTTCATCTCGGCGAGCGAGACCGGCTGCTTGACCGGCACCACCGGGGCGATATCGACCATGACGAACTTGCCGCTCGGATCGCCAGGGTCGGGATAGGCGGTGCGCGCGATCTCGACGACGCCGACGATGTCCTTGCCTTCGTTCGAGTGGTAAAAAAAGGCGCGGTCACCAACTTTCATCGCCCGCAGATTGTTCGCCGCCTGGAAGTTGCGGATGCCGTCCCAGTGGGTGCGGCGGTCCTTGACCATGTCGTCCCAGGAATATTTCGCCGGCTCTGATTTGAGCAGCCAGTAAGCCATAAAAGATTCCCCCGTAGTCTAGCCCGACAGCGGATAATCGGCTTGGTCTTCGTAGATCGAGCCGGATTTGGTCGGATAGCTGGCGACCAGGCTGAACTGCTCGACCGGCAGCGGGTCGGCGCGGAACCGGGCGTTGCCGGCCAGAAACTCCCCCAACCCGGAGAGATCGGGATCGCGCAGCCGCGCCAAGGTGACATGCGGCCTGAACTTACGCGGTTCCGGCTCGAGCCCCATCCGAATCAGCGCCAGCTCGATTTTGCCGTGCAGCGCGACCAGATCGGGATCGCGCTCGACGCCAACCCACAACGACCGTGGCCGCTCGCCGCCGAAGATTCCGGTGCCGGCCAATTGCAGCGAGAAATGGCGCGCCCGAATACAGGCGAGCGCCTCATCGATGTCGGCCGCGACATCCTCGGTGACCTCGCCGATAAAGCGCAGCGTCAGATGGAAATTGCCGGGATCGACCCATCTCGCGCCGGGGATGCTGGTGGACAGCAGTGACAGGCGCAGCTTCAGCTCCGGTGGAAACTCGATCCCGACGAACAGGCGAAGCATCGAGCCGTCTCCACTGCGCCGCCGCGACCTAGCAACATCAGGTGAACAGGGTCAAGACGCCGGTATGGCCATACAACCGGTCGCGCGAGATCTCGCCATTGGCGAAAAACCCGATCAGCGGAAAATCGCCGAGGGTTTCGCGAATGAGACCGGTCTCCACGCCGGGCTCGCCAAACAGCGCCATCCCGCGAGCGATGCAGCTGACATAGATCCCTGCCTTCGGCGGGCCTGGCAGCCGGCCGGCCAGCTGACGCAGCATGCGCGTCAGATCGGTACGTGCGCTGTCGGGATCGCGCCGGCAAAACAGGATCTGGCCGCCCGACGCGACCTCGTCGCCGATCACGATCCAGCCATGCGCGGGATCGATCGCCAAGAGGTTGCGGACGAGATAGTCGCCGGTGTCCGAGCCGGCGACCGGCAGGCCCGCGAACATGATGCCGCCGAGGCGGCGCGGGTCCTGCGCCAGCTCCGGACCGATGTCGTCGAAGAAGACCGCGAGGGCCGGGCGACCATCGATCGCCATCACGACGTTGTCGCGCGCCTCGTCGATCCGATGCACCGGCCCGATCGGAACGCAGCCTTGGGTCAGCGCGGTGGCGACCGCGATCTCCGGCGCCAGCAACAGCCCGGCGATGCCGGCCTTGCCGAACGCATCCGGCCCGGCGCTCCCGGCCAGCAGCGGCTCCTCGCAGCGGTGCGAGACAAGGCCGCCGACGAGAAAGGCGCCACTCGCCGCCGCGGTGTCGGTCGCGACCTGCACGATGTCGGCGCAGCGCGGGTCGCCATGCACAAGCGCGAGGCTGGGCTGCGTCCGATCGATCCAGGTCGCATGATAGCGAGGCAGATCGGCGGCGGGATCGTCGGTCGTCGCGAACACGCGATAGCCGTCGCGCGGCAAGGCGGCGGTCATCGCTACCGCGGCCGGTCGCTCGTAAGCCTCGTGGCCGGCGGCACAGACGCCGAGCCCGACCCCGCCGACCCAGTCTTCGATCCCGGTCCCCGACGCCAGCTCGCGGACGAGCTGCGGCAAATCCGGCGCCGCCGGTTCGCTGACATACAGAATGCCGAGTGTCGCGTCCTCGACGGCGGAGAGTTGGGCAAGACACGTTTGGGCGAGACGCGTCGGATCGCCTTCGGCGAAAGCGGCGGCAAACGGCGGGCTCATGATTTGTCTCCGAAGAGGCGCGCGACATAAGGCGCGATCTGGTCGACGACGGCTGCGACGCCGCGCTCGTTGGGGTGAAGGCCATCCGGCTGGTTGAGCTCCGCCTTCATCGCCACCCCGTCGAGAAAAAACGGATAGAGCGGCACATTATGGGCTTGCGCCAGCTCCGGATAGATGCGGTCGAATTTCTGCTGGTAGTCCTTGCCCCAGTTCGGCGGCGCCTGCATTCCGGCCAGCAACAGCTTCGCGCCGCTCGCCTGGATCTTGGTGATCATCTTGTCGAGGTTGTCGCGAACCGTGGCCGGATCGATCCCGCGCAACGCATCGTTCGCGCCCAGTTCCAGGATCACCAGGTCGGGCTTGTCGGTGAGCGCCCAGTCGAGCCGAGCGAGACCGCCCGCCGTCGTATCGCCGGATACCCCGGCATTGACGACGCGTGCCTCGATGCCGTCGGCGCGTAGCTTCGCCTCGAGCCGCGTCGGAAAGCTCGCATCCGGCGCCAGCCCGAACCCTGCGGTCAGGCTGTCGCCGAAAGCCAGGATCTCCGGCGTTTTTGCCATTACGGGAGCCCCTCCCGCGAACAGCGCGATCAGTAGCGTCGCAATCGCGCCAAAGCGGCGGAGCAGCGTGGGGATACCGAGCGCTGCTCTTCCCTCGCACGAATCTTCCGTATGACGGCTCATAGCGCGATCTGCTGAAACCCGAATGTAGACTGGTCACCAACGCTTCCAGCGTCAACTCCGCCGCCGCATGCGTTGAAAACGCGGCTGGCCCCGCCATATCGTCGAACCTTGGCCATTTTGTACCCGCATAAGCTCCCGATGAATTCTCCGCTCTCGGACGATAGCCCGCTGGCGAGGCTCGACGATGTGCGCCTGACATTGCCCAGCGCGGCCGGTCCGGTCGACATCCTGCGCGGCATCTCCCTGACCGTCGGCATGGGGGAGGCGGTCGCGGTGCTCGGGCCGTCTGGCTCCGGCAAGTCGACGCTGATGATGGTGCTGGCGGGGCTCGAGCGGCCGAGCGGCGGTAGCGTCAGGCTGGCCGGACAGGATCTAGCCGGGCTCGACGAAGACGGCCTCGCCCGTCTGCGGCAGCGGCACATCGGCATTGTGTTTCAGTCGTTTCACCTGCTGCCGACGATGACCGCGCTCGAAAACGTCGCGATCCCGCTGGAACTCGCCGGCCGCCCAGACGCCATCGACGTGGCCGCGGCGGCGCTCGATCGCATCGGGCTCGGCCATCGCCTCTCGCATTATCCCGGGCAGCTCTCCGGCGGCGAGCAGCAGCGCGTCGCGATCGCTCGCGCCTTCGTCGCCGAACCGGTATTGCTGCTCGCCGACGAGCCGACCGGCAATCTCGATGGCGCGACGGGCCGTGTTGTCATCGATTGCCTGTTCGCCGAGCATGCCCGTCTCGGCGGCGCGCTGTTGCTGATTACCCATGACCCGGTGATCGCCGAACGCTGCCAGCGCCAATTGCGCCTAGAAGACGGCCGCATTGTCGGGGAGCAGCCCGTGGCCCGGCAGTTGCGCGCACTGTGAGCGCCCAGTCGCAGCTGGACTTCCGGCCTCCGACCGGCCGGCCAGCGGGGCGCCGGCGCTCGTTTATTCCCTATCCCCTCCGGCTCGCCCGGCGCGAGCTGCGCGGCGGGCTTGGCGGGTTCCGTGTCTTTCTCGGCTGCCTGGTGCTGGGAGTAACCGCGATCGCCGGCATCGGCTCGCTGACTGCTGCGGTCGTGGCCGGCATTCGCGCCGACGCGCGCGTGCTGCTCGGCGGCGATGTCAGCCTGCAGCTTCCGTTCCGGGAAGCCAATCCGGCCGAACGGCGGTTCCTTGCCGACAGCGGCAGCTTATCGACCGTCGCCAAGCTTCGCGCGATGGCGCGCTCGCTCGACGGCGACAAGCGAAGCCTGATCGAATTGCAGGCGGTGGACGCCGTCTATCCGCTTTACGGCGCCGTGACGCTCACACCGAGCCAGCCACTTGGCACGGCCTTCGCGCAGAATGGCGGCATTTTCGGCGCGGCGGTCGAGCGGACAGTCGCCAGCCGGCTCGGTCTCGCGATCGGCGACCGCTTTCGCGTCGGTGACGCGATCGTCGAGCTGCGCGCGATCATCGACAGCGAACCCGATGCGGCGTTCGGCGGGCTCGCCTTCGGCCCGCGTGTCCTGATCTCGGATACGGCGCTGGCCGCGACCGGTCTGATCCGCCCCGGCGCGATCGTTAATTACGATTATCGGCTGCGGCTTTCCCCGGGCGCCGACCCGGACAGCTGGGCCCAGACGGCCCGAGCCGCCTTCCCCGAAGCTGGCTGGCAGATCCGCACCGGCGCCGAAGGAGCGCCTTCGCTGCAGCGCCTGATCGACCGGCTCGGGTTTTTCCTGAACCTCGTCGGCATCAGCGCGCTGCTCGTCGGCGGGGTCGGCATCGGCAACGCGGTTTCCGGCTACATCGCCAGCAAGACCGCTGCCATCGCCACGCTGAAATGCCTCGGTGCCTCGACCCGCCTCGTCTTTAGCGCCTACCTCGCGCAGATCCTGACACTCGCGCTCGCCGGCATCGCCGCCGGATTGGTGCTCGGCGGCTTGACTCCGGCCGCACTGGCGCCGCTGGTGAAGCCGCTGCTGCCGGTCGGGCTCAAGCTCGGCCTTTACCCCGCGCCACTGGCGATTGCGGCGGCCTGTGGGCTGCTGACGACGCTCGCCTTCTCGCTTTGGCCGCTTGCCGCGATCGGGCGGATCCCGCCTGCCGCGCTGTTTCGCGACCGGATCGCGCCGACGCATCGGCGGATCCCGCCGATTGCCGCCGCGGCCACCGTCGCTGCCGGATTTGCACTCGCCGCGCTGGTCGTGTTGACGGCGCCGGAGCGCAGGATCGCGCTATGGTATGTCGGCGGGGCACTGGCCGCCTTTGCGCTGTTCCGGGTCGCTGGCGCCGCAGTCGTCGCCGTGGCGCGGCGGCTGCCGCGCCCGTCGCTCCCAGCACTGCGTCTGGCGCTCGCCAATCTGCATCGGCCTGACGCACCGACCAGCCGCGTCGTGCTGTCGCTCGGCATCGGGCTCAGCGTGCTGGTCGCGGTCGCACTGGTCGGTGGCAATCTCGCGACCGAAATCGAGACACGGCTCGCCGAAAACGCGCCCGCCGATTTCTTTATCGATATCCAGCCCGATCAGCTCGCCGGCTTCGCAGCCAGCGTGAGTGCGATCCCGGGTGCCCGGTTCGAACAGGTGCCGATGCTGCGCGGCCGCATCACTCGCATCAACGGCACGCCGGTGGAGGACGCCAAGGTCGCGCCCGAGGCGCAATGGGCGCTGCGCAGCGATCGCGGGCTGACCTATTCGGATGAGCTACCGAGGGGATCGCGCCTTGTCGCCGGCAGCTGGTGGCCGGCCGATTACAAAGGACCGCCGCTCGTCTCCTTCGATTCCGAGCTGGCGCACGGCATGGGTCTCCAGATCGGCGATACGCTGACCGTCAACGTGCTCGGCCGCGACGTCACCGCGACGATTGCCAGCCTGCGCCGGGTCGAATGGGCGCGGCTCGGCATCAATTTTGCGATCGTGTTCGCGCCGGGGACGCTGGAGGCGGCGCCGCAGACCCATCTCGCCGCGGTCTATGTCGAGCCCGGCGAGCAGGAGGACGCGCTGGTCCGGCAGATTACCGACCGCTTCCCGAACGTCTCGGCGATCCCGGTGCGCGAGGCCTTGGCCGCGGTGGCGGGGGTTGTCGCCACGATCGGCACCGCATTGCAGATTGTCGCCTTGGTGACGCTCGCCGCGGGGGTGCTGGTGCTGGGCGGCGCTATCGCCGCCGGTCATCGCCGGCGCGTCTACGACGCCGTCGTGCTGAAGGTGCTGGGCGCGACGCGGCGGTTGATCGCCGCGGCGTTTCTGATCGAGCACGGGCTGCTCGGCCTGGCGACCGCGGTTGTGGCCGCCGGGCTTGGTACGTTGGCCGCCTATGTCCTCGTCACCGGACCGATGAACAGCGACTGGGTATTCCTGCCGGGGCCGGTTCTGGCGATGCTTGGGCTCGCCGTGCTGCTGACCCTGGCGCTCGGGTTTGCCGGCACCTGGCGGGCGCTCGGCGCCAAGCCGGCGCGGTACCTGCGCAACGAATAGTTGCTGCCGGCCTCGGTTGGACGGCCCCCGCGCCGTCATTGAAACTTTAAGCGCCTGTGCCAATATCGAATCGCGAGGAATTAGCCTCGCTTCTCTCTTTTGAGGGGGTTTCTATGGCTTTGGGTTCGCAGCCCCGCTGGACAGTGCGGCCGGCGGCCGGTGCCCAGATCGGCGTCGATGTCGGTCTGCGGGACTATATGCTCCGCATCTACAACTACATGGCGTCGGGGCTGGCCCTGACCGGCATCGTCGCCTTTGCCTTCTCGCAATATCTTTTCGCCAATCCGGCACTACTGCACTCGCCGCTGATGTTCGTGCTGATGCTCGCGCCGCTCGGCCTGGTGATGTGGCTGAGCTATGGCATCAACAAGATGCAGGCGAGCACTGCGCAGGCCTTGTTCTGGGTCTATGCCGGGGTGATGGGGCTTTCGCTTGCCTCGGTGTTTCTGGTCTTCACCGGCGCCAGCATCGCACGCGTGTTCTTCATCACCGCCGGGACGTTCGCGGCGATGAGCCTCTACGGCTACACAACGCAGCGCGACCTGTCGCAATGGGGCTCGTTCCTGTTCATGGGGCTGATCGGCATCATCATCGCGAGCCTGGTCAACCTCTTCCTGGCCTCCTCGGCTTTGCAGTTCGCGATCTCCGTGATCGGCGTGATCGTCTTCACCGGGTTGACCGCGTGGGACACGCAGCAGATCAAGGAGATGTATTACGAATACCAGTACGCCGACGGGCAGACCGCCAGCAAGACCGCGATCATGGGCGCGCTCCGGCTGTACCTCGACTTCATCAACCTGTTCATGATGCTGCTGCAGCTTCTCGGCACGCGGCGCGACTAGCCCGAAGCCGGTATCGACGACCCTCCAAAGGCCGGGCCTCGCGCCCGGCCTTTTCTTTAAGGGCACCGGGCAAACGCGCTCCTCCTTAAACCAAATTGCCGGTCCTCGTCCTTAATCGTCCTGGCGTTTTGATCGGCCCGTGCTACACGTTTGCCGTTGTCCGCAACGCTGCCCAAAAAAAGAGCGCATCAAGCCGCTCCGGCCGCTTTATGGAGATCACGCATGTCGAGGAAATCGCTGACCCGCCGTGCCGTCCTCAGGGCCGCTGCACTCACCCCGGCTACCATCGCCGCCAGTTCCTTTGCCACGCCATTCGTGCACGGGGCTTACGCCGCCGGGTCGCTGAAGATGGGCGCCTGGGACCACTGGGTTCCGGGGGCCGGCAAGGAGCTCGAAAAAATCTGCCAGGAGTGGGCGGCGAAGGAGAAGGTCGAGCTGACCTTCGACCTGATCACCTCGAACGGCGACAAGGACCTGCTGACCCTGATGGCGGAGGGCCAGGCCGGCGCGGGCCATGACATCATGGGGCTGCGCACCTGGTATGTGGAGGCGCAGAAGCACCGCTTCGTGCCGGTCGACGACATCGTCGAGCCGCTGATCCAGAAATACGGCAAGGTCGCCACCGCCTCGGAGTACTGCGCGAAGATCGACGGCCACTGGCTGGCGGTGCCAACCGGTTACGCCAGCGGCGAGTTGCCGCCAGTCGCCCGCATCGACATGATGAAGGAATATGCCGGCATCGACATCGTCAAGATGTACCCGGCCCCGCCCGGCAAGGGTGACAAGGAGCTTCAGGATAACTGGACCTGGGAAACCTTTCTGAAGGCGGCGGAGGCCTGCAACAAGAACGGGCATCCGTTCGCGCTGGGGCTGAGCACCTGCACCGACGCGCTGAACATGGCGGGTGCCGCGTTCGCGGCGTTCGGCTCCTATCTTGTCGACGAGAAGGGCGAGGTCACGGTCAAGACCGACGCCACGCGCCAGGCGCTCGACTGGTTCAAGCGACTGGCGAAGACGATGCCAGAGAGCGTCTATGCCTATGATAACGCCTCGAACAACAAGGCGCTGATTTCCGGCCAATCGGCGCTGATCATGAACCCTCCGAGCGCCTATGCCGTTGCCAAGCGCGACGCGCCCAAGATCGCCGAGCAGCTGTGGAGCTTCCCTTCGCCGAAGGGACCGAACGGCCGCTACGATCCGGCCAACTATTACTTCTGGGGAATCTGGAATTTCTCGAAGAACATTTCGGCGGCGAAAGCCCTGCTCACCTATATCTCCCAGCGCGACATCCAGGAAAAGCTGGTGACCGCGAGCGTTGGCTTCGACGTGCCGCCCTTCGCCAGCTTCATGGACTTCAAGATCTGGGAAGAGGAAGGCCCGCCGAAGGGGATCAACTACAATTATCCCTCGCGTGGCGACGCGATCCCGTTCCTGTCGGGCTATCCCGCCCCGCTAAGGATCGGCACCCAGATGTACTCGCAGGCGTTGCTGATGAAGATGATCGCGATGCATGCGCATCAGGGCGCTTCGATCGAGGACGCGATGAGCTACGCCGAATCCGAGATCGAGGGCTATCTGCGCACCTGACCGCTTGATCTGATCCGTTCGGATCGGCGAGGAGAGCGGCGCCGCCGCACTTTCGCGACTAGGGGTTGCGCGGCAGCGATGGCCGGCGCAGATCAGCACCGGTGAAGGTGCATCTGATCAATCTCGACCGGCATGCCGATCGGCTGCGGGAATTCGCCTCGGTCAACGCTCATCTGCCTGAGGTGATCCGGTTCCCCGCCATTGATGGTCGGAGCCTGGACCTCTCCGCGTTGGTCCGCGGCGGGATCATCAAGCCTGGGGTCCTCGACACCTATACGGCGGCCCGGCTCGGCGGCGCCCTGTCGCATCTGGCCCTGTGGGACAAGGCGATCGAGACCGGCGAGGCGCTCACCGTTTGCGAGGACGACGCGATCCTGCATCCCGATTTCACAGCACGGGCAGGGCGGCTCCTGCGCCAATTGCCGCCGGATTGGGACCTCATCCTCTGGGGATGGAACTTCAACGCGGCGCTCGATTTCGAGTTGCTGCCCGGCGTGAGCCCTTGCCTGGTGCTGTTCGAGCAGACGAGCCTGCGAAGTGCCGCTTCCCGGTTCCAGCAGCTGCCGATTGCGCCGCAGCCGTTCCGCGTGCGCCAGGCCCTCGGGCTACCTTGCTATTCGATTTCGCCGAAGGGTGCGCGGGCATTGCGGGAGTTTTGTGTTCCAATTCGGCCGATGCAGCTTCGCCTGCCGGGCGGCCGCCGCCTGCGGAATGTCGGGATCGATTGCATGATGGCCGGTCTCTATCCGAACATCATGGCCTTTGTCAGCTTTCCGCCGCTTGCGATCACGAGTAACGAGCCTGCGGCGAAAGAGCCACCGCTTCGTGCGGTGCTTTCCCCCGGACAGGCGGGATAGCGAGAAGAAACGCGATCGCTGTTGCCCGCCCAAGGCGAGCGGGCAACAGCGCCACGCCGCACCACGAGCTATTGCGTCAACAGCTTGACGATCGCGTCGAAATGCTCGTCGGCGAGCTGGCGCAGCTCGTCGTCGGTGCGGTCCTGCACCGGATGCGGGATGAAGACCAGGGCCGGGTCGGTGCCAAGCGCCTTCGCCTGCGCCGCCGCCCCGTCGATGAACTCGGTCGTCGCCACACCGACCGTCGGGATGCCGCGCGTCTCGAGGTTCGCCATGTCATGCGTACAGCACGATATGCACGAGCCTCAGTCGCTGAGCCCCTCGATGACGAGGTTGACCTCGGTGGCGATCTGCTGCTGCAGCGGCAGCGGCGCCGGCCGCGTATTTGTCGGCTTCTTGTAGCGCTTGACGGCGATGCCGCGCTCCCGGAGCCGCTCGTCGAGCCGGTCGAGGAACACATCGCCTCGCGCCTTGGCGATATCGAGGAGGCCGATCACGAGGCCGTCGAGCCGCTCCGGCCGCGGCAGGCGTGGCGTCGTGGTCGGACTTCGCTCCGAGGTCGGGTCGAGAAGCACAGTCATCGCGTCACCTCCTTGGTTACGGGAATGCTGCCGCGGGGACCGCCCGCGGACCAGCCGCCGATAATGCCGGAGAACATCCCGGCGCCGCCGCCGGCGCGGACGATCATGAGCCCGCCCGGGCGGAATTTGTTGACGCTCCTGCCGGCGAGCGAAGCGGGACCGCCCTCGGCGATGCCTTTGGCCCCGGCGACCAGCTCTTCGCCGGGGATCTCGCAAAGCCGGTACAGCTCTTCGTAAACCCGCGCCTTCGACCAGCCGGCATTGCGGAAGGTGCGCTCGTGCTCCGGGCAGACCACCAGGAGCGCGTCGCAGGAAGGGGCGAGCTTGACGTTGTGGATCGCTTTCAGCGACTCCGCCATGCTGCGGCAGAGGCTTTCGGGGTCGCGCGATTTCTGGTCGACGACGCCCTGCAAGCCGAACCCGGCGAATACCGTGACCGCTGAGACGCCCGGCTTTAGCCCGCGCTCAACCGAGAGCGGCTCCCAGCACGAGCCTTCCTCGTCCTCGGCGAAGCAATAGCTGAGCTTTCCGGGATTTCCGAGAGTGGCGCGGTCGACCTCCTGCGGCCGACCCTCGCCGATATTGCGGATTACCAGTTGCAAGGCGCGCCCGATCGACGAATTGGCGCGGTTGCCTTGCCCCAGGGCATTGCCCCGCGCGTTCATGCCGATCTCGCGCCGGACCGGGCCGTTGACCAAGACCACCGGCCCGACGAACATCGTCGTCGCCAGCACGCCGTGCATCGCAAAGCCCTCGTCGAGCGCGGCCTCGACCGCCGCCAGCACCACCGGCAGGTACTCCGGCTTGCAGCCGGCCATGACGGCGTTGATCGCGATCTTCTCGACCGTCGCCGTGGCCAGCGCCGGCGGCACCAGCCCAATGACTTCCTGCGGGTCGCGCGAGGTGCCGTCGAGCGTGCGCAGCACGCGCTCCTCGGTCGGCGGCACCAAGGGCAGCCCGTCCGACCAGCCGCGCGCGAACATCGCCTCCTGCTCGTCCTCGTCGCCGCCGATCTCGATCCGTCGGGATCTGAGGCCGGTCTCGTTGAAGCGGATCTTGAGCCGCTCGATGATGCCGGGCTCGATGTTTTTGGCGCCGCAGCCCGGGCGCGATTCGGGTAATTCGCGGCCGAGATCGGCAACCCCGGTTACCCGCTCCCATTCGCCGCGGTCCCACCCGTAGGTGCGGGCGATCTCGCGGCCGTTTTCGAGGCGAATGAGCGTCGGCACGATTTCGATCTGGAGCCGGTGCGAGATGCCCAGATCGAGATCGCCGACCGGGCCGGGCACGGTATCGGGGAAGCTCGGATCGTCCTGGGTGAAGACGGTGATGCCGGCCCGGCGCGCGAGTTCACCGAGCACCGGCGCGGTCATCACGCAGGTCGGGCAGTCGCGCTTGACGATTGCGACGAGGCCGTCTTCCGGTAGAGCGTTCATCCCGACCTTCGACCCGTTCGCTTTACGCCAGCATGAACCCGCAAGGGCTGCCCGGCAAGCCTTGCCCCTCCGGGGTCAGGGCCTGATATAGTGGTGCGGGAGGTCGGCGGCGGACAGGTCCCTCGCCAACCCGGTCAGGTCCGGAAGGAAGCAGCCGTAACGAGTTTCGGCCTGGGTCGTTTGTTCGGTCTCCCACCTCATCTTCAGCCGCCGATGCCAGACCCCGCGCCCTCCTACCGCGTTCTCGCCCGGAAATACCGGCCGCAAACCTTCGCCGAGGTGATCGGGCAGGAGGCGATGGTTCGCACCCTGTCGAACGCGATCGCGTCGGGCCGCATCGCCCACGCGTTCATCCTGACCGGGGTGCGCGGGGTCGGCAAAACCACGACCGCGCGGATCCTGGCACGCGCCCTCAATTGCATCGGCGCTGACGGCACGGGCGGCCCGACCATTTCGCCGTGCGGCGAATGCGTGCATTGCCGGTCGATCGCCGAGGACCGGCACGTCGATGTGATCGAGATGGACGCGGCCTCGCGCACCGGCATCGACGACATCCGCGACCTAACCGAAGGGGTGCGCTACCGGCCGGTCTCGGCGCGCCACAAGGTCTACATCATCGACGAAGTGCACATGCTCTCGAAGCCGGCTTTCAACGCTTTGTTGAAGACGCTCGAAGAGCCGCCGGCCCATGTCATCTTCGTCTTCGCGACAACCGAAGTTCAGAAAGTCCCGATCACCGTGCTGTCGCGCTGTCAGCGCTTTTCGCTGCGGCGCGTGCCGGTCGAGCAGCTGATCGAGCATTACCGCCGTATTGCCGAAGCAGAAGGGATCGCCATAGCGCCGGCGGCGCTGGGGCTGATCGCCCGGGCTGCCGACGGCTCGGTGCGCGACGGGCTGTCATTGCTCGACCAGGCGATCGCGCTTTCCGGCGAGTCGATCGACGAGGCGGCGGTGCGCGATATGCTCGGCATTGCCGATCGGGGCCTCGTCTTCGACCTGTTCGAGACGGTGTTGAAGGGCGATGTCGGCGGGGCGCTTGACCGGATGGACGGCCTCTATCAGGGCGGTGCCGATCCCTTGTCGGTCATGCAGGATCTGCTCGACCTCACGCATTTCGTGACCCGGCTGAAGCTGGCGCCGGAAGCCGGGCTCGGCGATCCGTTGGAAGAAGGCGACCGCGTCCGAGCCCGCCCGCTCTCCGGGGCATTGTCGATCCCGGTGCTGACCCGTGCCTGGCAGATGCTGCTGAAGGGGCTGGAGGAAGTGCAGACCGCTCCAGCGCCGGTGCAGGCGGCGCAGATGGTGCTGGTACGGCTGGCCTATGCCGCCGATCTGCCGGTCCCGGCGGATCTGGTGCGTGCACTCAGCGATGGAGGCAGTCCAGCTGCAGCCGCATCAAATACCCCCTCTCCGCCATCGGGGGAGAGGGCAGGAGTGAGGGGGCAATCGATTGATCCGATTCCGACGCCCTCACCCGCCCTCGGGCTTGCACCCTCGGGCACTCTCTCCCGCAGTGCGGGCGAAGGGTTTGTATCTAGTGCCGCCGCTCCGGTTATCGCCGCGCCCTCACCCGATCCCGAGCCGGAGAGCGCGCCGCGCGCCGAACTCGATCAGCTGCCGCGGAGCTTCGCGGAAGTGATCACGCTGTTCGACAAAAGGCGCGAGGCGGTGATCCGCTCGCATCTGTGGTCGCACGTCCATCTCGTCGCCTTCGAGCCGGGCCGCATCGAGTTCCGGCCGGAAGCGGCCGCGCCGCGCGATCTCGCCAACCGCCTCGGCCAGCTGCTCGGCGAGTGGACCGGATCGCGCTGGATCGTCGCCGTGTCGCAGGCCGAGGGCGCGCCGACCTTGGCGGAAGACGAGGCGCGGCGCGCGAGCGAAGTACGGAACGAGGTCGCGGGACACCCGTTGGTGCGGGCGGTGCTCGACACCTTCCCCGGCGCCACGATCGCGGCGGTGCGGGAGCGGTTTGCCGCGGCCGAGCCCACGGCCGAAACCGGCGCTGGCGAAGCCGAAGGGGTTGAGGAAGACGTTATCGAAGACGGTAGCACCAGCGCGGAAGAGGAAGGGTAATGAAAAATCTTGGCCAGCTGATGAAGCAGGCGCAGGCGATGCAGAGCAAGATGGCCGAGATGCAGGCTGAGCTCGAGGCCGTCGAGATGACCGGGGTCGCCGGCGGCGGCATGGTGCAGTTGACGCTCAACGGCAAGGGCGACCTGAAGAAATTGAAGCTCGACAAGGCGGTGATCGACCCGGCCGAGGCCGAGGTGCTGGAAGATTTGATCGTCGCCGCATTCAACGACGCGAGGGCGAAGGTCAATGCCCATGCCGAAACCGAGATGCAGAAGCTGACCGGCGGGCTCAACCTCCCCGGTGGGATGAAACTGCCGTTTTGATGTCTGTTGGACCGCGGGCACCCGCCCGCTTGCGGCCGAGACGGCCGTGGTCCTAGAACAGCTTCATGTCCGAACTCGACACGCTGATCCAGCTGCTGGCGAAACTGCCGGGACTCGGGCCGCGCTCGGCGCGGCGCGCGGCGCTGTTTCTGATCAAGCGGCGCGAGCAGCTCATGGAGCCGCTCGCGACCGCGCTGGCCGCGGCGGCAACGGCCATCCGAACGTGCTCCACCTGCGGCAACCTCGACACCGCCGACCCGTGCCCGATCTGCCGCGATCTCGAGCGCGACCCGCACGCGATCTGCGTCGTCGAGGACCTCGCCGATCTGTGGGCGTTGGAGCGCACCCGCGCGTTCCGCGGCCGCTACCACGTGCTGGGGGGCACACTCTCGGCGCTCGACGGTATCGGCCCGGACGAGCTCAACATCGTTCGCCTGATCGCGCGGCTCGGGCCGGAGACCGAGCTGATCCTCGCGCTCAATGCCACGGTCGAGGGACAGACGACGGCGCATTACATCGCCGACCGCGCCGCCGCGACCGGTGCGCGCATCTCGCGCCTGGCGCAAGGCGTGCCGATCGGCGGTGAACTCGATTATCTCGACGAAGGCACCTTGACCGCGGCTCTGAAGGCCCGCCGGACATTTTGACGCCGGCCGAAATCCGGCGCGCCGGGACCCCCGCCTCGGGCTAGTCTGTGCCTGCCGACATGGAGAGGTGAGATGAACATTGGCAGTACGCGGCTGACGCGCTTTGGATTCGCGGTGGCGATAGCGGTGCTGGTTGCCGCGGCGCCAGCCCGGACGGCTTGGGCCGACGATTTTGGCGATGCCTGCGTTGCCGGCGGCGGCGGGATGTTCGAGGCGAAGGATTGTACCTGCATGGCGGACAAGATCGCGTCCGACGAGGACCGTGCCACTCTGATCGCCTTCTTCCAGGCCAGTGCCGACGCCGACAAAAACGGCACGAAGCCGGACGAAAACGATCCGCAGCTGAAAAAGGGCTTTGCGCTGCTGAACGATTATCTGGGCAAGTGCATGAAATAGCCTGCCGCCCCCGCGCAGATCATCGAGGGCGAAATGCGGCCGCAGCCGGAGCCGGGATCTTAGGCGGCGCGGCGGTGGCGGCTCTTGACACGCGTGTTGCCGCTGCGCTCTTCGTCGAACAGCTCGGCCAGCCGTTCGAGCATGACCCCGCCCAGCTGCTCGGCGTCGACGATCGTCACCGCGCGCCGGTAATAGCGGGTCACGTCGTGGCCGATGCCGATCGCGGTCAGCTCGACCTGGCCGATCCGCTCGACCTCGCGGATCACATCGCGCAGGTGCTTTTCGAGGTAGTTGCCGGGGTTGACCGACAGCGTCGAATCATCGACCGGCGCGCCGTCCGAGATCACCATCAGGATGCGGCGCTCCTCGGGCCGGCCCAACAGCCTATTGTGCGCCCACATCAGCGCCTCGCCGTCGATATTCTCCTTGAGGATGCCCTCGCGCAGCATCAGCCCGAGATTACGCCGGGCACGCCGCCACGGCGCATCGGCCGGCTTGTAGACGATGTGGCGCAGATCGTTGAGGCGGCCCGGATTGGGCGGCTTGCCGGCGGCGATCCAACGCTCGCGCGCCTGGCCGCCCTTCCATGCCCGCGTCGTGAAGCCGAGAATCTCGACCTTGACGCCGCAGCGCTCCAAGGTGCGGGCGAGGATGTCGGCGCTCATCGCGGCGACGGTAATCGGCCGGCCGCGCATGGATCCGGAATTGTCGATCAGCAGGCTGACGACGGTGTCGCGGAAGTCGGTCTCGCGCTCGCGTTTGTAGGCGAGGGGCAGGACCGGGTTGGCGACGACGCGGGCGAGCCGCGCGGCGTCGAGGATGCCTTCCTCGAGGTCGAATTCCCAGGAGCGGTTTTGCTGCGCCATCAGCCGGCGCTGCAGCCGGTTGGCGAGGCGCGATACCACGCCTTGCAGATGGGCCAGCTGCTTGTCGAGATAGCCGCGCAACCGGTCAAGCTCCTCGGCCTCGCCTAGAGCGCGCTCCAGGCCGCCGGGACAGGTCTGCGCGGCTGCGCGGGAGCGGCGACCTCTGGTACGGTCCATGTAGTGTCATCAGGACTGGAGCTGCGGGACGCCCTCTTGGGGATGGTGATCGAGGGGACCCGCGTCCGGTACCACGTCCGTGAGGTGATCGGCGAGGGGGGGCAGGGCTGGGTCTACAAGGCCAACTACGACGAGCCCAACGGCTTCTGGGTCGTCGTCAAGGTGCTGCGGCCCGAGTGCGTGCACAGCGACGCGCTCAAGCGCTTCGAGCGCGAGGCCGACGTGCTCCGGCACCTCGCGTCCTTGCCCT